>Ga0099850_1001722_pt1 | contig 10277 bp, 12 predicted proteins | sample CB_VirMetaG_5_FD_79182 | JGI IMG/M metagenome (GOLD analysis project Ga0099850, IMG submission 79182) | Freshwater to marine saline gradient viral communities from Chesapeake Bay - CB_1508_1D Viral MetaG | ecosystem: Environmental > Aquatic > Marine > Coastal | place: USA: Chesapeake Bay...
TTGATTTCAACGAAAGGCTTCATCGATCCCTCTAACTTTATCTTGTTCTTTTAAGAATGCTTCTAATTCAAAGTCATTGTTTCTTTGGGTTGCTACTAAATCAAACTGTCCGGCACATCCACTGGTAAACTTGTTTCTATACTTAACACTTAACACATCTGGCTTTTCCAAAAATGCATAACTGTGATCCAACTTGTTCTGCTTTACAAACTTGATAATGTTCTTAAAGTCTCTAATGTTTAGTGCGCTAACTGTTGTCCAAGTGTTAAGTTTTATATTCATGTCCTTGTATATCATTAGGTTACTATAAAACTTATCCCATTTGATAGGCCAGCGTACATAATCATGCACATCGCCTATGCCATCTAAACTTGCTGTTACAGTTATATCTACGCCACTTGCCGCAATGTCTTCAAGTTCTTCAATTACCAAACTGCAATTGGTATTAAGACGTAACGACTTTAAGTTGGGTGGTAAGTTTTGCAATATCCGTTTGTAATTCTTACTTGCACTTGGTTCGCCACCGTTAATATCCAGGTGTACAACACGCTCAAGTGGTAAGTTCCAGTATGCGTTGCTGTTGTCTACCACAGGATATATCTTATTGGTTAAACTGCCAATCTTTGTGCTGTAGGACGCATCACAACTAAAGCATGCACTGTTGCATACGTTGTCCAGTATGCCGCCTACTGTGAGATAATCATGTTTAGTTTGTTGTTTGTCAAATTCTATAGCATTTTGTCTAATGCTTTTGCCGTTGACACTTTCAGTATCACGACATCGTATGCATTCTGCAGGCCAGTCCTCATTCATGTGAATACGATACATCCAGTCACTGTGTTCCATTTCTTCAAGACTGGCAAACTTTGGTGGATCCACCATGTGCCCACAACGGCTTACAGTACCGCCTGGGTTGAATCTAACAAAATGTTCTAATCGAGGACACTGCATAAATCTTTTGATCTCTGTATAACTTCTTTGTATACTTGTGGATAACGATGCTTTACTGTTTGCACTATCTGTTTAAACGTAACCATACGTCCTAGTAGTTCACCTACTAGAACTTGATCCAACTGTAGATAAAATTCAACTTTATCGCTTACACTTACTAATTTATTCTTATTGCTTACATTGTGATGTAATTTGGTAATAGTGTTTAGTTGGTCCAATGGACGTAATATAAGTTTAGCATTAGTAAAACGCTGTAAATTAAGTAGCCAGTATAACTGTGGCGCATAGTGATTGTTGAGGAACAGATAGTTTTCAACAAAATATAAAACTGTATAGTCATCTAATTGGGTGTCTTCAACAAACTTGGTTACGCCACTTACGTAACGTTCAACAGGATCACGAACAAATACTTCAATTATGTCCAATTGTTTTATTTCTTCTAGTTCTAGTTTCCTAAATCCAGAGTTGTGTAAACTAGTCGATCCGTTTTTGTGTATAGGATACACAAATCTTCGCGGAGCAACTTCTAATACCTCACAGGAGTCCGGAAATAATATTGTATCAATTTGACTTAACATAGTTTAATACATCAATGTCTATTCTATATTTTAAAAGTTCGTTTAGGTCAGACTCTGTAGTAGCTTTAGGTGCGCAGTACCCACAAACACAAATATCCTTTACGCACTTAATTACTGGCATGGTTTTTGTTTCTAGTTGTGTTCTAAGTGTGTCTAACATTACTTGGTAATTGTTTATATTACCTAACGGCTCAACACGGTTAGTGGTTACACTTGTTAGACAATCCTTTGTGCTAGAATAAACTTTACCGTTGTATTGCCTAAGAAATAAAAAGTACCAATTAACGCTACAGTTCCAACCTTTGAATCCTTGCTTGTTGATATACAGTAAGTTTTCTTTATAATTCCCGTTCACACACATTTTACGTCCGCCACAGCAAGCTCTACCTTTTGCTATGCTTAATACTTTTTCATCGGATTCGTCAACTTCGTTACCTGTGAAGTTTGCTTGTATTTTTTGAAACTGCTTGCCAGTATAGGCCCATTGTTCTTCTGTATTGTCCAGTCGTTTAAGGAAGAATGGTAGACTATTGTCCTTGCAATACTGTACCATTCGTTCTACATCATCAAACAGTTCTTTATCGTTGTGCATCAGCATCACACACTTGAAACTTTTGTTTATCTTTTTCAGTTGCAATATGTTTTTCTTATACTGTTCTTTTTGCTTGGGTATGTTCTCAGGATGATAACTTACAATAAACTCGTCAATATATGGAATAATTTTACTCCACATCCTGGTACCAACAATACCATTGGTAGTGCATGTAATTGTAAGTTCCCAACGATCCTTATACTGTTGATATTTCTGCTTTACTAATTCTAGGATTTTAAGTATGTCCGGGTGTACTAGGCTTTCACCACCGTATACATTCAGCACAACTTTTCTATTGCTTTCTTTCCGATACTGCATGTACAAGTCTACATATTCATACATGAAGTCAATGGACTTTACACACTCCGCCAGTGGTGGATGCTGTGTACTATTATCATGGCCACCAAATTCACCTATAGCACAATAGGAACAATCTAAATTGCATTTCTTAGTTAATTCCCAATCTAGTAGAAAAGCAGGAGGTGCTGAGGGGTCAAGGCCGAATGTAATAGATTTAATTGGATTCATATGTTATAAAAGGTAATATGTTGGGGCAAAAGGTAACCCCAACATATTTAACACAAGTACTATTAGAAATAGTAATTTACTTACTGCGATTTCTAATCATCGCTAGTATATCTTCAGCACGTTTGCTGGAGTCACTAGCAGGTGCTTCTGCTGTTACAGGTTCGGCAGCAGTAGCGGGTGCGGCCTCAGCAACTGGAGCGGGTGTAGCAGTCTCCGCACTAGGCGTAGGTTGTGCTACAGAAGGTGATGAGTCTGCGCTCTGTGTTGCTGGTGCCGTGTTTGTTACCATCATGCCTGCTGGTCTATAATACTGACCCCAACGCTCTGCATCATATGCTTCGCCGTCGACGCTGGCTTCAAACATTTCTTTGATTACTTTAAGCTCAACTTCTCCAGGTTGTTTTGGTAAGAAGTCTGTTAGATTGTACAAACCATGTGTGTCAATAGCCGCTTGTTCGTCTGCTGTTAGTGCAGATTCACGTCTACTCCACTTGCTGGTGCTATAGTCTGCATAGCCACCTTTGCTGGTTTTTGTAACTGTAAAATCTAGTCCTGCTGTATAGTCTGTTGGAAGGTTTTCCAACTCTGGATCCATAAGTGCCGCTTTGATCAAATTAAAGATCTGTGGGCTAATAACAAACCTACGAATAGGATTGTCTGGAGCCTTGTCATCAGCAAGAGCATTTTCTCGCACAAAACCTTGGAACAAGTAACTTTTCTTCTTCCAGTACTTACGACCCATGTCTTCCAAACTTGCATCTTTGAACCATCCACGTACTTCTGCTAGAATGGGGCATGCTTCTTTGTACATTTCTACACAGGGTACTTGTACAATCACAGGCTTGCTGTCTGCTTGACCTTTAACTCCAGCAAATGGAAGTCTGATCATCAAACGTTCTGCCCAAAAGAAGTCGTTGCTTGCGTTGCCGTCTGGTAGGAATCTAATTCTAGTGCTGGAACCTTCTGCTATGTTCCAATGCGGATAAATGGCGTTGTCGCCTGGGGATCTTCCTCCGCCTGCACTGCGTGTGTCTTGCGCTTGTAGTTTTGCTCTAATTTCAGCCAATGATGTTGCCATAATATGTTTCTCCTTAATAAAATTGCCTTAATAAATGTGCCTAGATATAACATTGCACTGTGCAACATTATAACAGTATTATTTATCTTGTCAAAGAGAAATTTATTATTTTTTGTCCAAACCACTTAACCAACGAATCATGTCTAAATCATCTGCTGATTCTTTGGTAATAATGTCTCGAACTTGTTTGAGATTGTCTGAACTCTTTTGTTGCTTGCGATATTCATCTTCTAACTCAGCAGTTTTAGGTCTGCTAGTGTCTAACTGTTTGGTTAGTCCGTGTATCTTATGGTCAATCTCTGTGCCCTGGAATTCATTCATTACTGGATCAGTATTACCAGCTGGCATTGTGGTATCACCGTAAGTGTCATTGTCTGGTTCTTGTGGGCGTGGTGCAGGAGCGGTTGTGTTTACTGCTTGTGATTGCAGTATTGCTTCAAGTTCTTCTGCTAGGTCTGGTTCACCGTTTTGGGCTAGCCAGGCAGCAATCATAGGCCTTGCATCTACATCTGGTCCTTGCTTGCTTAAATCTTGTAACTGAGCTGATAAATCATCGTTATCAACAAAACTAATACCTGCTATTGCGGCAATAGCATCCTGTCCGTCAACACCAACTGTGATTGGATCGTCGAATAGTTCTGTCAGCTTATCGGTTGCGGCCGGGCCAAATGTTTCTTCTGTAACGTCTGTAGCCCAATCTTCAAATTGACTTGTATATGCTCTATGAACATATGGCAATGCGTCATTAAGCCTATCGTCAAAAATCTTCTTAACAAAACGTTCACGCATTTCATCTATATCAACATTATCTTCTGGTTTGGCATAGTTTTCTGCCATTTGTAAAAGCAATGCGTGACCATTACGTCCTTTGAAACTTTCTAAATTCTTTTTAACTTCTTGATAGCGACCTATTGCCGCTTCAACCATGCGTGTTGTTTCTGTGTCTTCAAATGTTCTGTTGTTCATGCTACGAGCAAAGTGTCGCATAGCACTCATTTCTTTAACCATTTCAGCAATAACTTCGCTACCGTTATCGTTAATCTCTCCACCACGATTTAGGTGATTTGCTAATGCTCTGGCACCATGCAAGTTTTTATGGTCTAAGAGGAAACGTTCGCCTACAGGAGTTTCGATAAAAATCTTACTGATGTTTCTAGCACGGGCACCATGTTTGTCTGGATCTACTGATTCTACGTGCTTGATAATAATCTTGTGTTCACCTAGGTCCGCATAACTGGTATGCTTATCTCTATTGTCGCCATATAACTTTGCCTCTGCTACTAGTTCGTCAGTATCAAAAGTACCGTCAGCGGAACTTTGTTGTTTTAGATTCCGCAAATCAAGATTGCTACGGTTTATATCTCTAACATCAAAATTTAACATATTTCTTTTCGCAAACTTGCGCAAATCTTTTAAAAAGTCAAACCATTTTTTTGTATCAAGATCGGACATTTTTTCTGTGATATTTACACCGTAATAAACTTTAAGAGATTCTTCGTCAATTACACTAACAGTAACATTTCCGTAGTTCTCTCCATCTTCTCCTACGTAATCAAAGTTAAAAAACCTTGCACGTTCAGGATCGCTAGTACGATTGGCTTTGTTGTTGCCCAAACTAATATTGTCAAAGCGAGCACGGATTTTTTCAAATAAAGAAGCTGATATGTTATCTAATTCACGCATTACATTATTTATGCGTAAAAGGGCCGAAGTAAGTGTAACTGCTTAGTCGCAACTGACCTTCGGGGAGTGCGTTTGGGACTGCATGATATTGATTTGGGCCATTGACCATCAAATAACCTGTATTAACCTTGTAAGGAAATACATAACGTAATGTTTTGTCTGAGTTATAAAACTCTGTACCGTGTTCCTGCCCTGCACTATCTAATAGATATACCTGCATTGCTATAGGTAAGTCTCCATCTGTGTGCATTTTACAAGTATATGGAGAGTAATCGAGCCAAAAACTACTCCAACAATTATATTTCGGAAATTCCACATTCAATATATCTGCGATGTCAAAACGAATTGTATTCACGAACTCATTCAATTCAAACAATATGCTGTCTTGGCCTGGTAACAATTTTCGCCTAAACCAATCCAATTGTCCTTCTTGCAGTTCCCAATCATAGCTCATAAAATCTTCCTGGGCAACTTGATCAAGTAGATCCTGCGGGTAAATGTCTTCCACTAAGAATAAATTATATTGTTCGTCAACAGAGGTAATTTTCATATCATTATAAAAGGCATTGGTGCTACAAAATCATCTACACCATCACGCATTGCACTATCTAGTTCACTATCGAAACTCTGCAATGCCTGCGTCATCCGTAATGTTAGCAAACTGGCCATTACCAAATCATCACGCTCGCCTTGTTTCGCACTAAAACTAGCACCATGTGCTACAAATGTTTTAAGTTCACTAATTAAATTTTGGCTATGAATAGTCATCTTTTTACCTTCAATCAAACTCTTGAACTTTGCACACACTGTGATTTTACTTTTGTTGGTTGTGGTGAAACCTTTACGATGCAATCTTGACGATCCTGGTGTAACGGGTTGACTAAGGAATGTTCCTTTGATATTCTCTTCGCCCATCTCAGCAATTACTACTAGTCCTGCTTCGCCTAGTGTATTGTTTTCTATGCTGTAGTAGATGTCAGTGGCTTTTCCTGTTAGTTCTGCAATATGATCACAGATTTCTTTAAGTATAACAATTTGTCGCTGTATAGGTGTTTTGTTGTGTTGCCACTCGCCGCACTGTATCATAGTGGGCAACTCGAATATTTGTATGGCCGCAGGGTCACCACCTGTGCCAAGACTTGGGTCTAATCCCACTACGTATGTTTTACCTTTTTCGGGCTTTTTATACCAACGTACTTGGCCTTGTTTTTCTATAGGGTCTTTGCCCTCCATGTCAATCAGTGTGGTGCTGTTGATCAGTGTTTCATCGTATATTAAGAATTCACAGCCGTGTTCACGTCGGAAACGTTCTTCGCCAATACGTCCTATTTCTTCTTCTTTCCACTTGTCGTCCCTGTCGGGATGTTCCCACCAATCTGATTGGTATGCAAAGAATCCGTTTACTCCTAGCCCATCAACAGTTGGGTTGCCATATTCGTCAATGTTTTTGTTGGCCTGTTTCCAGATAAACGCAAACTGATCCTCATCACTGTTTGGAGTTGATGTGATAATTGCCTGACCACCAGTACTGAGTGTAGGCGATATGGATGTCCAAAACTCACGGGCAATAGTAGGTCTCACAAATGCAAACTCGTCACAGTATAGTAGTGTAATGGACATACCTCGTCCAGTTGTTTCAGTGGTTGTTTGTGAAACAATACGTGACCCATTTTCAAAGTCTATACTTCCTTTGTTATAGCTCACTACACCAGCACGTATAAAGTCAGGACATAGTTCATACGCATATCTAATACGTTGCATAATCTCCTGCGCACCTGTGTACTTGTGTGCGGCAATAAGAATTGTGCTGTCTGATTTAAACATGGCCCGCCACAGCAAATAGCCCGCGGCACTGGTTGTTTTACCAGTCTGCCTTGGCATTAGACTTATGCTGAAACGATTTTTGTGATACGCACCAATTAATCTCTTTTGATACTCAAACGGCTTGTATACCATCTTGCCTTTAACAGGATGCTGTATATTAAAATAGTTACTCATAAAGTGTTCTGGCCCTGTGTCTGGGTCTGCGCACTTCATAAATTCTTGTATTTGCTCCTGTGTGAAGTTTACCTTCTGATAGGGAGTCTTAATAATGTTCGCTTCGTTTGACATGATGATATATACTTTATATACTATTACTTATGGCACATACACTCTTACTTAACAAAGATTACACCCCTATATCAGTTCTACCACTGTCTGTAATACATTGGCACCACTCAATCAAATTAATGTTCTTAGGGCGCATACAAGTGCTAGAAACCTATCCAGATTGGCACGTAAACAGCGAAAAACTTACCTTAAATGTGCCTAGTGTAGCAGTTACCAAGGAATACTTTAATCCTAAACGTTATGTACGTTTTAGCAGAGCAAATATTTATTTGCGTGATTTATACCAGTGTCAATATTGTACAGATGCATTTGACTTTAAGGATTTATCTATAGACCATGTCATACCACGTGCCCGCGGTGGTAAAACTTCTTGGGAGAACTGTGTAACTTCTTGCAAAGGGTGTAATACTCGCAAGGCTGATAAATTACAAAAGCCAGTACGCAAACCGTTTAAACCAGACTACTGGGGACTAGCATCAGCATGGCGCAACAGTCCTGTGGAAATCAAAGACCCTAAGTGGGAGCAATATTTGGGACTTAAAGCAAAGGTTGCTTAGTAAGGCTTCTCACCTGTGAGATATGGGCGGCTGAACCAGAGTTTAAACCATTCAGGTGTGCCTGGTTTAATTTTCCGCTTTTTCATTATTTTAGCTTTTTCGTTTGCAGTATAACTGATATTACTGAGAGACTTTGATTTCTTCTTCTCAGTAATTCCTGCTAGTCGTTGTAGTTCTGCTATGGTCATATTATTATTTATGTACCGATTATGCTCATAATCTTCTCAGCGGCTAGTGTTTGTGTAGGATAGGTAGTGTGAAACACTTCAGGCACAGGATTGTCGTTTAGATCCCTTGCTTCATTGTACACTTCAGTGACTTGATTATTAAGATTGATCACTTGTATGTTTTGTTGTTCAGCACGACTCTTGTACCCTGCAAACATTTCTCTATCCAAAAAGTCCTGCAACATTGCGTCATACAACACATTAAAATAACTTTTAACAGCGTCAATTACAGCAGGGTCCAATCCTAAATCCATTTCTCCCATTATGCAAGGGATAGTATGGCTCACAAAAGGCTCTGGTCCGTTTACGTCGTATCTAATGTTTGCTAGTGGGTTGCCTGGAGAAAACTGTGCATTCCAATTTGGTTTTGCTGGTACAGTCATTCTAGCAGGATCTGTTACAGAATAAATGATTACATCTGGGTCTAGTGCTAATGCTTTGTGTAGTTGCATAAAAATGGCGGAATTGGATATCCCGCCACGTGCTAGGTTTATTACTGTGCCTTCAAGTTGTTCACTGAAGTGTTTGCCTGGAGCATTTTCATCACGTGAACAGAAACTGTCACCACAGACTACAATTTCTAAGTTACTTCTTTTCCATCTGCTTGACTGCTTTTTCATACGCTTCTTGAGTAACAATGCCTTCTGCTAGTAAACGCTTTCTGTTGACTTCATGTGCCGCTTGTGTATCTTCTTTGCTTCCACCAAAGTAAGGAACACAGTGTCCTTCTGCTTCCATGATTTCAGTTACACGTTTCATTTCGCCGTTGTATTCTACTTTGAAGTCACCTAGGATACGTCCAAACTTGCCTTTCATATCCTCACCACTTTTGTCTTCTGTGGTAATAAGTTTACCACCGTGCTTCATAAGTTCTTTTAATCTTGCTTTGGCGGCTTCACCAAACAAGTCTTCTACTTTATCACTTGTTCTTGACTCTGGGGTATCTATTCCCATGATTCGCACACGTTCATCTTTTAAACAAACGCCAAATCCCAAATCAATGTCTACGTCTACTGTATCGCCATCAACTACTTTAATGACGGTTACGTCATACTCATTGTGTTGCATCTTGATTACTCCTTTTGAATTACTGTAATTATTATTATTTTATATTACTAAATGTACTACACTACCAAGCCCTGCAACTCCAGTAACGAGCTTTGGTCTTGGGACCTGGATTATCGCAGTTATGACGTGCTCTAAAACTTTTTCTTCTTGCTGGATTGCTCTTTTTAATACTCATTGTTTTTTGGCCGGCCTTTTTAGCACTTGTGCCACCGTGTCCAAAATTGACTTTTTTAACATTGCCTGTCTTTGGATCTTTTACATAAACCTTAAACTTCTTAACATCACCACGTGTTGGCTTGTTTAGTTTAACAGTACGTCCTTGGTATTCTGCTTCGTCTAAATCAACTTCTTCTTTAACTTTCATTCCCATTTTTTTTCGTAATGCATCTATTTCTTTTTTAATTTCTTTTTGTTTGGGTGAACTAGGAAAGGCTCTCAGTGCTTTGTTTTGAAGTTTAAGAAGTTGTGTTCTTTGTTCTGGTGTTCCTTTCCCATCAAAAAACTTATCACTATCATATTTTTCATCTAGTTCAACTTCTTCATTCATCCCCTCACTATCATCTTTGCCTAATTTATAACCATAGACAGTTTTCAGATAGTCAGTTGCCTTTGTAAGTTTATTCTGCACCCATTCCTCAACATCACCGTCTTTTGCAACTCTCTCTTCAATACCTTCAAGATAGTGGCGCATCTGTTTCACTTGACCCATAATCATAGATGTTTCTTCAGCACCGCCAGTGTCTTGAGGATCAACCTTTTCGTATAGATTTCTAATTGTGTTTAATAAGTTCATTTCAGTTTCCTTTAGTTGTCAACTTTTGCACTAGCACGCCATTGGTAACACGACCAATATCCAGGTGTAGTCTTGTCTGTTTTGTTTGCACAATCGTGTCTTGCTCTAAA
>Ga0099850_1001723_pt1 | contig 10276 bp, 12 predicted proteins | sample CB_VirMetaG_5_FD_79182 | JGI IMG/M metagenome (GOLD analysis project Ga0099850, IMG submission 79182) | Freshwater to marine saline gradient viral communities from Chesapeake Bay - CB_1508_1D Viral MetaG | ecosystem: Environmental > Aquatic > Marine > Coastal | place: USA: Chesapeake Bay...
TAAAATACAAAATTTATTAGAATTTAGCTCTCAAACTGTAAAACCTAATACTACTAGTGGAAAAGGGATTCTAAGTAAAACTAGCAGTAGTATAGATTCTATTCTTTCTGAATTGTCACCAACTTACAAGCAAAACAATTTAGCGTATTCAAGCATAATGAACATAAAAGACAGACTTGGGGGAAAGCTTAAAGATGAGAATGTTGGAAATCTAATGAGTTCTTTTGCAAAAAAAGATCCTGCTACTCAAAAATTCATGGAAGAATTAAACAATCTTGCGCCTGAAGACTTAAAGTTTATGCCGCAACTACAAGAGCTTTTAAGGAAAGAAACACTTCAGAATGAATTTACAAAAACCCTACCTAAATCAATATTTAAAGACTTTGGAAGGGTTAAAAATACTAACTTAAAAGAGCTTGAAGCAATAGAAAAACTGGACAAAATGACAGACGGGAAACTTTTAAGACGTTCAAAGGCTTTGGATGTGATAAAAGAAAATGTGCCTCAAAGATTCCCACAACGAATTATTAATAATCCTAGACTTTTAAGGACTTCAAATATTGCTGATTCTGCACAATATGAACCTTTTGAGTTTTTAGAGAAATATTCTAAAAACAAATTTATGGATAAAATTGACGATGCTTTGGCCAGAGAAAAATTTGAACCTTTACTACCGGGTTTGGGTGGAGGCTCAGGAGGCGAGCAAGGTTTTGCAAATATAACCAGAGCTTTAGCGGTCTCTAAACTACCAATGTTAATTGGGCTATTATCCCCAAGAACACAAAAAGCAATAATACAAGGCATAGGAAAAGTAAACCGCTCTCCATACAGAAGGATTGAGCCGAGAGGGTTTAGTGCAATTCCTTCAATAATAATGGGGGAAGACTAGCCTAAAAGTTCTTTTAGATTTTTAATTTGTTCATTGGCTTCATCTAATTTCTGGGCCACATACCATGACCATATGAAATAAGCAAGACCTAAAGGCGATGCGATCATTTGCCAGAACTTAAACCATCCTGCCCAATCTAAAATATTAACTATCCAATCCATATTAAACCCTCCTTATGTACTTAAAAATTATAAGGTTAATTATAATGCCAGAATTACCATTTCGCAAATCAAAAATTGACAAATTAGAAAAAATATTTGACGTTGAAAACTATGCCGATAATGCCGATAAATATTTAAAATACAACGCTACCGGAACAGAGCCGGAACTTGTCGACTTGGCGGAAGACACTCAAGATATTGTTGGGGGTATGGTGTCGGGCAATACTGAAATAGCTATTGATGTTACTTATGACGACCCTAATAACAAAATAGACTTTGCGGTTAAGTATGACAATGTTGGCATTGCTGTTAATGGATCTAACCAACTTGAAATTAAAGATGACGGAGTGACAGCATCTAAGATAAATAGTGATGTTGCTGGCGATGGCTTAGGTCAAGATACACTTGGAGCATTATTTATTAATGTTGATGACTCTACCATTGAAATATCAGGCGATACATTGCAAGTAAAAGGTGATTACGCTCATACACATAGCAATAAAGCTAATCTTGATGAAATTAACCAAGATTTAGCGACTAGCGATGATGTGGGGTTTAATAGTTTAAATCTTAATGATAATAAAAAGGTAAACCTTGGCACTGACCAAGATGTAAGCATATATTATGACGGTATTTTTTTGGTAATAGATTCTAGCAATGTAGACCCTACTAATATTATTATAAACTGCGGATCTGGTAAAACAGTAGAATTGGCTCAATCGGTTTTTGAAGATTTACAGTTTCAAATTACGCAAGGAAAACAACCGTCATCATCAGCCCCAACTTGGGCAGCTTTAACAACAAACACTGGAGAATATGGCTTTGGAGTTAATGAATATTTGGATTTGGCATCAAACGAGGTTATGCATAAGTGGAAAGAAGGAACTTCTGGCAATTTTCATATACATACTTCTATCCCAACAGCTAATTCTAGCGGTGGAAGCTATTATGCACAATTTACTTGCTACATAGCTTATATTAATTCATCGCATATCTGGACAGAAACAAGCTTAACATCAGAAATTGAAATCCCTGATGGTTCATCAGCCTTACAAAATTTTTACTTAGATTTAGGCGACTTGGACTTGTCAGGCTTGCTTATAGGCACGCAAATAAAGGTAAGAATTAAAAGAATAGCTGCAACTGGCGGCACTGAATACCCATCAGATGTATTTATACACCAAATAGGGTGTCATTTAGAATGTAACACTCTAGGCAGCAGAACAGAAGGGGCTAAATAATGAAAAAACACACACAAAAGGAAGTAACAGCGAAAGCTACTAAAAACAGATATAATTTAGATTTTGGCTTATTACCCCTAAATCAATTATACAAAGTGGGTAAACCCAAAGTAACAAAACAAGTAAAAGCCACAGCTAAAAGGAGTAAAAAGAAATGACGGACGGGGGAATAAGCGCAGTGGCTACAATCTCTGATACTCCACTAACGATAAATTCAATAGTAATAATAGCCGCCATGGTTGGCGGTTTTTTTTCGACTTATTTTTTTCTTGAAAAAAAAATCAAAACTGAAATAAGCGATAAAACAAAGCCAATTGTTAGAGATATAGCGGATATTAAAGTACAGTATGTAACTTGCAAGTTTTGCGAAGCTACACACAGCGGGCTAGAAAGAAGGCTTGACTCTATAGAAGCTGGACAAGCAGCAATGCATGAAGATATTAAAGAAATATTAAAGAAAGTAGGCGTATAAATGAAAACACAGGATTTTTTAAGACGATTCACTTTTGATATCTACGAAGACACAACAATTAAATTTACTAATGATTATGATAGTGCCATAACATTAAAGGTTGATGCTGGCAGTGCTGCAAGCTTGGCGGCTGGTTCAACGCAAGACACTTCTGTTAATGTAGGGACAGAGACGACTTTAGTTGTCAGCAACTTACCTCAATTCATCGGATTGGTTATTCACAACCCGTCAACCGATTACAAAGCTAAAGTAGTTGTCGGCGGTGTTACTCATACAATTCCGCCTAACTTCAGCGATTTTATTTATTTTACTGAACAAACATCTTTTACCATAAAAACTAGTGGGGCTTTAGTTGTTGGAGGCTTAGGTCTGTAATGCAAAGTTTAATTGATTTCAATCCCAATGATGTCTATGTTTCTAGTAATTTAAATAGCAATTTTACCGCAATTGAAAATGCTATAAACAACAACACTTATTATTTATCTGATTATTCAGGTGATTTAGCAGCGGCAGTTAGTGCTATAGGTTCGAATAATACTATATTAACCATAGATTCTAATTCAACATTAACTGATAACTTAACAATTCCTAGTAATATAGATTTAAGATTTGTAATAGGAAATACTATTACTACAACTGGATGGACATTGACAATAAATAGTAGTATTCAAGCTGGTGAATATCAAATATTTGCAGGTACGGGTGATGTTGATGGTTTGAATTATGTTAATAGTTCTTGGTTTAACGTTGTTGGAGACGACTCTACAGATAATTCTGTAGAATTACAAAAATCTGCATCAGCTCTCACATCAGGTGGTTATTTATATATTCCTCCGGGAATATATAAATTTGCAACCAATATTTTATTTGATAATGACAACATTGTAGTTTCTGGTGACTATGGAAAAACAATATTAAAGTTCACCCCTGATACGGTTAGCAGACCTTTCGATATACAATGTAGTGGTGTTATAATGCAAAATCTAGTTGTATATGATGGTTCTTATTTTTTTAACATTGGTTATGCAAATACTCCAGACAATATAACAATCAAAAATTGTATATTTGATGCAACATCATCTGGCGAAACAGTAAATAGTTGCATCTATCTACAAACCTGTACTAATATCGTGGTGCGTGATTGTATATTTGATGGAACAGGTTATGGGGTTATTCAAGAAGCAGGTAAAAGTTCTAGTCATGTAACTGTTACTGGCTGCACAGCTTTAAATATGACAGCAGATTTCGTATTAGCAAACTGCGATACAAGTCCATCTTATGATTGGAAAGTTGTTAATAATAGATATCTTGGTTGTTTAACATATCCAACACAAGCGATAGAAAAAAGATTCGCTGGCACAACTGGGGTTGAGGGATATATATGTACCAATAATTATATCGAAAACAGTTGTGGAGATGCAGCAGTCCACTTAGAGGCAATACTTGGTAGGAGTATTGTTAGTAATAATATCTTTAAAAACTGTGTTGGCTCTTTTGCTTACATTTATGCGCTAAATAACGCAGAAGATTTAATTGTAGACAGTAATATTTTTATTCATTCTGATAATTCAGTTGATACAGAATGGGTTTTAAACCTAAATAGTGGTGCGTATAGCAATAATGTTACGTTTTCTAACAATCATATCTACGGAGACACTTATAAAAAAATAAATGTAATACAACCTGATAATCAGGTTGGTACAGTAAACGTCATAGGTAATACCGCAGAAAATATTAATGCCTTTTGTCTTACTAATACAGGACTTATTGGGGCAAATATTAATAATAATATTGTAAAAAATGCATATTATGGCATAGTAAGCCCGAAAGATCAAAACGCTGGCATACAAAATGTTAATATTATTGGTAATAATATTAACATCGATGATTCTGAAGTTGGAACATGGGCTGCTACTACAGCATACGTTGAAAATGATATTGTAAGACCGTTAACAGGTTATGATGCTAGATATATGTTTAAGTGTACAACTGCCGGGACATCAGGAGGCTCTGAACCATCTTGGGACTTAACTGAAGGGAACACTACAAGTGATAGTACAGTTGAATGGACAACAATAAGTGCATACAGTGCATTTCGGATGGAATCTAACAAATCTGGAACAGGTAACCCGACTGAAGTTAACGTCACAGGTAATAGATTTGATGGTGACTTCAAATTTACGAGAGCAACAGACTGTATAGCAACTAGTAATATTATTAAAGCAGATTATATTGATATGTTTGGGGCATTATGCACAAGATGTTATCAAGCTAATAATTTAGATGTTGGTAACGGATTAGTGACGTAAGAGTGTTAAAATATGTATAGAAATATAAATACTTCAAAATTCAAGAACTCGTTAGCCCTAAGATATATAATACTTGAATTTAAACTAAAAGAGGATAAATAAAAACAATATGATTAACTATCAAGATAAATCACTAATTGGCTCATCACTATTTTTTCAGTCAAATGGTTTTGTTGGATGGGCAATTAGGGAAGAGGCGAAAAGATGAACATAGGAATAATGAATATAATATGGAATAATAAAAACAAATGGAATCCGTCAAGTATTGGCGGATTATTGTTTTGGTTAAAAAATGAAGTTGATAAATCAGGTGTTAGAACTGGCACGGTTCACCAAAGAAATTGTTTAGAGGGCGATGGCTCTGTATATATAAAGTTTGATATTTCTTTTGCTTCTACTACTTTTTATTATCAAAAAGATTCGGGCACTTGGGATACTGATACAACAGATGCAGCAGCTAAATGGATTATCCCAAATGCTGAAAAAGTTGGTAATATACTAATTGGAACATCCTTCTATCAGTGTACAGAAGGGGCGGGGAAAAACCTACTTGATAGTGCTGGCAGCTACGGGGCAAGGATTAGTTCATCTAGCATCTGGGGTATTAACAATGAACTAGATGATACTATCAACAGACTGGGTAATAGTGTAGCAGATGGTAGCCATTACGGGCAAGATTATATAATAGACGGAGACTTTGATAACTGGGATGATTCAAGTACGCCGACAGATTGGACAAAAGTAGGGGAAACAGCCGATGCTTATGCTGAAGAGAACGTAAACGGATTGTTATATCATTGTGGAAGCAATGGAGATGGCTTCACATTATACCAACAATACGGTACAGCCGGCAAGAAATACGTTTGCAAATTAAACGTAGTAAGCATGACCGCTGGTAAATCAATGAAAATCACACAATATAGTTCTTATCAAGCTTATGGATCATTCAGTGGAACTGGTGAAAAAACTATATCCTTCACCGCAGGGGTTAATGGCTATATAGGATTTACCCGAAATTCATATCCTATTGACTGCGTCATTAATGATTTTAAGCTATATGAAGAACTAGATAACGGTGTTTTAATTCCTGTCAGAGGAAGCGACAATATAAAGTGCTGTGCTTACAACAGCGATATTGAATTTGCTGATACTCAAAACGTCGGGAAAGTAGCGTTTAATCCAACTGATGTAACTGATACAAGCTTTAAATTGCCAATCTGTGCAGACTTAAAGCAAATTGACACTCAAATATCTGATGTGTTTTACACTGGCGACACGCCAAACACTGTTAACTTTGCAGATTTGCAAGAAAATTATAACAGTGAAAACCTTGTTTTTGGCAATTCAACCAAAAAACAGCTGGCTATATATTCAGAAAAATTAACGAAACAAGGATATATTTATCAGGATAAAATAGTATTAGACGACTTTAGCTCATTAACTCCTTGGGACACCTTATATCAAGCCACACAAGAGCAGATAGCAACAAAATACGGTTATGGCGTCAAAGTTACTGGCAATACCGCTGGAGATTACGCTTATACAATGCGTGATTATAATCAAGTAGTAAATGATATTATCGGTTGTCATTTTTATGTTGAGAACCCAGCAACCTTACAATACGTATACCTCGAAATAATTCAAGGTATACATAGATTTGCAATAAAAATAAACAGTACAGGTCAGTTAAAATATGGCTGGAACACATTAGCTGCATATAAAGAAGATCTGACCAAAGAAGGCGGTACAGCTATTAATTGGGATAACGCTATAGACCAAATAAAACTTAAGGCATTGGCACAATCTGGGCAAATACCTGTGTTTACTGTATCAGAATTATTTGTATCGCAAAAAGCTAATCCTAAGTTATTATTAACTTTTGATGGGGCTTATACAGAGATATACGAAGCTTTTCAGTATTTAAATAGCTTAGGATTAAAGGGCACATTGTTTATAAGTTGTTATCATATTGGGTTTGACAGCAATTACATGAGCTTGGCGCAAGTCCAGGAAATAGCTGCGGCAGGTTGGACTATCGGCATAAGAACATATGGCGATATAACAGATTATGGACTTATAACTCTGGAGGAAGTGCAAGCGGATTATGAGCTGGCGATTGCGTACTGCCAAGACAACGGTCTCGGCACGCCTAAACATATAGCAATAGCTAAGCCATGGACAGAGCTTGAAACAAATTTTGATGACATTAAAGCAGTATGGCAAAGTTTAGGATTTAAAACAGCCAGAAATACCAATGCATATTTTGAAGTTGCGCCTGTTCAGGATTACTATAATATAAATGCTGTATCGGGTTCAGCCGTATCGATAAGCGACTTAAAGAGCTTATATATAAACAAAGCCGTTAACGCAAAAACAAACTTGTCTATATACTACCATCAACCCGATAATGACTTTAAGGAAGCTGTTAAATACGCATTATCGCTAAATATGGACATTGTAACAATGGATGATTGGTATAATAACACAAAACAAAACACTATTGGCAAAGCGTTAAATTACTTTTAAGGAGGTATAGCCTTTGATAACAGTAAAAATAAATAATTTCACAAAAAAAGAGCTCGCTTGCCGTTGTGGCTGCGGGCTTTTAAATTATGACGATAATTTTTTAGTTAAATTACAAGCTTTTAGGCTTATTATAGGCAAGCCTCTTTTTGTTAACTCTGGATGTAGATGTAAATACCATAATAAAAGCGTTGGCGGTGTCGATAACTCGCTGCATGAAGCTACTACAAAGAAAGCAACAGCTTGCGATGTAACAAATAAAAACCCTCAAGAAATTTATGAGACTGCTTGCGTTAGCGGTCTTTTTAATGAAGTTATTTTTTATAAGTCAAAAAGATTTGTGCATCTAGGATATGACCCTAACCAATCAGGTAATTACTACAATATAAAGGATTAAACGATGAATATTATTGAAAAATTAAAAGTATTAGGCAGCAAAGAAACATTTGAGAAAATTAAAAATATTGTTGAACAGGTAGAATTTGACAATCCAAATTTAAAAGGCAATGACAAGAAAGAACTTGCAGTAAAAACACTAAATAAACTTATTGACATCCCTTTTTTAACAGAAGGCATGGAGCATATTATTCTGGGAATAATGGTTGATAAAGCGGTTTACTACCTAAACAAATTAGTTTGGAAAAGAGTTTAGCCTCCACCTTGTTAACTTTTTCTATAACAAGACAGCTTTCGGGCTGTCTTTTTTTGTGACCTGTTGACAAACAAAATGCTATAATGCTAAACTAACTCTATAATTACAGAATAAAAAAAGGAAGTAAGCAAAATGAATAAAGAAGAATTAGTGAAAGAGATAGCTAAAAAGGCTAAGTACACACAAAAAGAAGTTGCTGAAGTATTGGCAGCGACCTTAGAAGTTATTGAAAAATCAGTTTCTAAAGGTAAAAAAGTTACCTTAGTAGGATTCGGTACTTTCCAAGCTAAAAAACGTGCCGCTAGAACAGGCAGAAATCCACAAACTGGTGCTGAACTTCAAATCGCTGCTAAAACTGTACCTTATTTTTCTGCTGGAAAAGCTTTCAAAGAAAGAGTTAACAAGTAATTAGCTCATCTATCAAGCATAAAACAGTAACGAAGCCGTCCGCAAGGGGCGGTTTTTTAGTGCTTAATCTCTGGCTTAATGAGCCAAACCTTAATCGCTAATGTATCCGCCAGTGGCTGCAACCTGTCCAGATACTTCTTGTCGTTTTGCTTTTCCATTATCAATAATATACCTGCTTTCTTACCTGTCATCCTTGAGTAGTGCAATGATTGACCTATGCTTTCCGCCCATTTGTTAGCAAAATCAGCCTCAATTGCGTACTCATTAGTTAAGCAATCAACCCTAGTATTATCCTTAAGCACGTATTCGGTTGCACCTTTCCCGTTGCACCAAAGATTTTGATAATATTTTTCTGGATGCAAGCGTTTAGCGTTGGCGGTTAAACTTAAACCTAACATTAATGCAATTGCAATTATTTTCAATTTTCTCATTTTAATCCTCCAATTATTTTCAACTTTTTCTAAACTTGCTAAAAAGTTGAATCGGCGGCGGACAACTTAACTTTTCAACAGATTCATAACTTTTTATTAGTTCTTTAGTTGTGTCAACACTTTTGACCTTTTGGAGCATGTCCTCCATATAGTCATTACTCAATAATTTTCTGACGTAAGCACCAGGATTATTAACTTTGTTATTTTCTACATAATTTAACGCCCGTTTTACCTGTTCAATTTCATACCTGCTTATGATTTTATCCGAGTCCGTAAACCCTAGCTTCTTGAGCCTCTCTTTGGTCTCTAATTGAACCGTTGAGTTATTGCATGTTTTTGAACTATTAAGTAATCCTTTACAGTTCGATTTTTGAAAATCATCATCATTTTGAGTGTTAGCTTTACACTTTTTTCTATATGATGATTTATTATTTATTTTATTAACTATTTTATTGGGTCTAAAATTTTGACCTATGCAAGTATAAAAAATTGACCTAAAAAAGTAAAAGTTTTTACCGTCTAATTTTTTTACCGATATTATTTGTTTATCAACTAATTGCTTAATAGCTGATATTATAGACTGCTTTGTTAATCCGGTGTTATGAATTAGTGTATCTATTGACGGGTAACACTTTTCAGTTTCAAAATTGTTGTAACTAGCCAATGTTAATAATACTAACCTAGCCGATGGGCTTAGTTTAATCTGGCTAAAAAAACCACTTTGGATTAATTTTTTAGAAATTTCAAATTGGTTGTAACTCTGATTACATGCTAAACTTGCAGACATTTTTAAACCCTCCTCAAAAAAAATTTTCCATTACAAGTATTGACCTAAGGGAGGGAATCGTTTACTATATTTTTGAAGAAATAAAGAGCCTCCCAAAGGTTCTTTTTTATTTTGTTCATTTTTTACATGAACAAATATATTAACTATTTATAAAATTGTCAAACTCACACGTAAAACTTAATGCGTGTGAGTTATTTTTTTGTTTAAAAACTTCATGCTCAACCCTTTATCAATCATGTCAAACCTCCATGCAATCAACTAAAAACAGTATGTCAACTTGAACAAAAAGCTGATAAAATCAGCTTATTAATAGAATTTTATTTAAATTATGAAAGGAGATATAGCCATTATGGTAACCCATACCAATTATACCATTTCAGAGTTGGCGAGTCAATTAAAAGTA
>Ga0099850_1001724_pt1 | contig 10273 bp, 19 predicted proteins | sample CB_VirMetaG_5_FD_79182 | JGI IMG/M metagenome (GOLD analysis project Ga0099850, IMG submission 79182) | Freshwater to marine saline gradient viral communities from Chesapeake Bay - CB_1508_1D Viral MetaG | ecosystem: Environmental > Aquatic > Marine > Coastal | place: USA: Chesapeake Bay...
TGAATGCAAACACTATGTCAGATAGACAACAATTATTAATTAATAATATGCAAATTAGAAGACTTACACCAAAAGAATGTTTCAGACTTCAAGGCTTCTTAAATGATGAAATAAATTTAGATGGAATTTCAAATTCCCAACTCTACAAACTAGCAGGAAATGGTTGGAGTATTAATGTATTCTCTAAAGTGTTTCAAGAAATGTTTATATATAAAAGAAAACGAAAATCATTATTAGATTTTTAAAATGGAAGAAAATAAAAAATTTTACATGTCAAAAAGTCGTATGGGAACATACGAGAGCTGTCCATTGTCATATAAGTTTTCCTATATAGACAAACATCAAACAGGAAATCAAGCAACAGAAATTGGTACTGATGTACATGATTTCATAGAAGAAATATTTGAAGTTATAAAACCACAATCCGATGGTACATTTCAAGACATAGGAAAACTTAAACTATTTCCAAATACAAAATATAAGCAGAACGTTCTCCTATTTGAACAAGAGCGATGGAAAAGTATTTGTGAGAAAGGATTAGATGAAAGTTATTTCTTTCCTGTGTATTGTGAGGATAAATATAGGGACGAAGAAAATGAATTGGTTGGTATAGTAGACAGAGTGCATAAGTGTCACAAAGATGATAAATTTGTATGTGAGCTAGAAGGATTTAACGATGGAGATTTAGTCATAGTAGAAAATAAGTCTGGCTCCTATTCCAAACAAAAATCAATTAACTATGAAGAAGAATTATTGTGGTATAGAATGCTTATCAAAAAAAACTTTAACATTGATATTCGTTGGGCTTGTATTTATTTTCCATTCACTAACAGAGTTCACTATATCGACTTAAATGCTCCCAAATTTAATATAGAAGAGTTACAACAAAGAATAAAATTTGTTCGTGAGAATATTATTAGTGGTTATTTCCCTCCTGAACCAAGTTGGAAGTGCAAAATGTGTTTTCATAAAAATAACTGCGATTTTGGAAAATAAATGGAACTGAATAAAATATATAATATGGATTGTTTGGAAGGTTTAAAACAATTAGAAGATAATAGCGTGGATTGTGTGATTACTTATCCACCTTATAATATTTCAAGAAATACTAATTTTAAATGTGGATTAAAAGGAAGAAATGGAATGGATTTTGGAGAATGGGATAAAGGGTTTCCTATAACAGAATTTATTAAAGAGCTTCCAAGAGTTTTAAAGAAAGGTTCTAATGTAATAATATTTAATGCGTGGGAGAACTTAGGCGATATAGCAACGCAAATGAAAGAAGTTGGTATTGAACCTAAAAGATGTTTGATATATCAAAAAATAAATCCAGCGCCATTTAATATGAATAGATTATTTACTAATACTTGTGAATATATAGTGTGGGGAGTATATGGAGAGAATTGGACATTTAATAATGATGGATTAGAAAATGGTGTGTTTTTAACAACAGTTCAAGATAAAACATTACACCCTACTATGAAAGATATAAAAATTATAAAAAAACTAATTTCTGTACTATCTAATTCAAATGATGTTATTCTTGATTGTTTTATGGGAAGTGGAACTACTGCTGTTGCTTGTAAAGAATTAGGAAGAAATTATATAGGTTTTGAATTAAATAAAGGATATTGTAAAATAGCAGAAGATAGATTAGAAAAAACTGCACCAATGGTAAAAAAAAGTTTACTTGATTTTGGAAAATGAAACAAGATGTTAAAAAAATAATTGATAAGCACGATGATTTTATTATAAAAAATCTTTTATTATCACTAGCACAAAGTGATAAATATTTACATAAAGAAAATAAAAAAGAACTATTATAAATATAAAGATGAATCATACCGTGCCTAGAGAAATTTGTAACCCAAAAAGAAGAATTATGAGAACAAAGAAGGATTACTATAATTTTATTAATGCAAATATAAGTTCTTCTAATCTTTTTACAACTGTATATAATTATACTGACCATTTTCCTATGCGTTCCAACTATGAAACTGCTATCATAGATAGACTGTGGTTTGATTTTGACTTAGAAAGCCACACAAAAGGAGAAAATGGAGAGAATATTATAGTGAAGAACGATTGTTATCAAAACATGAAAACATTGCATGAATGGTGTTTAAAGCACGACTATAAACATATTTGCAGATACACAGGTTCAGGATTTGATGTCACTATATTCACAATGAAGGATTGTTTCATAGGAAATAAAAAGGATTGTATTTATAGGGCAGTAGATGAAATAGAAAAGAAATTAGGAGTGGAAAGTGATATTAAAACAAAGGGAGATATAGCAAGGATTCATAGGATTACAAACACATTTAATTTTAAGACAAAAGCTAAAAGATTTTGTATTCCTCTTACACAAGAGATGATTGATATAGGACACAAAGGAATTAGAAAAATTGCTAAACAACAACAATTTAATAGCACCACGTTCGGCACTAAATATTTAGATATACGAAAACACGACAAAGCTTTTAGAAAAAATGTTGAAGAGTTGTTCTCCTATGACAAAAAAGAAATTAAGGACGTTATAGTAGATGAGCTTTCAGATATGGTGCCTATATGTATCAAATATCTTTTGGCTAAGAAAAATCCTGATTATAATGAAAGACGACCAATCATTGTAGGCTTAAGAGAATTAGGATTTAGCGAAGGAGAAACAAAACAAATATTAGCAAAGTATCTCGACAAACAGAAATTCTATCATTGTGTTGTAGAAGAAGGACAATTATCTCACCTATACAAATCAAAACGAGTTATATTTCCAACTCAAGAAGGCATGGCTAAATTAAAGTCTTGTCCTATGGAAATGGGACAATTTTGCGAAAATGCTTGTAGAGGATGCAAAAATTACAACAGGTAATACTCCCATTCTATAGTTACAAATATTTATATTGTTAATATAGGAGAAATATTTATATGAATGATATTGATAAATTAATAAAGATAAATGCTGAATTGAGAGAAGAATTGGGAGAAGCATATCAAAACTTATATCTTATTAGACAAAATAATGCTATATTAAAAGAAAGATTAAGATTATCAGAAGAATAAAATCATACGTACATACGTACAAAAACACTCCTATATTATAGTAGTATATATAGTGAACAAAATTGTACGTATGTACGTATGTATTGTATAAAATAATATACACGTACATATTTTAATACAGAGTTTGAAGTTTACAAACATTTTGAAGACGAGAAATAAGATTATATTTTCTACCTTTTTCCTTGTATAATACTTTCATTCTCTCCTATAATGACAAACTTATATAAATATACATTCTTCCATAAAAATTATGAGTCAATATGATTCAGTAATAAAACAAATAACGAATAAAAAATTAAGAATGAGAATCTGCAATAAGTGTAAAAAGGAATTTAAGAAAATAAAAGTGTTAGACATAGGATTACTTTTGTGTGATTCTTGTTGGGATAAAAAATTTAAAAATGAAAAATAAAAGAGTATTATTTATTTGTATGAACGGAGAAAGTAGGAGTAGATTCTTTGCAGAAAAATTTATGAAATTAGGATATATGGCTATGTTTGCAGGATATGCAGACAATTCTTTTCTTATAATTCAAAAAGGAATGTTTAAGTGGGCAGACGAAATTGTATTGCTTGATAAATATTGGAATAAAGATAACGCAATGCAATATTATATTGACTATGCTAACGAAAATGGAAAAGTTGTTATAGAACACTATTTAGAAGATGAGCAAATACAGTTTGACAAATTTTGTAATAATTTGCTAGATACTATGAAAAAACAATAAAATGATATGGAGTGATAGTTGTATAAACCCTACTGCAGGATTCGATATTCAAGAAAATGGCACTATGAAACCAAAAAAACTTGGATATTGGGTTATGACAATAGAGGAGTGTCAAGAATATTTAAATAAACGAAAATAAAAATGAGCGTGAAAAAATATCCAGGAAGAAAAAAAGAAATGATATTCAAACATCTCCCCTATATTATCAATAACCATCCAGAATATGAACCTAAAGAAGTATTTGGAGAAGATATGTATAATACAAACGAAGATATGATAAGAAAATCATTTGAGTTTCTCGCTATATCACCAAAAAAAAGAGAGGTAATATACTCTATAACAAATCATACATTTCGTTGCCTATGGTGTGGAAAACAAATGATAGAAATAGGGTTTGAATTTGATACACTTGTAAAACAACACAAAAAAGAATGCTTTTTGCCCTATTTTATAGTAAATGATGTTAATAGAATTTATACTAATAAGATAAAACGAAATGAGTATTTTATTAGAATAACAAATGAATTGCATGACAAAACTATAAAATTCACATTAAAAAAGAAATATTGGAAAAAAGACGAAGAATTATTAACAATATTAAAAAAAGACTTAAATTCATTACGTAAAAATCAATCATTAACAATAGACTTAATACGAGAAAAACACAAAGAATTTTTTAAAATGAAAATAGAAAAATGATAAAAGAAAAACCTCACACATTTTTAAAAAAAGTACATGGAATTTACATCAATTATAGTGGAACATTGAACGAAGAATATATTGATTCTTCTATAAAATCTATTAGAAAAATGAATTATAATGCACTTTCTGTTACAGGACAATCAATACATCACATAAATTATATTTTTGATATTGATGGAGATATAGAGAAAGTTATATTCGGGTATAGGAAATTTGGAATTAAGCCTGAAGATATTGATGGACTGTTTTTGAGAAAAAAGAAAGAAAAAGAAGGACTTAGCTCATACGAACAAATATTATATGGAATTTGGTGCTATCACTATGAAAAAGGACATGGAGTAGAATATAATCAACTTGCCACTATTAAAAAAGAGTTACATAAGTTAAAATGTATATGGAGTGGAAGCAAATTAACTAATTATGAGCATTTATCCACAGAAGAAAAAAAGAATATGGAAGAAGAATGTTTGACTATGATGGAAAATATATTAAAATACGAAAATGGACAATAATAAAAGTGATAATAATTTCGAGTATAGTGAATATCAAAAAGATATATTTAATTGGGTACAAAATGATACAGGAAATGCTATAATACAAGCATATGCAGGAAGTAGTAAAACAACAGTATTAGTTGAATGTGCAAATTTAATAAAGACTGGTAACAACTTATTTGTTGCCTTTAATAAAAAAATACAATTAGAGCTACAAGAAAAACTACCTGATTCTATGAAAGCCATGACACTTCACGCATTAGGATATTCTTTAATAATGTCACAGATTACAGTAGGAAATAAAGTAGATATAGATAACAAAAAAGTTATGAACATACTTAAATCTATGAATCTTGATATAGACAGAAAAGAGTTTTTTACTCTCATAAATATAGTAAAAAATATCAAAAATCAATTCATTGACTATAACGACAAAAAACAATTAGATGATTTATTTATAGAAATGCGTATTGAAGAGATTGTACGAGAAGACTGGTATAGTATAATAAAATCTATTATGACAAAATCAAATAATCAGATATTTAAAATAGATTTTGAGGATATGATTTATTTTCCATTAATTAAGAATGTAAAAAAATCTCCTAAAAATTGGATATTTGTTGATGAGTGCCAAGATCTTAACAACGCACAGATGTCGTTATTAGATTTATTTATAGGAAATAGTACAAGATTATTAATTGTTGGAGATAAATTTCAATGTCAACCAAAAGGAACAAAAGTTACTATGGGTTATGTAAATGGTTCAAAAATCAAAACTAAAAATATTGAAGATATAAAAATCGGAGATAAATTATTAACTTATAGTTTATCTACTCATTGTACATATAGAACATATAGTGAACAAAAATATATGAACAAATATTGTAGGAAAGTAAAAAATATTTCAAAAAGAATATATGACGATGATTTAATAGTTATAGAATCTAACAATAAAATAACTAAATATACAAAAGAGCATAAGTGTATTGCAAGATTATCAAAAGATTTTAATGATAAAAAATATACTTTATATTTAATGAAAAGAAATACTAATTTTCGTATAGGGATTTGTCCAGCTATGATGAAAGGAGATAATTTAGGAATTGGTGCTAGAATGAGAATGAATCAAGAGAAAGCGGATGCTGTTTGGATATTAGATATATTTGATAATAGAAAAGAAGCATTACAAAAAGAAATGTACTATTCAATTAAATATAATATTCCTATGATACTATTTAATCAAAGACATCAAGAAAACTCATATACTCAAGAATTTATTGATAATATATGGAAAGAATTTTATAGTATGTCAGAAATGCAAAATAATGCTAATAATATATTAAAACATTTTAAAAGAGATATAAATTATCCATTATTTACTAATATGGACATACATACTCATTTTTCAAGAAATCATTGTTTTACATTAACAGCATGTAATTTAATATCTCAATATATGGAAGTTAACCATTTTGATGGAAAAAATAAATTTGAAAAAAACAAAGGAAGTAAAATATATAAATATAGAGCAAAATATCATAAAATTAATAAATTATGGTATGAAAAATATGAAGATTTTGTATATTCTCTAGAAGTTGAAACTGATAAAAATTATATTGCAGATGGAATTTTAACACATAACTGTATTTATGCATTTCGTGGCTCTATACCTACTATAATGGACGACAGTAAAAAGAAATACAACATGAAAGAATTTACTCTTCCTATAACATACAGATGTCCTAAATCTCATATTTCTATAGTGAAGAGTCATGTTCCTAATATAGAAGCATTTGAACACAACGAATTTGGTATAGTTGATGAGATAGAATATGAAAAATTACCATTTTCTATAGAAGACGATGCTGTTTTTATAGCAAGAACTAATAAATATGTTGCAGAAACTGTTATGTTGCTATTAAAAAATAAAAAGAAAGCGACAGCACTTGGAAAAGATATAGGTACAAATTTAATTAAATATATCAAATCATACAGATGCTATAATTTGCGAGATTTTATAGGGGAACTTCATCAAAATAATTATGATAATTACGATAATATACAAAAATATGAAAAATTATTGAAAACTGAACAAGATTTTACAAAAACTGGCTCCTATAGAAAACGCATTAATATGTTACAATACGATAATGATGTTATAGAAACAATTATCGTGCTTTCAGAAGAATGTACTACTATAAATGAGTTAAATAAACTTATAGAAGAAATATTCTCTGATAATATTAAAGGTATAATTTGTTCCACTATACATAAAATAAAAGGACTTGAGTTCGATAATGTATATGTACTTCAAAACAAGTTGCCTATGAAATTCGATTTTATGAGTGAAATTGAGTTAGAACAAGAACAAAACTGTTGGTATGTGGCACATACACGTTCAAAACATAAATTGGTATTAGTACATAAAAATGAAAAAAAGAAATAAGGTAAATTTTGAAAAGCTAAAGATAGAAAATTGTAGCATAGAGCCTGATGATTTAGGTAAAATTGCATGTATGAAACATGCAGAATGGTTAATAGATGATTATGTACCATCTATTATAAAAGATAAAGATAATTAATATAGAAAATGGTATTAAAATTTTATTTAGATGATAGAGAACAATCGCAAATAGTTAAAGATGCATTTCATTATGTGTCAGTAACAAGAGTTTTCGACTATGAAATCGCACATCTTGACATAGGAGATGTCATTTGTGGTAATGTTTGTATAGAGAGAAAAGAAGCAACAGATTTTATTTGCTCTATAATGGACGGAAGATTAAAGGAACAAGCAAGAAAAATGCATCTTGGCTATGAATATCGTTATGTTATCATAGAAGGCAATCCTTATCAGACTGGTTCTGCTATAAATGACGTAGCAATCATAGGCAAAATGACGAGTTTATTGGTTAAGCATGGGATTGGATTACTTTTTGTAGAAAATGAGCTACAATTCGCTGAGGCTTGTTATTCTTTAGTAAAAAAACATATGGAAGAGAATGTATTTGATGGTAACTATATTCCTGTTGATATTCCAAAGAAAAATGAAGAAGAAATTCTTGCTATGATGTTAATGCAACTTAATAATATTTCTTTTTCAAAAGCAAAACAAATTGCTGAGTTGTATAATAATTCAATTAATAATATTGTAAATAATATTACTTCTGGACAATTACAAACAATTCCTGGTATAGGCAAAAAAATATCTATGGATGTTTATAATTTTTTTAAAAAATAAAATGGTATCTGGAAAATATATAAGAACACAAAAAATTAGAGATAAACAAAGCAAATTAATGAAAGGCAAAAAAGCTTCATTTATTGTTACAGATGAATTAAAAAAGATTCGTAGAGAAAATGCTATTAAACAGTGGGCTAATTTAAAAGATAACGAAAGAAAAGAAATGGGTAAGAAGATTTCAGAAGGAAAAGGAAATTTATCTGAAGAAACTAAAGAAAAGATAAGAAAAGCAACGTTACTACAATGGAAAAATTATACTACAGATAAAGAAAGAAATATTGGTGTATATAATCCCAATTGGAAAGGAGATAATATAGGAATTACAATGATTCATAGAAGAATTAGAAAAGTGTTAAAATCTCCAGATAATTGTTTAAATTGTAATAGAAGAACAAAATTAGATTTATGTAATATTGGACATACATATAATGAAAATAACTTAAATGAATGGATTATATTTATGTAGAAGTTGTCATAAAATAATGGATAATGCACTTAAAAGAAATGATAATAATATACAAATAAAATCTATTAATGGTATAGGAAAAAAGACTGCTATGAAAATTTGTGAGATGATGAAAAAATGAAGAAAGAAACTTTACATAAGATTATGGAATTGATGATAGAAGATGGGTATTTAATAATAAATACAGAGGATAAAACAAATAATGTTCCGTGTAATTCAGGAAAAGATATGGCTTCAACAGGAGTTATAACAATAAATTATTATGATGATGAAAAAATGATAGATGAGCATATAAAATATCCTAAGATACAGAGTATTTGTAGTAAAAAATAGTTCAAATATTTAAAGAAATATGTGGAAATCGATAGGTTTAAAAATACTTAATGTCGGAGATAATATAGATTTTTGAAAATGAATGATAATAAAATATTTAAGTTATTAGAAGAACAAAAGAAGTTTACAAAGAATGGTAGAGTACGATGTAATTGTGGAAGACAAGTAAATATAGAAAATATTACATATATTCATCCTATAGACATGAATTATTTCAAACTGTGGTGTTATGAATTAAAAAATGATAATACAACTAAGATGATTGTTAGGAATAAGCCATGGGGTTACATAGGACATATCCCTATATTAAAAGATATTGTTTTTCGCCTATATCAATTGTTTCATAAAAAGGCGTATGTTCTTGATATAGAATGTAAGTATTGTGAAAAAGTCTATTAATGATATATTTTAAAATTATTTGTTTGTAATTCTAATGTTTTTCGTATTCCGTATTTTAATTCCATGTTTATACTCATCTGCCAATAATATGTCCCACTACATATAAGAGATGTATCTCCCATATTAAAAGGGATTCTAAATTCTTTATATCCAGATTCATATAGTAAGTCTGCAGATGCAATAAATATTATAGAATTTGTATTATTATCAATCATTGTAAGTTCGGTGTATGTTTTTGATGGTATAGAATGAGATGATGTTCTGTAAAATAATACTTCTGTGTAATTTTGTTTTGATAAATTAACATCATTCGCTATGAATTTATCTACTTCTATAAAATGTTCAGCTGGCATAATTGTATAAAACATATAAGATGTAACAAAATGGATTAGAAAGAAAAATAACCCCATTCCTATAACAACAACTACATCTAATAATTTATTTTTCATCTTATAATACCTTTGAATTCTTCTTTATAAAAATATCCTACAATCATTCCCATAAGTCCGTACATCATAGGATGAACTGAATATACAAAAGGATTAAATATTTCTGCCAACAACGAAATAAAAAATCCTGTAACAGTAATAACAGTAATAAATACTCTTAAATTTAAATGCATTTTAGCTCTAAAAGCATAACCTGAAATAAATCCTAATGCGTATAATCCTATTCCGATTAATATATCTGCTAAAATACTATCTGTCATTTTATTTATTTTTTTTGATATACTTAGTAATGAATTTTTTTATTTTTAAACGAATGCTCCAATAATAAGCACCTATTCTTACTCCCATATACATTATTTTTGCTTTCCATGTATAAGTTTTATATTTTATCATAA
>Ga0099850_1001725_pt1 | contig 10269 bp, 4 predicted proteins | sample CB_VirMetaG_5_FD_79182 | JGI IMG/M metagenome (GOLD analysis project Ga0099850, IMG submission 79182) | Freshwater to marine saline gradient viral communities from Chesapeake Bay - CB_1508_1D Viral MetaG | ecosystem: Environmental > Aquatic > Marine > Coastal | place: USA: Chesapeake Bay...
CGATAAGCTTGATCAAGTTGTTTTTCTGTGTATAATAGCATTAATATCCAAATTCATTTTTTAATGTTTTAGAACGATACATCCTATCTTTTTTGTTTTCTATCCATTTATCTGGAAGTGTATTTCTATCTACCCAAGCCCTAGGTCTTTCCCATCTTTCAGTAAAAGATACCGCAATGTCTTCAGCTGAACCTGTTTTAAAAATCTCTTGTAGTTTTTGTGAATTACCTATTCCATTTTTTTCAGCAGCAGAGCTTTTTAAATTATAAACACTGTCTAACATATAATCTAATTGAGCTTCCATAGAATCTTCTCGATTATTAAGTTTTCTAAATTTATTGTATTCTGAAACATGTGAGCCACCGGGGTCTAACTGAAACAAACCATATCCGGGACCATCTTCTTGCTGCTGTTTATAATCAAAAGAACCTTTATAACCTAATTTTTCTATACCAGTTTCTTTATCTATGTTTCCCATTAAACCAAAGATAGCTTCGTCAGAATAACCAAATTCTTTTTGTCTGCTTTTTAAATAATCATATACTTGTTGTTTTCTTGCTCTTGCTTCTTCAAGTAAAGTATCTAAAGCTTCTTCCACAAAACCACCATCTTCAAAACCTAGCCTACTCATTTGTCCTTTCAATGCTCTGTCTTCTTCATCTTGAACAAATTCAGCAGTAGCATTAAAAGGAATACCAGTTACCCTGCTTTTCATTTCATCAGGTTCGTCAGTAACATTAGGAACATCATAAACTAAACCGCCTTTAGCATACAACACAGGCTTTTTAGGTTTATCAGCTGGTGTACCTCTAGCCATTCTTCGTAATTCTTTTTTAGTGCCATCACCAAAAACCATATCGTAAGCAGCATAGCCGGGTAAATTAGTAAAAACAATTTCAGCCAATCCTTTACGATATAAAATAGCATCAATCGCATCTTGTGGTAAAGGACCTGCAAAAGTTTTTGTTAAAGAGGTAAAGCCTCCAACATTTCTATCTGCTTCACTACCATATCTATAAGCATAATCAAAAGGTCCCATACCTCCCCATCTTCTAACAGCATCCATAATTATTTCACCATCAGGTTTAGGTGCTTTAGTTTCATAATCATACACGCTTTGACCATTGCTTCTTATAATATTACCAACGTGAGCTACTGCTGTCATTAATAAAATTGTTGGGACTGCTTTAGGCATGACTTGCATAAAACTACTTTTACCTTCATATGCAAATCTTTTTAGAATAGTATTATTAAACACAGTAGGATACCCCGCAAACTGAACTAACATTTGTGCAGCAGGAGTTGAAAACCATAAAGGTCTATTAGCCTCTGCTGTGCTTGGATTTAAAATAATTTCTTTTACAAATCTGTTAGCTCCAATAGTTAAATCGTTTTTATAAAAAGCATCTTCTTTAGCTAAGTTAAAATTAAACTTTCCATCTTCAACATATTTACCATACCACTCAGCTGCTTGAATATCGTCAATACCTAAGTCATTCAATTGTTGTCTTAGATATTTATCTTTCCCTTTACCAAGACCACCTTTTGATAACAGTTCAGCATTTCTAGTTATTAATCTTTTACCAGTTGTAAAGGAAGCAAGTTGTACAGCTTTTGTCCATTGAGTTAATAAATTAACTTTAAAGAATCCTTGTTGTAAATTTTTTACAAACTCTCCGTGAATGCCTTCACCAACTAAACCTTCTAATCTTTCTTGTACAGATTGCTCTAAAGCTAATCCAGTTTTATAAAGTTCAGACCAGACTTCATCATCAATATCTTTAATGCCTTTTACTTTTTGTCTGAAAACTCCACGCTGTATTCCTTTAAGAGTTCTATCTATAACACTTTGTCCCTCTTTAACCAAAGCTTTACCTATATCTGCAATAACAACAGGAGCATCTCTTTTACCTGCTCGGCTTAAAAGTAGTAAAGGTTCGGTAACACTTGATAAAGTTGCAAAAGGAAGGTGAGCCATTTGCTGTGATAGTTTACCCCAGTCTGAAAAGTTTCTACCCCAAGCATTTTTTTTCCAAAATGAATCAGAATAAGTTTCTAAACCAGTAACACGTTTAATCATATCACTTACATTTCTTCCAACTTTATAAGCTTCATCGGGATTCATACCAGAATCAATAAGTTCTCTAACTATAGGAGCTATTTTATTTTTTTCTACTTCAGCAATAGTTTTTCCAAAGTACTTAGCTCTTGTTAATGTTTGAGAAAAATTAGTAAAATAGTTTTCTAATAAAACTTGAACATCGTTTTCCAAAAATTCTTCTATTTCATTATCGGCAATATTTGTAAATCTTCTTGATTGTAAAAAGCCCGTAGCATCGCTACGTTTTTTACCAGCCATTCTTAGTTCTAATGGAGTATATCTATAATCCAACATATCTTGGACAATCTTACTGGCTTTTAATTTTTTAGCTAACTCTTGATCTCCACCAGCTTCTTCTAAAAAGTTTACTCCAAAGACTTCTTCATCTAAACCAAGAGCATCTTCTTTTATACCTCTAACTTTTTTACCATCGGTATCCAAAATGGTTAAAAATTGTTTATCGTTAATAGGGTCTGCATGTCCTGACTCAATTAACTTTTGCTCAAAGACAGCTCGTTTTTGTGGGTTAGATAGTACACTATGTTTAAATATTCTTGGTAAATAATTAGTAACTCTTCCTGTACCTTTCTTAAAAATATCAGCAGACTTACCATCTATAAAAGCTTTATTTAAAAGTTGTTTGATTTGTAAATAAGACTGAACAACATCTTCATCAATATCAAAGCCTTTATAATTTGTGCCTAAAATATTTTGTCCAGCTCTGGTAGTAATTGTATATTCACTAGGAACAAAATCTTCAATAAAAGCACCAGTAACATTCTTACCATCTTTAGTTCTTACTTGGAGTTCTCCATCTCTTAATAAATATGCAAGTTGATCGTTTTGCTCTTTAAATATTCTAGCTCTCCAGCCTACTCTGTATAAAACATTAAAAGCTTTTGCTAAACCAAATTGAAAGTATCCGTTTGTTAATCCTAAACTTTCACCATATGTTCTAGTACTTTCTGTTCCATCTGTAAGTAGAACTTTAGTTACACCTTTCTGACCTTTTGTCAAAGATGTACCGTAATCATATCTAATAGAAGCTAGTATGTTTTCTAAACTTGGTGCTTTTTTAATGTATTCAATAAATTCAGTTACAGGCTTACCTATAGTTCTTGCTAACCACCAGTTTAATTTATTTTTAGATTCTTCTATAAAATCTTTTTCGTTTGTTAAATCATCACCAGCTTCAATAGCTTCATCTAATTCAGTATCTTTAACTACTTTAGCTCTTGGTTCAGCATCTCCTGCTTTATTGATAGCATCTTCATTACTATAAACGAACTCTTTATCCTTTAAAGGTTGTGACATATTCTCGTTTGTTTCTGGAGCTTTAGTAAAACGAGTAGACATGTATCGTGTTCCACCAGCTAACGCACCAGTAAAAGCAGCACCTACTAATGTAGAAGCTCCAATATCACTTAAATCCATATCTTCTTTAAGACCTAAATCAATATCTATGTCTTGTAAAAAATAATTGTGTAGCCCTCCCCAAGCTGCACCCTCTGTAGCACCGTAAAGTAATCCTTGTTTTAATGCTTGATCTTTTGCTAATCCTTTTAATTTATCTTGAGCTGCTGCTTTAGCTACTTTTGAAACACCTGCTTTTGCAGCAGTACTTAATGCAAGAGAAGAACCTCCGCTTGGTAAAGCAAATAAAGCACTAACAATATTTAACGGGTCTGCTAGTATATCAACAGCTATATCTTTAAAAGCTCCAAATCTTTCTTTAAAGCCACTAAGCTCTGTATTATCAAAAGCATTTTTTAAATAATTATAATCTTCAATTTGTTCTGGAGTCCATTTACCTGTTTGAAAAGAACGAGTAATAGCAGACGATAAGCTGTAATCAGCATCTCGTAAGTATTCAAATATATTATCGTTGCTTCCAATACCTTCTAAAAATCTAGCAGCTCTAGTAGAAAACTCTTCATCGTTTGCTAAGTCTGTTAGGCTTGACTTACCAGTAAAAGTTCTTTCAGGAAAAGCTTCATAGACAATTTCTTTATATCCTTCAGGATACTTTTGTCTTTCAGCTGCTTCGATATTGGCAAGAGGAACAGGAGGAACTCTTACTTGTTCTTGTTCATCTTCAAGTTGGAGTTGTTGGATTAACTCTTCTAAAGGATTTGCCATAATGTAAAATTAAATTTGTTTAAGTCTTAAAATAGTTTCTCTTAGATCTGTTGTTGTTGGGTCTTCAGATAAACCATACTTTTTAAATATTGCTTTTTTATTACTTACAAAAGCTGTAGGGTCTTGTATAATCTTTTCAAGCTTTTCAATATCGCTTTGTTTTTGTTTTTTCTGAGACCAAGAAGCTACTTGTTTTAATTCTTCAATTCCTTTTAACTTTGGCTTGAATTTTAAATTTTGCATATCTTTATCAACGCCTTCTACTTCTTCTTTTGATTCTTCATCTGAAGTTTTAGTAGATACACCCATGACTTTATTAACAAATTTTAAATATTGATCACTTTGAATATGTTCATCAGAAGTTAATTTTAAAGGATGTGGAACGTTAGCAAATAAGTTATCTAATTCTACTTGTTTTAATTTATCACTAATTGGTTTTCTTTGAATTGCAAATACCGCAGCATTGATATCGTCTAATTTGTTTTCAGTAGTTAGTTTTCTCCAACCATCTCCAACCCTATAGTTAGGATTATTTTTAGTAGGTAAGTTAATTGTCTCACCCAATAATGATGGAATAGACCCTGAGTATCTATCGTAAACTACGTTTAAAACATTACCGCTTTCTGGGTCGTATCGTGAAGTTTTCATACCCGTAGATAAACCAAAACCATAATTTTTATAACCTTCACTAGCTGCTAATGTCATAGCATATTGAACTCTAAATGTTTCGTTCTGTAGTTTATTTTTAAACTGATCAAAAGTTATATTAACATCACCTGTATGATTTGATTTATAAAGAGCTTTTAAAAATTGTTGATTCTCAAGTTGTTTTGGGTCTAATAAAATAGATAATAATCCTCCATCTCTTTGAAGTTCTTGTTTATCTATTTCACTCATGTTTTCAAATAAATCATCTAAATCTGATTGGCTTATAATATTTGCTTTACCATCTTTAGATAAATCATTATATAACGAAAACTTTTTACTATCAACTAATCTAGATAGCTCGTCCATTCTTGCTGGTAGAGAATCTCTTAATGTTTTATTTTTAGGTAATTCAAATAATGCTTCTGCTCTTAATGGAGACTTATTCATTTTAACCAATTGATCGTTTACAATTTTGTTTGTAAGACCTTGAAAGTCTAATGAGTCTAAAACACTATTAATGCTGGGACCTAGTAATACTTTTTCATCTATAGTTTTGAATAAAGGTATACCACCTTTTCTAGCTTCTTTATCATTAAATAGTTTAAAAACTTGCTTAATGCCACTAAATAAATTACTATCATCTTTATAAGTATTTAAAATACGTTGATAGTTTCTACGTTCTATTTCATTTAATTCATGTAGTTTTAAACCATTACCTCTTTTAAATAAATCAATTGCATCAAAATCTTTTTCTGGCATATCAAATATATTTTGCAATTCTGATACGACTGTTTCATATTTATTATCTTTTAAATATTCACTAGCGTAAGCTTTAGCTGCTTCTACTTGGGCATTAGAATATCCAGCTTGTCTACTAAAAGTTTCGTATTTATCTCCAAGCATACTTTTAAAAGCTGGTTCAGTATACCCATTGATTGCAATTCTAAATGAATCAAAGTAAGGACTTTCAACAAAAGCATTTAATTTTTCTTCTTCATTTTTAAATGTTTGATCTTTAGTTGTTTGTGCCCATTGATACATAGGTTGAGTAAGTTTAGAAACTAAATTAATTTCTCTTGCTTGACTTTCATTATCTGCTAATTGAAACTGGTATGCTGACTCAAGTTCTTTAGAACGTCTATTAAAAGCTCCTTTGAAGACTGCTTGTCCTGCTAATAAAACTCCCAATGCTTGTTGCATTCGTTCACTTTTTTTAATAGACTTGGCAGCCTGTCTATCTTTTTCTTCCTTACGTTGTAATAAAGATGAACCCAGTTCAGAAACTGACATATCCTTATATTTACTCATTATGTCACTAAAATTATCTGCCATTTGATTATCCTTGTTTTTCTAATAAACTTTCTTTTTGTGGTTGTTTTGCTAATATACTTGCTTTTAATTTACTTGTATCTAAAGTTTGTAATTGTTTTTCAATGTCTGGTCCTACAGAAGTTGGGCTAATCTTTGCAACTTTAGCATCTTTAAATCGTCCACCAGAGCCTATGAAGTTTGTTACTTGCTTTGATGTTTTTAAATCTTCTTCAACATCATCATCTTCAATAACTGCAACCTCATCATCTCTAGAAAGCACAGGGTCAATACCTGCTTTTTCTGCAATAGCTAATAACATATAAGCTGTAGGCTCAAGTTGCATAAGCATCATATCAGGATTCATCTTACCTTTTTGAAAACCTGTCATAAGTAGCATTTGTGCTATGTCCATTACAGGAGTTCCTTGAGCCATTAAAGTTGTAACGGTTTCTAAGTTATCTTCTTTTAATAAATCAAAAAATATTTTTTCTGTTAATTGTTTTCCAGAAGTAAATTGTGGTGGTTGTTCCCAAGGATAAGGTTTATCTTTTGGATTAGTTAAAGACTGACCCGGAATAGGACCATCAAATATATGTTCAACTGCATCTTTATGTATCATTAATCTCTTCCCATTATATCGTACATAGATGTACCGTAGTTAATAGCTCCCATTGCAATAGCATTGTGATTAACAAAACTATCGTCTGGCATTAAGTCTCCGTATATAGCTCTGTTGTAATTTTTAGCAACATCATCACTTGAAAAAATATCTGCTACATTAATAAAGTTCATAGGTGTTGAAATAGTTTGACCACCTCCGGCACCTAGAATATCTTGACCAAAGTCTGAAAAGTAATCTCTTTTTCTTGCTAAAATATTTGCGTTATAGTTTGCAACAGCTTCTTCTTGCTCGTTTATTGCTTGACCAAACTTACGAAAAGGTTCTACTTTTTTATAAGTTTGATAAGTCTCACTTTCTTTAATTGTTTCTTTTAATGTTTTATCTTTAGCAACATCTACAACTTTAGAATCTTTAAATAGTTCTGGGTATGCTTGTTTACGTATATCATCTGCTGTAGTTAATCCCTCTTCAATAGCTTTTAAAGTATCTGCTGGATTTAATCCTAATTTTTTAGCAGCATCTTCAACACCTACAGTAGATTTTTCAATAAAACCTCCAGTTGCATTACTTACAAAATCTCTAAAAGCACTTCCTGCTCCTCTAGCTCCTTCTGTTTGCATAAAAGGTTTGCTAACAGCATTCATACCGTATTCAATAGCATCAGTTACTTTATTAAAGACAGTACCCACTCCTTCTTTAACCCAAGAAGCTGCTCCTTTAATTGTCTCAAAAATTGGTCCTAAAAAAGTATTATTACTTATCCAACCTCCGATAGCACTTCCTATACCGGGAAGGATAAAAGATAATGCAAGACTTCCAAGTGGTCCAAGTTTACCAAAAGCTCTGGCTATTTTACCTAAACCTTTTTTTAGCTTACGACCTATCTTTCTGATTCCTCCAGCTATTTTTTTACCTACTTTTCTTATAAATCCCATTGTTTCTCCTAGTCTAACCAGCCTTCAATTAATCTGGTTATAGCTGTTAAGTTTGAACTCCATGTACTATCTTTTGCAGTTGCACCTTCGTTACCTAATGCTGCAATCATTAAAGATGCTTTACGTTGTTCATCGTTATCCCATCTTCTAAAAATAAAGTCTGCTTCATCTCTAAGTTCTTGCCATAAGAAGTTTTGTGCTGAAGCTGTTAAAGCAAAAGCATTTTGAGCATTTTGTTGATTAACTGCATTGAACGCTGCTGTGTTAGCTGTGTTCATTTGTCTTCTCCAAGCCACATTAGATTGAGCTATAGCTGTAGCATTGGTTACATTAAATTGTTCTCTAGCAGCTGCTTGTGCTGCATTAAACTTATCAATGTCTGTAGCTAACTGAGCATCTAATTTAGCAGCTTCAAATTCATTAGCAACACGTCTTGCTTCAGCAGCATTCTTTTGTGTTGTATTAAACTGAGCCATTGCATTTACTTGAGTAGTATTAAATTGATCAGTCTGAACTTTTAAACCAGCCATAAATTGATTGACTTGGTTTTCACTCGTAGCATTAAATTGTAATGCAGCATTCTCAGCAGATTGATTACTTAATAATCTTTGTTGAATTAAATTAGCTTTAATAACATTAGACTGCTGTTGGTTGTCAAGATTTTTTAAATCCATAGCTAAGAAAGCTTGAGCATTCTGTATAGCTAGTTTTGTATTTTGATCAGCTTCTGCTAAGTTTCTTTGAGACATTAATACAGCATCTTGAATAGCTGCTTGTTGTTCGTTATTTGCATTGGTTAAAGATACAGTTTGTAAGAACTTAGAATTATTAATAGCCATTTGTTGGTCAGCACTAAACTGAGCCATGTCCATACTAAATACATTCTGAGCATTAAACAAAGCTGTTTGTTGAGCCATCTCTGCATCTTTTAAAGCAGCAGTAGCTTCTATAGCTTTTTGTTGTCCTACACTTTGTTGAATAGCCTGAGCATTTGCTTGAGCTATAGGAAGTGCAGAAGTAATAATTGAATTAAGTAAAGCATCTCTACCAATTGTTGAAGCACTTAATCCTCTTTGAGCTAACATAGCTTCTACTGAAGCAACAGCAGGAGCTGCCCATGTTGGAATCTTACCTTCTTCAATACCAGATAATAAACTATCTATTTGATTAGATACTAAAGCTTCTTCAGGTAAGCCCTCTACAATTCCTCTTTGTTCTTCTGTAAAATCTGTTAATCTTAATTCTAAAGCTTCTGGGTCGTTTCCAAGTTCTTGAATATCTTCTTCAGATAAACCAGCATTACGTAATTGTTTTTTAGCTCTAGTAACTCTAGCTAAACTTGTTCCAGCTACTTTAGCAGCTTCAGCTTTAGCTTCAGGACTAATAGTTCCTACTACTCTTTCTTGAAGTGCACCGGGAACTATCTCTACTTGTGCAGCTTCAATAGGTGGTACAGCAGCTACACCAGCAGCAGCAGCTAAAGTTTCAGAAACTTCTGGAGATACTGTTCCTGTAGCAGCTTCTACTACAGCATCTTCAGGAACTTTAGCAACATCTTCTGCTCCAATTGTTGCAGCTTCAAAAGGTTCTACTTGTGAAGCTTTAGCAACATCATCAATAACCGATACTTGTTCAGGAGATACAGCACCTACAGTAGCTGCCTTAGCTTCTTCTGTAGTTTTCATTTGTAAGTTAGCAGCTTCTTCTGGAGTTATTTCTGTACCTTCTGTGCTTATTTTTTCTGGGTCAGGTATTTGTGGAATAGTTTCTGGTAAAATACCTTGAGCCATTTGTTGAGCTTGTTCTCCTGTTTGTGCTACTCTTTCTTCTCTTGTTTCTTGAAAAGTTGGTTCCGCAGGAGGAGGAGTAGTTGGGGGTGTGTACCCCGGAGGTGTATAGCCCGGAGGTGTATAGCCCGGAGGTGTATAGCCCGGAGGTGTATAGCCCGGAGGTGTGTAACCATCATCATAGGGTGGTCTACCATAGCCCGGCTCTGGCTCACCCGGAGTTGGAGCTGGTTTAGGTGTAGTAGGTGGTGTTACAGGAGGTTGACCTTCGCTTGGTGGAGGTGTAGTAACCGGTGGTTGATAAGGCTCAGGTGGTCTTGTAGGTGGCTGATAAGCTGTTGGTGGTTGATATGGTGCAGGTTGTGGCTGAGGTGCAGGTGCAGGTTGTGGCTGAGGTGCAGGTTGTGGTGTAGGAGCAGGTTGTGGTGTAGGAGCAGGTTGTGGTGTAGGCTCTGGTCTCGGTGTTGTTGGAGGCGTAGGTACAGGTCTTCCATCTTCTGGTCCTGTTGGTTGTGGTTTATAAGGTGCAGGAGCAGGAGCAGGAGTAGGCTTTGGCTGAGGTGCAGGTGCAGGTTGTGGCTGAGGCGTTGACTTAGGAGGAGTAGGTCTAGGCTCAGGTTCTTGATTAGGTCTAGGTGTAGGTTTAGGTTTAGTTGCCATATCTTTTTCTCTTTGTTTTCTAGCTTCCTCAGCTTTCCTAGCTTCTTCAGCTTTACGTTGCATTTC
>Ga0099850_1001728_pt1 | contig 10264 bp, 8 predicted proteins | sample CB_VirMetaG_5_FD_79182 | JGI IMG/M metagenome (GOLD analysis project Ga0099850, IMG submission 79182) | Freshwater to marine saline gradient viral communities from Chesapeake Bay - CB_1508_1D Viral MetaG | ecosystem: Environmental > Aquatic > Marine > Coastal | place: USA: Chesapeake Bay...
CCCTAGTCCCGTTCCGCGCTCCGCGTGGTTCGCTCCCGGCGCATGTATGGCAGGGTTCGCCGCACAAGTATGGCCCTGAAGGTGCGCGGGAAAGCCTAAAGCACATCGGCAAGGGTGAGGGCGCACAGGCTTACGGATGGGGCCGGTATGATGCTGAGAGTCCAGCGGTGGCGAAACAGTATCAAGAGGCGTTGTCTGGTCGAGAGATACAAGTCGATGGTGGTGAGCCTGATTGGTTTAACCCGCGTCATATTGCATCATTAGCAATACACGATCACGGTTCTGATGCTGCTAATCATTTGCGTCGGTCTGCTGATGCTAACGCTAAATGGAAAAGTCACGACAAAAATCAGGTCGCGGCTCTAAGGGAAGCGGCCCGGTTGATTGATGGTGATGATAAATTGCCGGATGTCACCTACATACAAACAGCAGGAAACCTCTACAAGCACGACCTCCCCGACGAGGACATAGCGCGTTATCTTGATTGGGATGCGCCGCTGAGTGAGCAGCTAGATAAGGTGCCAGAAGATGTTTTGTCTAGCTTAGGCCTGCGTCCTGATGACAGATACGCGAAAGGGGGGAGGGCTGAATATGTTAGGGAAAAGTTAAACCTCACTGGCGGGCAAATGTATAATAGGATTGTTGGCGAGTTAGGCTCAGACAAAGCCGCCTCAGAAGCCCTCGCCCGCGCTGGCATCCCCGGCCTGAAATACTATGACGGGATGAGCCGTGGAATTATAGGTGGCCCCACGCGTCCTGGGTATCAGAGGGCTTTTGATGATGCGGTGAAAAAGGTTTCCGATATAAAGGAAAAAATCGCAAGCGGTGCCTCAGACGATCCACGAAACCCGTTAGAGTTTCAGCTTAAAAAGGCGGAATCTGAGGTTAGGAAAGCCCGGTTTGAATTAGACCAGCTTGATGCTAACGCGACCCGCAACTACGTCACATGGGACCAAGACGTTCTCGACCGCATGAAGTTGCTGGAGCGGAACGGTGAGCCTATGGGGTTGCTTGATAAGCCGTCTGAGTCTGTGACGCTTGGGGCAAATAGGGGCGGTAAGTCGTCAGGTCTTTTAGGGCTTTCTGCTGCGGGTGGGGAAAGCGGCGCGACGAATGCTGGAGGACTTCTCGATCTAGATGCAATGCGTGATCTTGAAAAGCGTGTTTATAACTTATCGGACGTTAATGACTTCATTGAGATTGGGAAGCAGACAGGAAATAAGGTTTCCGTGCCGTTTCAGGTCGGTGGCCCCAAGATGACAGTAGATGAAATTGAGGCGCTTGAGGCTGCTCATAAATTCTCCCCGGCTAAGGAAGGATATTTTGAGCCAAAAATATTCACACCAGAGGATTTTGAAATTGGTTCCTTGATAATACCAAACCCCGGGGACCCAACTGCTGCCGGAAGGCTTATTCAGTCGGCAAGCGGCCCATCCAATGTTGTCAATGTTTCTGGCACTGACTTTATGAGGCAAATAGGTGATGGGGAAGGGAACCCTGCTATTTGGGCATCTGGTCCGTCTGTTATGACGAAGCTACAAAATAGGGGGTTACTTGCTGATGGCAATCCGGCGTATTTTGTAAGCAGCGAGCAAGGCGCAGAGAGTGTGTTATTTAACACTGTCGCTGCGGAGCGTTACGAGGAACTTTTTGATCCGTCTAAAATTAGCAAAAAGGGCGCGACTGAAATTCGCAAAGCCCTAGAGAGGCGCACTAAAGACAAAGAAGGTAACCTAGCGCCGATTGCAAAGTGGCAAGAAAATATACCAGACCCGTCAAGTCCGAAGTTTGCTAAATGGCTTCATAGTCTCCCCGGCACTACAAAGTCAGAGGTTATCCAACGTCTAAATAAAGATAAAATTATCTCTGAGGGCGCTCCAGATGTTCGTGAAATTATTCACTCTGTAACTGCGCCTGAGAATGTTTGGGCGCTTGATAAGGACGCTGCGTGGGCTAAAAATCTAGCAAATGATACCGTTCCTGGGCTTCTATATGATCCGCTAGTCGGGAAGTCTATCGCTAGGGTTGACCCCGGCGTCCCGTTGCGTCCATCCACAAACCCATCATTCCCGACAGAAACTACTGGAGAGTATGTCGGCGGGTTTGGGTTTAGGCCAACTCGGAGTCAAGTATGGCGAGATTGGTATGCAGGTAAGAACTTGGCCAACAAGCCAGTAAACGCAGCGCACAGAGGTTTCACGTTAAGCTATCCCGTTCAGATGGTTGACGCGGAATGGCAAGACACTCTTATGAAATTGCGTGAAGAAGCTATGCGTCAAAAATAAACTTGTCAGGATCAACATCTACAATGAAGTCATCCTTCGCAACGCCTAGTATTTTAAATATGTCTTTCTGGTATGAGAGCAGAAAGGCTTGCGTGTGCTTGTCTAGCTGGCTGAAGTTGTCATCTATGTCTTTTGGGTGCGCCTTGTGGCGCTCGACTAAGGCAGCGGTGTATGCACCTTGCAAGACTTCAATAGCAAGGTCTACTGCTTTATCTTTATCCATGATAATTCTCCCACAGAAAGGAGCATTATAGCATGACCATCTCCGAATATCCAATCCCTCCGCTCGATTTATTTGACGAAAACAAGCACCGCCGCCTTATCGCTCAGTCGGTGGCGCTAACATCTACTGGCAAGACGAACAACGTGCTAGAGGTTACGTTAACGAACAATGGCACGGCGACGACCGTGAGCGATGCCCGTATTGCGGCAACGACAAATCCGTTATTCCGGCCTACGCACGCCGATAGTTGGGGCATGGATAAATTGCCTTTGGTGGTTGAGAGCGGGCGCGTAAATGGGTCTTTCGTGGCATCCCACAGCGCCGTATCTAGTTCAAACTTAAACTTTAAGGTAATCTTAGTGGGGTGAGATGCTGGATCATGTTTTGGTGTTACTGGCGCATTCGGAGAACCATAGGCGATTTGATGTTGAAATGATTACCCGTTGCATTATGCCACCTTTGAAGTTGGCGCAGCATACCGGGATTGTCGAAGACGGCAGATTGATGGCGTGGGGATCGTGGGCTTTTATGAAGCCGGATAAGGCCGAAGTGTTTTTGGATGGCCGTATGAAGATTGCGGCGCATGAGTGGAACGAAGGCGAAACTTTGGTTATGATGGACTTCGTAGCGCCGTTTGGTCACGCGATGCAGCTACAGCGCAAGATGCGTGATTTATTCCCCGGCCAAGTTGGGCGATGGATCAGGCATTCAAAGCGTAAGCGTGTAGAGGTGAGGAACGTAAAATGATATTATTGGATTTGTTGTTGGCTATTTTGACAGGATAAACCGATGGGCAGTGAAGCGAGCGAAAGCGATAGCGTCAGAGACGACGAGGAAAACGTAGCGGCTGAGACGTTTTCTAATAACGTGGCGGACCCGGATGCTCCAGGCGTTGCCGGTATTGCCGACGACGACTATGGCGAAAGTAGTTTCTTTGGGCTTGGCCCCACTAACTACGGCATCACAAGAGGGCAAGGCGCTACAGGCATTTCTGGCTATATGGGTCCGTTTTCGGAAACAGTTGACCCGCTAGACGAATTCGCCTCGTCTCTCGCAAGCCTTGGTATCAGCACAACCGGCAGAAAGGTCGGCGCTGGTCTTTTAGGGTCTCTCGTTGGCCTTGGTTTGGGTGCGCCTGTTGGACCTGGGTTAGCGACAAGCCTGGCTTTTGGCGATCCGACAAAAGATCAAACACGAGCCGATAAGGAAAGCGCGTCATCCCGAGCGGCTATTGGTGGTTCGCCTTATGGCGCACAACCTTCTGGACCGAGCGAAAGCGACCGCGACACAAATGAGGCGCTCGGCCTTTTGGCTATGACGCGCCCCGTCATGCCGCAGCCTGTCACCGCCCCAGGCGTGCCGCAAGCCCCGGTTCAGCAGAACCCGTATATATTTTTGGAGAATTGGTGGGATGGGAACCAGTTTTACCCGGCACCACTGACTAGAAGGCTTTAGGGTTTTAATTTTAAATGTAATTTGCTAAAGTATGCCTAGCGGCTCCGCAGCGATCTGACGGAATACTAGGCTAGTATTCAAGGTAGGCAGATATGAGCAGCGGCAGCAAGCAAACAGGCACAACGACAGCGGTAACAAATACAAGTCCGTGGAGCGAACAACAGCCTTATCTGACTGAGGGGTTTGCCCGCGCTCAGTCGGATATTCTCAACAAGCCGCTCGAATACTATCCAAACAGCACTGTCGTACCGTTCAGCGGCCAGACAGAGACAGCCTTGCAGCGCCAAGAGCAACGGGCAATGGGCGGTTCGCCTGTCGTCGGTGCGGCGCAGAGCGAGGCGCTTAAGACGATCCAGGGTGACTACCTGAATTCTAACCCCTACCTAAATCAGGCGATGCAAACCGCAGCGCGTCCGTTGCTTCAAAACTTTCAGGACACGATCCTTCCCGGTATTCAGAGCGGGTTTTCCGGTCGCGGTCGATATGGTTCCGGCCTTCAAGCCTACCAGCAGCAGAAAGCTGGCGAGAACCTGATGACGCAGCTAGGCGATATCGGCACGCGCATGTCCTACGCCGACTATGGCGCTGAACGCGGTCGGCAGCAGCAGGCGCTTGGTTTGGCCCCAGAGTTGGCGGCTCAGGATTACGTCGATATCGGTCAGCTTGCACAGACCGGCGCAATGCGTGAACAGCAGGCGGGCGCTGAACTGCAAGACCAGATCAACCGCTTTAACTTTGAACAGCAAGCCCCGCGTGATGCCCTGTCGCAATACATGGCGTTGGTCGGCGGCGGTTCTTACGGCGGGTCTTCAACGGCAACTCAGCCGATCTTCCAAAACAAGGCGGCGGAGAATGTTGGGTTGCTTGGTGGTGTGGCTCGGGCCGGTAACTTGTTTGGGTTGTGGGGGTAAGCATGGCTGACGGCCTTCTCAATAAATATTTCGGCATTAATAACGTTATGACGCCTCGCCAGTGGGAAGGCTTAGGCGGCTTGTCCGCTGGCCTTCTAGCCGCTGGTGCGCCGCGTGTCGGCGCTCCCGGCCCGAATGCTTGGGGTGCTGGCTTTACGCAGATGGGACAGTCTGTGAAGGATTATGATATCACGCAGCGCAGCCTTGAAATGCAAGAACTGAAAAAGAAAATGGTCGAGGCGCAGCTTGCCGAGCAAAAGCGGAAAGAGGCGGAGGCGTTGCGCCGCGAGCAAATTATGAATGAGGCTTTCGGCATGGGTGCAGGGGCAGCGCCACAATCTGCCGCCCAACGCGCATCTATGGGCGCGACAGCGCCAGGGCCGACAGTCGCGGCTGCGCAACGGCGCGAAGCTATGGACCCTCGCGAGCGCCTTGGGTGGGAACTTGCAGCCCCACAAATGGCGGCGGGGATGTTTAAGGAACCTAAAGCCGCTCCGAATGCGCAGAGACTTGCGGAGTTTTTGTACCCGAATGACTTGGAAAAGCAGAAGGAATACGTGGAAAAGGTCACCACGATGAACAAGGCTCCTGTTGTGAATTTGGGGTCTGACCCGACTATGGGGGCGGTTCCGCCTGGACATAGACTCATTCCAGACTCGTCTAGCCCGTCTGGTTTTAGGGCTGTCCCGTTTGCTGGGACGGAAACACAAATTGAACGAGATAGGCTGGCGAAGCAGAACCAAGATAATTACATGGTGTTTTCCAAAAGCCTTCAAGACTTGGGCGATGCGATTGGCGCGACGACTACTGGCCCTGGGCTTGGGTGGCTGCCCGCAGTTACATCAGGGCAGCAGCTTGTGGAAAGGTCTAAAGCTATATTAGGCCCGCAGCTAAAGGATTTATTTCGCAAGGCTGGTGAAGGCGTGTTCACGAACGCTGACCAGCTCGTACTTGAGGGTTTAATCCCAGATCGGAACACTCGACCAGATGTTGCCAAGAAAAACATCGAAATGATCGACTATCTAGTTAGGGTAAAACTCGGTATCCCGATAGACTCAGAAAGCGGCGTTTTTGTTCCGCCGCCAGAAGGCTTTACGGTAGTAAAATAATGGCTGAACTTGCATCAGATGGGCGCGGTAATTTTAAGTACCAGAGTGGCGGTAAATGGGAAGACGCGCCCGTTGCTGTGAATGAAAAAACCGGCGAAGCCAGGGCTTATAATGGGTCTGAGTGGGTTCCTGTTGATCTGCCGTCTAGCGAGGAAGAAATGGCCCGCCGAGCCGCTTCCCTTGACCCTATTGATTTATCTATCGCTCGTTCGAAGAGAGACCAATTTGGTGAGTATTTGCGATCTCGCGCTAAAGCCCGCCGACCCGATGAGAGCGAGTGGGAAAGAGGTCGTCGGCTTTATGGCGGGGTGGGCATACCATCGCAGGGCGAGGCCGCTGCTCGTAGTTATGTAAAAGGCGGCTTTTTAGGTTTTGGTGATGAGGCTGTTGCTGGCGCTACGTCGATTTTGGGTGGTAGGGCGTTCGACGACGAGTTGGCTTCCGAGCGGTGGCGGCTTAAGGCAGGGGAACAGGAATACCCTGCCACAACGACGACCGCTGAGATTGGCGGCGCATTAACCTCTCCAGCCACGATTGGCGCGGCGAAGCTTGCCGGTGCGCCAGTTACCACTGGCGGTCGCGTTTTGGCCGGTTCACTTTTGGGTGGTGCAGAGGCTGGCGTTTATGGCGTTGGCGTCGGAGAAGGCGGGCTGGAAAATCGTGCCTATTCTGGCATTCAATCTGCCCCATTTGGCCTTCTTGCTGGTGCCGCTGCCCCGGTGATAGCAAAAGTCGTTGGTGATTTATACCAGGGCGCTAAGAATAGGCTTTTAGCCAGTCAGACGGGCGCTGGTTCCTCACCGGCAGCGGCTGTTGTGCGCGATGTTATGAAGGCCGATGAAACTTTTGGCGGCGTTGGAGAGAAGCGTTTAGCGGAAGCTGGTGAGGGCGCTATGCTTGCAGAGGCTGGCCCTGCATCACTGGCATTGCTTGACACTGCAATACAAATGTCTGGGCGCGGCGGCACCAAAGCTATCCGCGAAGTAGACCGGCGCGTCAATACAGCGTCTGAGTCATTGCAAAAGGTTCTCAATAAATACCTTGGAAATGTCGAAGGCATTATGGCCCGCGCTAAGTTCAACTCGCGCTCTACCAAAAAGGCCAGGGGTGATGCTTACAGAAAAGCGTATAGTTCGCCAATTGACTATGCGGAAAGCGCGGGGCGATCAATCGAGGCTGTTCTTGAGAGAATTCCAGACCGCGTGAAGGCTGAGGCATTTCGGTTAGCTAATGAGGATTTGACCCGAAAAGGCCTAAAAAACAAACAGATTTTGTTTGATTTGGCCGATGATGGGACCGTTACCCTTCGGGAAATGCCGAATGTTCAGCAATTAGATTATGTCAAAAGGGCTTTGCAGAAGTTCGGCAGAGACGTTGATACTCTTGGCCGACCCACATATGAGGCGTTAGGGGCAAATGATATTGCTAGAGAATTGCGTGACGCGCTTTCTGCTGCGGTCCCATCATACAAGCGCGCTCTTGAATTGGGTGGTGACAAAATTGCTATGGATAACGCTCTTGATTTGGGGCGCAAACTAATGCGTCCAAATGTAACGAGAGAGGAAGTTATTGAAGCGACCAAAGGCATGACCAAGGCCGAGCAATTAAATTTCAAAATAGGGATTAGAGCGGCGCTCGACGAAAAACTAGCAAACGTAAAGCGGACAATAACCGATTCAAATGTAGACGCTAGAGAGGCAATGTCGGCAATTAAGGAGTTTTCCTCCCGTGCATCTCGCGAAAAACTTGAGGCCGTTCTTGGGAAAATGCAAACTGAAGCGTTTATGAAAAACGTCGATCAGGCGGCTAATGCCTTTGCTCTTAGGGCTGCGGTTACTCAAAACTCTAAAACTTTTGCTAGAGATTACGCCAGAAACGTCATTGAAGAAAAGGCCGGAAGTGGCGCTATGGGCGCGTTAAGCGAGGGGCGTCTTGGCGGTGCGGCTCAAGGGCTTGTTCAGCAAATTCTTGAGACGACCCCGGCTGCGAGAAGGGATCAAGTCCAGAAAATAATGGAGGACGTTGTTGACCTTCTAACGGCAAACCAAGGAAGTGACGCTATAGCGCGGCTTCGTCAACTAGAAGCGTCTGCTGGAACGCCAGAAACCGCCGCCGCAATTAGGCGATTGCTTTCTCAGATGGGTGTTTCAACATCACCTGTAGCTGGTGAGCAGGGCGGTGGGCTTATAAGGAGTACACCACAATGAGCGAAATATGGGACTTGAGTGTCACCGACGCGAATAACAACGATGGCGCGTTCGGCTTCCCTGAGAATATGAACCCATCGGACGTTAATGATAACCTTCGACGGATTCTTGGCGCGTTGGCTCGGTGGTACGGCGACACGAACGGCACCCTTGTAACTGCCGGTTCCGGTTCCGCTTACACTATCGCCAGCCCTAATCGCTCGCTGACGACCAGCTACAGCGACGGCTTAGTTGTGATGTTCCAGGCTCACACTGTCTGCGCCAATACGGCAACGCTGGCTATCGACGGTAAGACGGCCAAGACGCTAATGAAGTCTGCCGCGACAACCGTTAGTTCATCCGATATCATCCAAGACCAGATCGTGCTTGCCGTGTACGAGAGCGGCCTAGACGCTTGGCAGATGCTTTCTCCGGTTAGCGGTAGTGGCGTGGCAAAGCAAAACGATGTCGTTACCACTAGAGGTGATGTGATACGCGGCAGTAGCGCGGGCGCGGCAGAGCGCCTTGCTCTCGGCACAAGCGGCTACGTCCTAAAGTCTGACGGCACGGATACGGTGTTCGGTCAAGTTGACCCGACCGGAACTGCCGGGGCCATCAATGCTCAATCAGGTACGTCTTATGAACTTGTGTCCGCCGATGCGTTTAAGACTGTAACGATGACGAACGCCGCTACTAACGTGGTCACGATTGCCACTAGCGCCTCTGTATCCTTCGCCACGGCGACCAGAATTGACATTCTGATGCTTGGGGCGGGCACTACTCAAGTGCAGGCAGCATCCGGCGTGACCCTCAATGGAACGTCAAACGGTTCCTGCGATGTTTCAGCCCAATACTCTGGCATTTCTCTTTTAAAGACTGGATCGGATGCCTGGATTGTCTTTGGTAATAGAACGGATGTTGCCTAATGCTCCCCGTCGCACCTATAGGCATTCTGTCTAGCGTAGCTGGCGGCTACATCATCGAAGGCAGCGCGTATGGGTCGAGCGGCTACTTGTCGTGGACACCTAGCGCAGCATCTTCCGGCTATCAATACGGTGTCGGTGCGTGGGTTCGGCGTATAAAGTTAGGTGTTGATGATATAATTTTGTCAGCCGGTACAAACGGCAATAACTATGAACGGCTTTATTTTGACAATGGCGATAAACTCGCGTGGCAACTTGGCAATTCGGGTGTTCTTGACGGAGAATTAAAAACAACTGCCGTCTATCGTGATGTTGGCGCATGGATGCACGTTGCCATTATCCGAAACGGCTCAACCGCAACACTCTATGTCAATGGAGAAGCTGTAACGTCATACTCAACAAACAACCAACCCGGAGCAACCGATGCGCCGGACTTTGGGAATACGGTTGAGCATAATATATGGCGGTATAACAGCGGGGCTGCGTATGGCTATAGTGATATTGCACGACTTGTTTTCCAAGACGAAACCCTGCCGGATATTGCTGACTTAATTACAAGTTCTAACGACGACTACACTTATCCTCTCGACGTATCCGGCCTAGACTTTACAGGAACAAATTCTTTCCTACTCGAAGGCGGCACTAATGTCGCAGCGGGCACGGACAGTTCCGGCAATGGTAACGACTTCACACCTAGTGGCACCATCACGGCAACCAACGACAGCCCGACCGACGATGCGGCTAATGGGTATGGGAACTATGCAACGATTAACGCAAACCAGCCCAACGATGGAACTTTTTCCAATGGCAACCTAACCCTTCTACAGTCTGGTGGTTCAACAAGAACATATCTCTCCACTATTAAGTTACCGTCAACTGGTAAATGGCGTTTCAAATATACAGTGGATAGCGGTGCCGGGGGCGGTGGCCGTTCTGTTGGCATCTTAGATTTCAGCACTCAGTCCCTTAATGCATTGCTTACAGGGCTTGCTAACAATTGGGTGTATGATGGTGCCACTGGTAATAAATATGTTAATGGGTCTGGCTCGGCTTATGGTTCGACATGGACAACGGGTGATAGTGTAGAGGTTCTTTATGACGCTGATGCTGGCACTGTAGAGTTCTACAAGAACACAACATCTCAAGGAACTATTAGCAGCGTCTCCGGTGAC
>Ga0099850_1001733_pt1 | contig 10256 bp, 8 predicted proteins | sample CB_VirMetaG_5_FD_79182 | JGI IMG/M metagenome (GOLD analysis project Ga0099850, IMG submission 79182) | Freshwater to marine saline gradient viral communities from Chesapeake Bay - CB_1508_1D Viral MetaG | ecosystem: Environmental > Aquatic > Marine > Coastal | place: USA: Chesapeake Bay...
CAGCACCCTCAAAGTTAACATTCATCATAGCAAAAAAACCACCTAATTCAGTTACAGCATCATATCCGTGTCCACCTTTTGGTTCAATAATTACATCTAATTCAGAACCAGATAAACCTGTAGCACCTGCTGTTACTATATCAGCATTTCTAATGTAACCGTAAGTATAACCTGATCCAACGTTTGTAACTGTAACTGCAGTAACAGCTCCTGAAGAAACTGTAACTGAAACAGTTCCTGAAGAACCATCACCTCTAATTGCTATACCAGTGTGTGTACCATCTGTTCCGCCTGAACCTGCTGTTTTAATTTTTACTATATTGATTGCACCGTCTGTCGCAGCAGAACTAACCGTAGCATTGGTTGTAACTGCCATAAAATCTGTTGATAAAAAATTTGTTTGTTGAGCAGCAGATAGTGTGTACATATATTTCCATTTGTATCCATCACCTGTCGTCAAAATTGATGTAGATGTACCTGTTGGTTCTACTGTTGATGCAGCATTTGAATTATTATCTAAACATTTATAAACATTGTAATCACCTGTAACAACATAAAAAGTAGAATCGTATAATGTTGTGGCACCACTGTTTGCTGTTTGAACGCTTGAAGATGAACCAGTAACATAATGTCCGTAGTCGTGTCTATAATAGTCATAGACTGTGCCTGTTGTCCAATTTCTTCTTGGTATTACAATTGATACATCAGAACTTGTAACTTTTTTAGCAGCTAAAAGATCATCAAAAGTATAAAATTCTTCTTGTATTGAATCTATGGGTGTAGGGGGTGACGAATCACTACCTTGATATTCTGTTCTACTATCTGGTCTAGTTTGAGTAGTCCAAGATTGAGGTCTTCCTATTCCTAGATAATATACATTTGGTGCCGCCTCTGAAAAAGACTCAACAAATTGTTCTCTATTGTGTATTCTAAATTTATTTGTTATGATTGCTGCCATAATTCTCTCTTATTATTTATATTGTTTTTTATAAACAATATATACTTTTAATTATATTTATATTACTTTAAAGGGGGTCCACCAAACCACATTACTAAAGATTTTCTATTACCTTTAGTTACAGGTGTTACTCTATGTCTTAAAAAAGACGCAAAAAATATAGCGTGTCCTTGTTTCATTTTTGGTCTAGAAGCTTCATCAATTATTTCTAAGTCACCACCCTCAAAATCATTCTCATCACTTAATAAACAAGTCATTGAGATTTTTCTAACTGGTGGTTGTTTAACAAAATGAGTATCACTATCAGTATGCCATTCATAAAATGCACCTTCTGGATATTCTGTAAATTGTGCGTTTTCAGTTATTTTTATTCCATCAAAACCAAAATGATTTATATTAATATTTTGAATCCAATTATTAATCAATGAATACATTGGTTGTGCTTCTGGATTGTTAAAAGGTATCCAAGAAATCTTTGTAATTCTTTTTTTATCATCATTAATACCATCAGGTTTTAATTTTGATTGATCATTATTATCTATTCCTCCTATACCTACTAACCCTTTTTCTCTAGGTAAAGATAATCCTAATCTAATTATAGCATTACACTGCTCTTTAGTAAATATCGGTCCGTTAGAAGTAACAATATATGACTTCCATCTAGGTTCTAAAATCATTATTTCCAAATTCCTTTCATTCCATCCTCTTTCGTTTGACCAAAATATTGTCTGCCGTCTATAGCAAAAGCTGTGTATGGTCCATTAGCTCTTACATAGTGAAAAAATACTTGCATACATTTTTCACCTTCATAAGGATTTCTCCAATGCTCATATTTAGGCCCTTCATATACAACAGCATCACCTGGTTTAGTAATTACTGAAATTGGTTTATCATTAGAATCTATTTCTCTACTGTCATCATCTTTTAATTTATGAAACGATATTTCCCATTCTTTATCACCAAATATATTTAATGTTACCGATACTTCGCAAGAAGGCCTATCACTATGTTTAGCAAGTAATCCTTCTTTATAATATAATCTGGAAAATGAATAAGTTGGTATTATAGGTTCACCTACATTATCTTCAACAATTTGTTTTTTTATTTTTAAAAATGTTTCACTTAGCGGATCAGCATAAGTAGCAACTGAATTAGGACATTGCTCGCAAGGTTTTAAGGATGGTTCTCTTACTAACCAATAATCTTGTGCTAATTTTAATTCGCCATCAGTTAAAAAATTATTTATCGTTTTTATCATTTTCTAATTTTTTATTTTGATTAGATTTATCTATGGATAAAAATCCTTGATTTTTTAATCTATCAATAGTCATCAATTGTGCTGCAAGATTTTTTGCTCCACCTGCATCTGCAGCACTATTAAAATGTTTAGCTGTTTCTATTAGTCTTATAGGTAAAGATTCTTTTTGATGAGTGTCCACATTTTGTTTATCAAAATTTGGGTCTTCTTTAATTAATTCATTTTTAAGATTTGACCATAATTTTAATTCTCTCATTCTATCTTTAGCAGTTAATTCCATATTAGCTTTTGTAAATAATCTTTCTTCTAATTGAATTTGTAAAAGTTCTCTTTCTAAATCATCATCTTCTTCTTTAAGTTTTTTTTCTATTTTTTTTATTTCAACTTCATTTTTTCTATAATCAAAAGATAAAAAAACAACTTGTTCAAACATAACACTTTGTTCCCTTACAGCTTGCCAATATTTAGAAGCTGGTGTTGGGTGTTTCAAATCATTTAAAACTGATATTCGCATTTCAGTTTCGGTTCTAAAAATTTGTTTTTTCTTCCAAGTATCTTTTAATTCTTGCTTCATTAATTTAAATTCTTTTACTTCTTCTTCACTTAAAATATTTAAAAGTTCAATATCTTTTGGAATTAAAGGGTCTATTTTAGGCATTATCTACTCCTTGATTTAAAATTTTGATAGTATTATTTTTTATTGAGATTTTTTTTGTCAATTTAATCATAATATTATATATAATGACTTTAAGGTAAGGTTATAGATTGAGGTCTTATCATAGGATATTGTTTTTTAATACTATCCTCTGGTAAAGAGTCATACGCTGTTTGTTCTGTTGTTATTTGTGCGTCAACAATTGCTTGCGCTTCTTCTTTTGTTTTAGAAACACCATTAACTTTTGTTAACCAGGCTCGACCAGTATTATTATCATTTACAACCCAAACATTTCCAGGAAAACCTCTAGCGTTTAAAGGCTCTGCATTTTCTTGCTCGGCGTGAGTTATAAAACCTGTGCCTGTGTTTGTTGCTGTACAATATATATTTGCCATTTTTATTTTTTTATTAATTTAAATTAACTACTCCAAAACCTGGTCCATTAAACCTTGAAACTTTTGCAGTACCATCATTAAAACCAGCAATAATTCCACTTGTTGCATCTGTTGCTCCAACACCACCAAATGATCTTCCACCAGCATTAGTTCCATCAGCAGCTGGATTTGTTGCGTCAGTATTCCAAGAAGTTCCATTCCAAACTTCTGAGCTATTTCCATTACTAGCACCTGGATTTCCAGCTAATGCAAAAGCAGTTCCTGATCCTGAACCTATTGATGATGAAGCAAGTTCAGTTCTTGCACTATTTAATGAAGGTTCTGCTGACCAAGAAGAACCATTCCAAGAAATGCTTGAAGCAATAGCTCCACCTGCATAACCACCATAAACTATATGATCTGTTGATGGTCCAGTAGTACCCTGATTTTGAACAGCATAAGGCATATCTGATCCTAAGTCAGACCAGCTAGTACCATTATAAAGTTGTACTTTTGCTGATGAAGGACCAATCCATCCACCAGCTACAAAAGCATCTGATGCTGATGGTGAATGAGTACCATCCATACCAGATCTAGCTTCATTTAAAGAAGCACTAGATCCCCAAGTTGTGCCATTCCATTCATAAGAAATTGCTGTTCTAGTTAAAGTTGGTTGTCCAGGTATAGGTAAAGCTGGTCCAGCTGGATTTCCGTGACCTCCACCAGCTACTCCATCCGATTGTGTTCCGTGTAAAAAGCATCCTGAATTTGCATAAGGAAAATCTGTTTCTTGTGTCCAAGTAGTATTGTCAAAAGATTGATGATCGTAACCTCTAGCTCCATTTTCACCACCAACTCTAGGATGGCCTCCATAACGACAAATCATAGCTCCAGCTCCTGCTGTTCCAGTCGCAGCTCCACCAAAAGCAGGATAAGGACTATCAGGTAAAGCAGAAAATGAACCATTTACTGCTAACCAACCTTTTAGTTGATTAGATGAAAGATCGGTTCTAATCCATATATCGCCAGGATTTAAACCTGGACCAGGTGGATCTGAGGTAACAGCAGGTATTCCTAAAGTACCTGTTGTTGTATCTTCAGGTGCAACTGTTCCTGGTGCAACGGCAGTTACACCGTTAGCAGATATTGAGTTTGCGAATGTTCTTGTTATACTACCCATTTTATAAATACCTAAATACTATTTCAGCACTATTTACTGGTGCTGTTTGAAAAGTTAATGTTGTACCAGAAATTGTATAGTCATCAGTTGGTACTAAAATAATACCATTTACAATCACTAATAAATCATCTACAGTTCTACCACTATTTATAGTAAATGCAGTTGTTGAACCATCACCTGTGTTTGAATTATCTGTAATTGATCCTAAGACAATTTTACCTGCCATAGCAGAATGATTTTGACAAACATAATAAATTGTAGATGATGTTCCTGATGGTACTTCAATATAAAGTGTGCCTGAAACTTGTAATAAAGCACTAGCACCTGTAGTTATTGTTCCATCAGTTGCAACGTGAGTTAAACCTGTTGTGTAAGAATTTCCACCATCATAGGCACCTGAAACTGTTTGTAAATGAAATGGGTGACCTGTGACATTGTTTAATTTTAAAGCATATGTATGTCCAGCTCTAAGATATAATGTTGGATTATTTCCTGTATAGTGTGAATTAAATAAGTATGCAGAAGCACCTGAATTAGTTACATCAATTAAAGCAGAAGACGCTAAATAATTGTCAGCATAATAATCACTTTCTAATTTTGTTTGTATTGTTTTATTTCCAGGTTCTACAAGAGTAGTTATACCATTTGTTCCTATAAAACCTAAAACATTTGAAGCTAAAGCAACACTTGCTTGAGTAGATGATGCATCACTTACTGTTAATGTTGTAGTAATACTAGACGTTGTTGCATTTGTAATTCTACCTTGTTGGTCTATTGTTAAAACTGGAACAGCCGTAGATGAACCATAAGTATTTGGAGAAACTGCAGTGTCATCTAAATCAATTTGTAGTGTGTCACCTGTTTGTGTTGTAGTGATACCTGTAAGACCATTTACAGTTAATGTATCACCTAAATCTATTGCCTGTGATCCACTATCCGCTGTTACTGTAATTGTTGAATTAACTAAAGCTGCGTTTGCTATTGTAAGTGTATTATTAGCACTATCAATTGTTTTATTTGTAAGTGTTTGACTACCAGTTAATGTAGCAACTGTACTATCAATCGCAACTGATAAAATATCTGTAGCAACACCTGTTGTTGTGATACCAGTTGCACCTTGTATTGTTAGTGTATCTCCTGTAGAAATTGATTGATTAGAACCACCATCACCAGCAACTGTAAATGTAGATGAAACTCCAGCAGTACCAGGTCTAAATTTACCTGAGGCAGCGTTATAAACTAGTGCTTGTCCATCTGTAGGTGATTGAGTATTTAAATCAAAAGATAAAGTTGAACCATCACCAAGACCATTATAAAGTTCAGTAAAATTTGAATTTATTGACTGACCACCAACTCTTATCGAATCGCCAGTTCCGTCATTAGCTGTAGTTCCTACATTAATTGGTGTTTTGGACATCTTGTTTTATTTCCCTAACTATTATCTTATCACCAACTTCTGGTGTTTCTTTAAAAGTTATTATACTATCTTTAATATTATATTTGTCTTTTGAAATAATTTTATCATTTATTAAGACTTCAAAGTTATTAATATTTATATTCATTTTACGCTACGTCAAAAGTTTTAGTTGTATCATCAAAAGTTGTAAATGTTTCGTCAAAACTATCACCAGATACTTGGAATATTTCTGATGGTATAGTAAAACTTGTTTTTAATTTTTCGTTGAAATCACCTAATATTGATAATTCACCATCAATCGAAGTATTTAAGGTTCCTGTTAATCTCAATTGACCCAAACTCTCTAATGTTACCTGTGTTGAAAAATAGTCATTTAATAATTTATCACCTATTGACTTCATATTAGGTCCAGCTACCGCACGACCATATTTTGTTGTATTACCTCTAATACCTGTTCTCTCTTTTATTATGATTAAATTATTAAGTTTATAATGTCGTCTCAATGTCAAATCTCTTGTATTAACTGTAAAGTGTTCTGAAGTTGAATCATTAAAATCAGGATCAACGCCAGCTTGTGGTGAAGCTCTCAATGTTGTTCCATCATCTATTGTACCTAATCTTCTTCCAAATATTGTAGAGAATAATGTATTGATAATTCCAGCAATAGGTGTATAATTCAAACCAGAATTGATTGTTGTAATATTTCTCAATTGCATATCAATTTGAGATACAATATCTACTTGTGCTGTAAAATAAAAACCGCCAGTATGCATTGTCTTTTTAAAAGAATCTCTCCAATCATTAATTGATCTGCCAACTTTAATAACATAAGAAAAGTCCTGATAGTATAAACTATCTTGTATTCTCATAGTTGTTTCTGAAACGTGTCCATCTTGGTTTAAATATAAACCTGATGTAGTTGCAATTGCTGATACTGTAGATGTTCCAGTTGCTAAATCAGAAATTTTTATTGTAGCAGTAGCCCCACCTGAACCTGTAATAGTAGTATCATTTCCAAAAGCACCAGATGCACCACTCATTGTGATTATATTTGTATTAGTATCTAATGAAACAAAAGTTGCTGTTATTGCTGTTGAACCATCGGTACCTACACCTGTAATTGTTTCGCCAGATAAAAAAGCTCCAACTCTATCAATAATTAAACCATTTGTTCTAAAAGCAATTGTAGGTGGAGAAGGAGATGCTTCATATCCTGCACCTGACTCATTTATTTTTGTAGATTGTACTCTACCAATTTCTGAACCATAACAATATATTTGTGCACTTGAACCACTTGTAGATGTTACTGTTATTGTAGGTAAAGATGAATAATTGTTTCCTGCATTTATAATACGAATATCTGTAATATCGCCACTACCTGTTCCTGTTTCTTGTACAATTTTATTTCCAGTATAAGAATCACCTCTTACAGTTTCATCTTCTAATATGATATGATCTTCAGTAGTTGATGTTGATGTTTCCTGTGTAATACCACCATTAACAACAGCAACTTTTGCAGTTGCATTTCCACTTGAAAAAACTAAACTATCTCCTATTTCATAATTTGTTCCAGAATTTTCAATATAAAAATTTGTTATACCACCTGTACCAATTGAATCAACATTTATGGTTGCACCAGTACCACCACCTGTAACTGAAATCGTCTCACCCTGTGAATATAAAGTCCCATCATTTGTAATAGATATTAATGAAGGAATACCTGTAATAGAAGCTTTTATAAAAGCATCATCTTCATCAGTTTCAGTTCCTCTAATTTCTTCATTAATTTGAAAAGTACCTGATATAGTATCAGAATTTAAAATAAATTCCGAAACCTCATTTTCTCCTATTTGAAATTTAAAAACATTTTCGACAGTCGCAGTTGCTCCAGATGTTTGACCTGTTATTGTACGTCCTATTAAATTTAATGTATCACCTAGGGAAGAAATTGCTCGTAATATTAAAGATGTATTCCATTTACCATCAGATACTCGCAACATTTGCTCTCTAGGATAAATTGTTTCTGAATCTTCATTAAATAATAATCTAAAAAATATTTGATGAGCTCTATCAGTACCTTTTGCTCTATAAAGTGATTTTACATTTTTTATTAATTTTCTTTTACTAACATTTGAATTTAATGTTTCAGGTAATGTATTTAAAAATTCATTTCTGAATTTTGTTAAAAAACTTGAAATAGTTTTATCAGGATCACGGAAGTTTAATAACTCTTGTATATTTGTAACAGGATTTGGTTTATAGTTTGAAATAATAGCACTTGCACTTGATGTGCTTCCGATAACAGTTTCACCGATGACAAATTTATCTTGTGCAGAAATAAAAACTCTATTATTAGTCAAATCTTCAGCTAAAATTGTAGCTGTTGCTTTTGATGTTTGTCCTGTAATTATTTCACCTCTAGTAAATTTTCCAAATGATGAATTTTCTAAAATGATTTTATCACCAGAGTCTAATTGTGTTCTATCTGTATCTATACGAGAACCATCTAACAATAAAACATTTTCTTGTGCAGTCTCTGTTTCTAATTGTATTCCATCTGTAGTTTGAATTGAAGAAAAAGTCAATTCAGCTGATTCCATAAAACTAAAATAAGTTTTAACAAACTCTAAAAATTTAGGGTGTTGTTCTAATACAAACTCTGGAGCTTGCTGATTAATTAAATGTGATATTTTATCTTTAAATGATGCCATTGTCTTATGTTGAATAACTGCTTGTTGTAGTGTATCCTACACCAGCATCAGCGGAGCCTCCAACAAAAGTATCAGCAGTTACAGTTATGTTTGAATTAGCAGTATCAATTTCTAGTATTTGTGCTCTTACTGGAACAATATCATTTGAGTTTGGTTGAACAGTTAATTCAATCACACTAGAGGCAGCACCTCTAATATTTTCAATAGATGCAATATTTAATGAGTTAATTGTTATTTGACCTGTTGAATAATTAATTGTTCCTTGAGTATTATTTGCATAAACTCTTGTTGCTCCTGATAAACTATAACGTCTTACATTTCCTGAACCATCATCATCTAAAAAAAATACTGTTGTTGTATTTCCTGTTATTTTAAATCCTGATGAACTTAATACACCACCTTCTGCTGATTTGTGACCAGTGTGTGGATTGTAAATTGCATTTCTAAAATAAACATCATATCTTGTTGAACTTGCAAGTGTTGGTGTAAATGTTTTTCTAATTTGTAAAGTAGTAATGTTTGAAAGAATAGATGTATCAGTATCATCTATTGCTTTAGAAACTTTTGAATATCTGAATATACTATCAAACTTTTGTAAAGTAGTTGAATTATAATTTGTTAATGTTGTCAATACATTTGATTTTAAAGTATCAGCAGTTTTTGTGGTTGCTTTTTCATCATACTTAACAGTAGATGATAAAATTATTTTAGTGGTTTCAGGATCAACAATTTCTGGTCTTACGGAAGCTACATTATATTTTTTTAATTGTGTAACTAAACTAGTTTTTGTTGCATTTGTTAATGTAGAACCTGATGCTGCTTTGATAGCAATTTTAACGACACCATATACTGGTGTTTCTTCATCTTCACCACCCCAAGCAGAAACTGATTGTGCATTTGGATATAATTCTTGTACAAGTGTTTCATAATCACTTGTTGTTACAGCTCTATCTTGTCTGGAATATTGTAAAGGTGCATTATATCTAATTGATTCTTTTGATTGTGGTTCAGCGCCACCTTGAGCGTTTGATACTGTTGAAATACTAACGTCTGTAAATCCATCAATAGAACCTGATAAATTAAATGTTGATGCTCCATTTGCTTCAGTTTTATTTGATACAACATATTCTAAAATAATTATGTTACCATCATCTAATGATTTACCCAAAACACCATCACCAAAATAAACTTCAAATTTACCATCTTCTGTTTCTTGTAAGAAATAAACTTTTGATGTACTATCTAAAGATGTAAATCCTGTAACTTTTGTATATGTTGCTGTTGTTGTATCTGATACTGAATTTTGAACTGATACTTTTAATGTTGATGTATCTGCGTTAACACTTGGTATAATAAATCTCTGGTCAACATCTGTACTATCAACTGTATATTTAAAAGTTACTAATGTTCCTTCGTAAATTGAAATATTTGAAAACTTATAAACTCCACTAACTGGTGAAATTGTGTGAGCGGCATTTGTAACAAATTGATATGATGTACCATCAACTGTTGTAGTAAACACAGTACCTTTATTCATAGTTACTGTTGAACCTGTTCCATTGTTAATTGTTATATCAATCACAGCAGTTGGTGATTTTGCTGATGTAGGTGTATAACCTAACATCTTAGCAATAGATACAATATTTTTTCTAATGTCAGCTGAATCCAAATACATTTCATTAGCTAACATATTAGCATTAAAA
>Ga0099850_1001734_pt1 | contig 10255 bp, 13 predicted proteins | sample CB_VirMetaG_5_FD_79182 | JGI IMG/M metagenome (GOLD analysis project Ga0099850, IMG submission 79182) | Freshwater to marine saline gradient viral communities from Chesapeake Bay - CB_1508_1D Viral MetaG | ecosystem: Environmental > Aquatic > Marine > Coastal | place: USA: Chesapeake Bay...
ACTAGAGCTGAGTTATTAGCTCTACCTCTTTGAGGATTAGACTCCCACCAATTCCCGAACTTAGATGTTAGCATACTTTCGTCATCAATAGAGAAAAGAGAAATAAGAGCTGCTCTTCTGATACCACCGGCTAGTACTGCATCAGCTATATGACAAACTATGTCATGAGCTTCTAATGAAGTTAATTTAGAACCAACCTTTTTAGATTCAAGAATACTTCTTACGTTATGAATACAATCTTTTAACGGCTGGGGTCCTGGAGCCTTTCCTCCTGAAGTTACAAGCAAAGCTCCTTTAGGTCTAATATCAGAGAAGTCAAAGATAGGTTGCGACTTTCCGTAAAAGTAAGAATGCATTAGAACTTTAATTGCATCAGCCCATCCTTCAATACTATCTCCAATCAAGAATCTTCTCTTACGATCAAGAGGTCCTCTTAAAATAGGAAGATCTTCTATGTGATGATTCTGTACTGAGTACCCTACTCCGGTACCACCAAGTAGTAAGAACATAATCTCACCAAAGACGTCTGGGTGATCGATAGGAGCGTAAGCACAGTTATAAACTCTGTTAGGAGAAATCTGGATTGGCTTTCCGCCAAACTGTAAACTTCTCATTGATGGTAAAACCTTTTTATCGTAAACGTATTTGTATGCTTCCTCTATTTCGTCTTTTAGATCAGGGTACGTTTCCTGATGCATTTCTTTGTTTCTTGTTACTGTTTCTTCCCAAGTCTCTCTCCTAAATTCGTTAGGTAAGTACTTGGCATATTTCATATAAGTTGTTATGTCGGAAAGGATTTGATTGCTAATCTCCATTAAAAAAAATAATATAGAATGTTTGGGTTTAAATTGGGGGACAATAAATAGAATATATATCTACAAAACTACTTGAGAAAGTCTAAAACAACCTTCTTTAATTCGTAAGCCTCTATTGCTAGGTTAGACTTATTATTATCTGAGAATATCTCGACGCATCTGTCTAATGAGTCAATCCAGTTTTCTTTTTCTAAAAAAACTTCATAAACATAATCTTGATTTTCGAAAAATATTTCAAACATTAACGCATCATCATTGTTAGACCGCAAAGCTTCGTCAATACTTTCATATAACGCTTCACATACACTAACAGGATTACTCTGTATATAGTCTTGGTACTCTTCAAAGGTATGGAAATTTACTTTCATATCAAAATAATATTTCAAGTTCTTCTCTTTCTACTACACTTTTCAGCTTCGTAATATAAATAGGATCCTCGGCGTAGTTGTCTTCTAAATGCTCATAGAATTCATGCTCTTCTTTCTCTTGTACATAATAAGCAGAATAAAGAGCATAATCAATTAAACTTTCTCTCCAGTTCCGATAAACGGCATGACCTCTATGAGTTGCAATTGCCATTGTAGGTCTTCTCCAGGCCATCTTCATTCCAAATAAGTTATTATTTTCTAGAAATATTCTAGATTGAAAGTGTCCAGTCTCTACTTTTGCCTGAGCTAAAACTATATGTGGGTGTTCGAATTTCATAAGCTTGATGGCTTCTATTAGAGCTTCTTCAGAGAAGGGCTCGTTACAAACTTGTACTTGTTTTAATTTTTCCTTAACTATAACTTCCGTTTTTACGAAAGCATTTAGTCCAAAAAAGAGCACAAAGAATCCTACAGTAATAGTAATGAGTAATGGTTTGATTGGCATACGGATGGGTTTAGTTTAAAATAAATCTAGAAACTTAGTATTGATTTTCTTTTCTCTAAGTTTATCATTTAGTTCGTGTTGCTTGACTAAGTCATCGGCAACTTTACGCTCCAAGGGCTTTCGCCTTTTACCTTTTAATTGTTTCTTTTTCTTTGCCATGGATATAAATAGTTACTGGTAGTCTACGAATTCTGATCCAGGATCGTCTTTCTCGTCTCCTAGACCTAAATCTTCTAGATGTTCCAGCTGCCATTCATCTAGTTCCCATTCAGTAGATTCAGTATGACGGCCGTCGTTATAATCTTCTAAACCTTCAATCTGCTTACCTGTGAGAACGTTTCCAACATATAAAAAATAGCAATTATAGCACAGAAAATCAAGGTTTTCTAAAAGAAAATTTTCTTTATTTCCATCCTTAAAATGTAAAATAAGAGGAGCTTTTAAATCTATAGCTCTCTTTTCTGTATGTCCGCACCTACTGCACTTCTCTTCTATAAGTCCTTCTTGTATAATTTTGTTCTTAAGCTTGATAGGAGACCAAGAGTATGGAGCTACCTTACCTTCAAGTACATCTCTTACTTTAGGTTCGTTAGTCTTATAATCGAATATCTTAGGGATACCTCTACCGGATTGATTCAGATGTAAGTCAAAGAGGGTCTTACCTGTCTCACTATCTGTGAAGGTCTTAGCATACTTTTTATAGTGTGGATACGACACATGAAGATATCTGGCAGCAGCTTTATTGGATTTGGTCCTAGCCATTGCAGCCAGGATCTGTTCCTTGGTCAATATCTTCGGCTTACGAGCCATCAGTCTTCCGGCTGATCTATTGAAGTTATGTTAGAGTAGGTGATGTAAGAATCTTCTCCGGTATCATCATCAGTACTTTTAAGTAGTTCTAGACCTTCTTCATTAAGTTCCAGCTCTTCTACCTTCTTAAGAGTTCTAGTAGAAGCTATGTCTACTATTTCTAATTCAGTTCCGATTTCTTCTCCGGTTCCATAACTAACTATTCTTCCTACCTTCTTACCTTCTTGGGAGCAGGCAACACATACCTTAGTATGCGGTAGGATTTCTAGCCTCATTGGGTGTATAGGTTCCCCACACCCTCGGCATTTAACTTCGATCATAACTATTATTTTGGTTTATCTTAAAAGTAAAATTCCATTCCATAATTCTTCTGGTGTTTCTGGGAGGATTATCTTACCGGTTTTGTCAACCGGTTGTCTGGCTTCCTCCGACATAGATACACCATAAATATATGAATGGATTAGATTAACTTGATTTTCGTTGTAGATGGTATATAAAAGATTTTCTATAACTTGAAAGAATAATGTTTCGTAAACTGAGAGGTCTATTCCGGCTTCAAATAGCTCGCCAGATTTTTCTTCTATTTCTTCTAGTATGTTTATTGATTCAATAAAAAGTTTCTTTTGTGGAGTTTCTTCTACCGGACCTGATATGTCGGCTTTAACCTCACTAAAGTCTTTCTTATTAACTGCTACAAGCAGATTAAATCTCTTCAGAGCCTCCGTCAATTTCTTCTCCATTCTCATCTCCTGCTAAAGCTTTTCTAATTATTTTATCTAAATATTCTATGTAAATAAAAAATCCGATAATAGTTTTATCTTTTAAGTTTCTATCTCTTTCAACATCAAGCCCGTAAGCTTCTAATCCTGCTGATAGTTTTTCACTTAAAGCAATTGCTATATCGTCTTGCTCTGTTCTAGTTAGGTTACCGAATGAGGTAGGAAGAAACTGAACTTTGATTCCTTTCTTATTTGGGTCTTCATTAACATCTACTTTAAGAACAAACTGCTGTCCTTTGAAGTTTATTTTAACGGCTTCGTTGAGAATGTTTTGAATCTCTTCGTTTATTATTTGTTTTAAACTTGGCATGCTAGTAAATTAGTTTTATATAAATATAGGACTTTTATTAAGTAATATTATCTATTTCTTTTTTATAAGATAGTATCCATTTTTCTAAGTCGCCTTTAGGTTCCCATCCTAAAACCTTTTTAGCGTTTAGGTTATCAGCTAAAGTTTCAAACGGTTCTAGAACTTTTTTAAAATAATCTCTCTCCCCTCCAAACATATCTGCTATTTCATTAACAGAGTAATTCTTTCCATTACCAATATTGAAGCTCTGGCCATAGAGTTTATCTGGATGTTTAGCTGCTAAAATATTAGCATTAGCTACGTCCCCTACGTATGTAAAGTCTCGTCTTTGTTCACCATCATTAGTTATAGTAAGGGGTTGACCGGCAGCATACTGCTCCATAAAAACAGCCAATACTAACTTGTATGCTCCTTCAAAGCTCATCCTTTCACCGTACACGTTAAAGTACCTTAGAGATACAGTATCAAGACCGTACACTTCAGAAAACATTTTACAATAAATTTCTCCTATATACTTTTGCAATCCGTAAGGGGACAGAGGGTTAATAGAATGAGACTCAGCAGTAGGAAAGGAAGTAGCGTTTCCGTAACACGAACTGCTGGCACTGTACACCACCCTAGCTACATTAGCTTCTACGCAGGCCTTGAGTAGGTTTACTGTTCCATTAGTATTAATTTTGTCAAAGTATACTGGGTCTACAATGGATGGCTGTACTCGTGCTAATGCAGCTAAATGAAAAACTACATCTATGTCTTCTAGCACTTGAATAAGTTGTTCTTGTTTAGTTTCGAAAATATCTATATTATAAAATGTAGCATGTTTACTAATGTTATTTTTATTACCAGTCGATAGGTTATCTATAACAATAGTTTCAACATTAAGTTTAACTAATTGGTCTACTACATGAGAACCTATAAATCCTGCCCCACCTACTACTGCTGCTTTTTTCATGTTAAAACTTTTATTTTGTTATTTTTTACCATATACTCTATATAAAACTTTTCCTTATTTGGACTGTGATCTTTATTATTCTGAATTTTGTATTTGTTAGGTTTATCTTCGAAATAATGTACTGTGTCGTAACTGTAAGTATCAAATCCGTAAATAAATACTTCATCAAAATTATCTACTGCAAAATGCATAGCCATAACCCCAGTTGAAGGCCATTTAGGAGCAAAGTTTACTATCTTATTTATGCTATCTTCGTAAGATGTAGGAATAAAATATATGGATGGATAGCTTAAATTAACTTCTAAAGCAGTGTTAGGATTGCACTTAAATTTAGGAGTGTAAATTAAGATCGCTTCATACAAGTTGTAGCGTTCCATTGCCAGATTAACTCTTAAATCACTTGCAATCCAATACTCACATCGAGTACCTACCTGTTTTTCAAACCCCGTATTTAGAGTACCGTCATCTTGTCTATGTCCTCTGTTTATTCTACAGACTATATCAAATTCATTTGAGTCTATTCTACTGCCCATATTAGCTTTTAGTGCCGAAGGTCCGTTACCTATAATAAGAATTTTACTCATTTCACAAATACCATAATTGTTTTTTTGAACCACCACAAATTAGCGACTTGTTTAAAATACTCTGCGGCTTCTTTATAAAAGGAATAGCCCCTAGTACTCATTTGATCTATAATATATCTATTGGACTGCTCATTTACATGTCCATCTCCTCCTTGACCAGGAAGAGCCCAACTAAGTATTATACACTGGCTGCAGTGTCTATCTAAATTGTCTAAGAAAATTTGTTCTCTATCTTTAGGAATATGTTCTCCTACCTCTAAACTTATAACACATTCGTATTTCTTTCCTAAATCAAAAGGAACAGAAAGATCTAAAACTTTTGCGAATCCTTTTGTCATTTCTGGTGTGTTAGGATTACCGTCAAAAGCGTCCACGTTTTTACCTTCCATGTAAAGCCGTTTAGCATAATCAGCATTACCACATCCAAAATCTACTATATCTGTTTGCTCTTCAAGAAATGAAATAAATGCTTCACATAGAGCTTCATCGAATTTATGCAATACAGGTTCATTAGCTATTTTAGAGCTTGGGCCTGTATTAACTTTCCATATTCCTGTATTTGAATCTATCATAAACTACTACCCTAAACCTTTCCATGTTGCTCCATTAGGAGTCCAGTAATGATTTACTCTTAATAAATTAGTATATAAATAACTAAAACCTTGATCTACTATATCCTTTGCCCAGTACCTATCTTCTTTTCCAGATAAATTATTATCAAAAGGATTATCTAGCAAAAAACTTTTGTTATAAAAGCAAAAAGCATTATGCAAAAATAACCTATTTTCAATATTAGAATACATATTTACAACTTCATTTTCAGTAAAATGGCTCCAGATATATCTTGGGGAAATTTTCTTTCCCCTGTAAATAGGAGTCTGATGTCCAAATACTGCTTTATGTACCGATAGGTACTCTTCAACTATATTAATATTAAGTTTAGTTATTTGAGCGTGTGCTGAAAGAATAAGAATGGTTTCGTTGGTTGCTTTTTCTACTCCTAGGTTAAGAGCTTTTCCTGGAGTGTAATTTTTTGATAGGTTAAAATATTTTATATTAGCCATATCAAAAAGTCCGGCGACTTGTAATGACTCATCAGTCGAATTATTATCAACTAGTATAATCTCACAGCCTAACCCTAGTGAGTCTATTACCGATTGTATCGATAAACCTATATGTTGTTCTTCATTTCTATTTCTTAGAACTACACTAACCATTAAAATATCTCCTTTAACATTTTATAATTTATAGCTTGGGCAGGATCACTAATAGACTTATCAGGGTCTGGATGAACTTCGATTATAAGCCCGTCCGCTCCAATAGCTAAAGCAGCTTTTGATACAGGAGTAACGAAGTTACGGTACCCGGTAGCATGACTTGGATCATATATAATAGGAATATTTGTAAGCTCTTTTAACGCAGGTATCATCATTAGATCTGGGGCCCATCTTATAGTTGGGAATACGTGTCTATAAGAAGGCATACCAACTACACCTCTCAAGCAGATGGCTACATTTTCGTTGCCTCCGGCTAATACTCTCTCTATAGCTCCTAGTATCTCATCTATTGTTCCCCACGTACCTCTTTTGAGAAGAACCGGGATGTGCTGTTTTCCTAGAGCATCTAATAAAGTATAGTTCTGAAAGTTTCTAGTTCCTATTTGAAATACATCGGCGACTTCTCCTACTTGTTCGATCATACTAGCATCCATGACTTCAGTTACTATAGGTAACCCCGATTCTTTTTTAGCTACCTTTAGTAGTTCTAATCCTTCTTTACGAAGTCCTTCTTTCCATCCGTTAGTTTCGGTTCTAATAGGAAAGGTACATGGTTTATAGGCTCCTGCTCTAAGAGCATCCGCACCACAATTCTTAATTTCTTTAGCTATTTCAATTATTGATTCTCCTTCAACCGAACAAGGACCTGCTATCTTAAAATATTCCCAGTTAAAGGTTTTATTTTTATCTATAGAAATAGAAAGTTTATTTTGCTCTCTAAGAGAATCGATATAACTATTCACTGTAGTCCTTATTAAGTTGTTTTAAATCTTCTTCCGTATGAATATCTGTAGCTGTTTCTTTTATTGAACCAATTCTGTAACTCACCTTACCTTCTTTGAGGAGGTTGTATTTAAAGAGCCTCATAGCACCGCTTCTCCTATACGTTTCGTCAATTGTAATAATATCATCGTACTTATTATCAATCATATACTTAATACAGCTATCTAAACTATTAACTCTGTTAGGATTATCCGGTTGCAATCCAACCACAATATCATATTCCTTACCTAACTCATTAATGATTGCTTCATAGACATCAACAACCTCTACATCACCGCATAGTTCTTTAGATCGAGTATGAAAAAGTATGTTATGTTGTTTACAAATCTGCTCTACGATAGAGCTTTCTGAAGATACAATTACATCTACATCGTAAGAACTCTCTCTAGCATAATCTACAGAATGAAGAAACATGGGTTTACCTCCTACTTCTCTAATATTCTTATGCTTAAGCCTTTTAGAATCTAACTTGGCGGGTACAATAGCTAATACTTTCATAATTTATTTATTGACCATTCGTATGCTTTAGTTTGTCCTTCTATTGTCATACCCCCAGTGTGAGGAGTAACTATAATATTCATTCCTTTATTCATTGCTCTTATTATAGGCGATTTAATCAACGATTCAAATTCATGTCTAACAACATCAGCACCGTAACCGGTTAAATTACCATCATACAACGCACTAACTATATCAACTTCATTTACTATATCCCCTCTTGAAGTATTTATAATATAAAGATCTTTTTGGGATAAATCAAGTAATTTTTTATTTATTAAATTTACGGTCTCTGGAGTAACATGTACGTGCAAGGAGATTACATCGCATATTTTTATCATATCTTCTAAAGAAGTTTGCTCTACTTCTACGTATGGATCATAAATAAAAGTTTTAGCATCAAATGCTTTACAGAACTTATTCATCATTCTACCTAGCCTACCAAACCCTACTATACCTACATTTAAATCTTTAACTTGTCTACCTAAGAACTGTGTATAGTCCCAATTGTACCTGGAAACATGATCTCTGCTATCAGGTATCTTTCTAAGCAACGACAGCATTAATCCAAAAGCTAACTCTGCAGTAGATGGGAGTTGTTCTATAAGTTTGTAATCATTTTTATGACACTGTACTGTTATGTTATTTTCTTTACAGTAATTCATGTCTATATGATTCAATCCAGTAGAACAAGAATTTATTATGGATACATTTGACTCTTTTAAAAGGTCTTTATCTATAATAAATGACTGTTGATTAGGATTACATACTATCGTATCTATTTTATTATCTACTAATAAGTTTCTCACTTCATTTTTAGAACCTTGTTCTAGCAAAAATAACTCTCCCTTGGTACTAAGAAGTTCTAAGATACCTGGGAGGTGAGAGACTGGAGTGATGACGGCTATTTTCATATAGGTTTAAGCTATCTAACTATCAGAGAGTTTTGGTATTCAGTTAATGAACGTATCTCAATTTTCATGGCACCTAATTCAAAAGAGCCTATTTGTCCTTGTTGTTCTATTATTTGAGAAAGTTGTTGTATATGCCCAAAAGTTTCTTGAGTTAGTTTCGTTGCATCAAGTTTAACAAAAATATCTGTATTGTACTCGTCAAATTGGGTTCGTACCCTATCGCTTAGATTCATACCTGTACTGTCTTGTTCTTCATTTATGTAAGGTATGACTAGAGTAGGATGTACCCATACCTTATCAAACCAAGGTTCAAGAAACCTTAATGAGGCACTATTAGCATTTTCTAAAAGTAGTCCTATATTGTACTTTGGCGGTACTATAGGCTTCATTAAAGGTGTATGTAGAACGTTACTGCCCCACTTACGAATAAAATCTCTTGTAGAGTTATTCATTTCTTTTTGCCAATCTTCATGACGTTTCTTATCACCTGAAAAGCTTCCTGCTCCTCGTCCTGTAAGATGGTAGACTAAACTACTCCAGGGCTGAATAAATTTATATCCGGCTAAATGCATACGGTTAAAGACGTCTGAGTCTTCTCTACAGGATTTCAGCAACGGGTCATGGCCGCCTAATTTAGTAAAATCTTCTTTATACATCATCCAAGGAGCAAATATTCCTTCAGTTGTTTTAGTTGTATTTTTATTTTCTATAACATAACTGTCAAAATCTTCTTGCTTAAATTCTTCTGGCCACATTCCAAAATCTAAGAGAATTTTTTCTCCTCCATTAGGATGAATAGGTGGTTCAATCCTGGTTGAGCATACCACTGTCTTCTCTTTTAAGTAAGCTGTTGCTTTAAGATCAGCATCAATACCTAACATCATATCGGCATGAAAAATCATAAAGATATCCGTAGTAGATTTCTCTATACAGAAGTCGTACGCTCTTCCTATTCCATATAAGCTATTACCTAAATCTGGATTTACATAGTAGGAAAAGTTATATTCTTCTTTATTTTGTTCTAGCCAATTTACTGTACCGTCCTCATCCGAATCTACAAAAATTATGATATTATGATCTTTTCTATAAGCATTCCTACGAATAGATGGAATACAAGTTTTAAGGTATCTGAGGTTAGATTTACTTGGTATACAGAAAGTTAGTTTGGGTATAGTCAATTTACTTGTGATTTTTTTATGTTCTATATTTACTGTAGTTAATAAAGAATCCGGATTACAGACACTAAGAGACACTCCTACTCTGTTTAAACATTTCTCTTTAAATATACGAAGAAGTTCATGAATTCCCAAATAGTCTCTGTCCTTAGTTGGCTGTGCTGTAACGTGTACTCCAGCAGGATCTAAAGCATCATCAAGATGTTTCTTTTGCTTTTCTATAGTTCCTTTTTTAGAGATAGGACTGGTAGAGCTGATAGGAGCTGAGTCTATTTGATCTTGAAATTTATGAGGGCTGAGTAGATCAACACCTACAAGTCTTATATCTGTATATCCAAGGAGCACACAAAGCTGGATTGTGGCGAAGAGCTGGCCTCTTGATTTGTAAATGTAATTACTATTAGGAAGGAGCTCACCAAACGGATTATTAAAGTGATTAAAAAAATCTTTTGTCCAATAACTAGCTAATTTCCCAATCTCATTAT
>Ga0099850_1001736_pt1 | contig 10250 bp, 3 predicted proteins | sample CB_VirMetaG_5_FD_79182 | JGI IMG/M metagenome (GOLD analysis project Ga0099850, IMG submission 79182) | Freshwater to marine saline gradient viral communities from Chesapeake Bay - CB_1508_1D Viral MetaG | ecosystem: Environmental > Aquatic > Marine > Coastal | place: USA: Chesapeake Bay...
AACTCGACCTCCGCCCAAACCTGATTAGCCGGGCGGAAAGCAGGCTTTCCTTTTGCTCCGCCTTCTCCGATGTGCGTTGCCTGAGGAAGATCTCCGGCGTGCCAACCAGGGCGATAAGCGAGGTCACCAATTTTTGACTTAACCTTCCCCTTGTCGGTTAAGGGGCCTACCTCTGCAGCTATCCATGACCCGGTCTCGACAGGCGTGTTTGCGTTCACAAACAACGGGTACAGCTTTGACGTATCGCCATTCTTAATTCTGAAGAGCTTGTATGCTTTGACCGTTTTCTTTGGAGCAGGGACAGGCTCTGTGCGAATCGTTGCTCTTGGCTCAAATGATTCAAGCGTGTTGGTTTCAGGCTCGGTGGCAAAATCCACGACAATGCCGGGGCGTTGAGCGCGCCGATCTCTTTCCGCTTGAGCAATATCCTCGGGGAAGTCTTCCTCTCGGGCAGGGCCTCGGGGAGGCGGCGGTGCAGTGTCACCACGGACAGCCACCTGGGGACCAACCCTGCGGGTCGGGCGCCCAGTCTCAAGCTCAGTGCGATAGAGGGTGCGGATCTGGCCCCGCTCTCGGCGCCCAATCTCGCCGCTTTCAATACGGCTGATGACATCCTCAAAGGACTGGAAGCCTGCCCCGTTGAGGAAGTTCTTCAGGCGCACCATGAAGTCGGTGATGCGCTCCATGACCTTCCTGGGCTTGCCTGCCACAAGGCGCTTGTCGCGCCGGGCATCACGGGTCAGCTCAGCGATAGCCTCCTCGATCTGGATGACCTCGCTCCGATCCGCATAGTCCTTCTTGGCACGCTCGATGTAGGTCTCGCCATCCTTGTTCTTCTTGGTCTGGGCAAGCTTGGTCAGCACCGCCCATTCCCGATCCGTAAACAGATCCAGATCCCGCATGGCATGAAGCTGCTCATGGTCGAGGATGCTTAGGAAATACTCCTCCTGCTGCTCTCGGGTGGCATTTGCCGGGAGCCGGTCTGCTGCAAGGAAGATTTGCCGAACGCTCGGGGAATAGAACGCTCCTGTCCGGGCAGGCAGCTCATCCCGAACGAAGACACCTTCTTGTCCAAAAGGTCGGGATGTCGGGGTCTCTTGCTGTCGCCGGGGGCGCACGCCAAACACCAGCTCACCCCGGTCATTGCGGAATACATTCTGGAGGGCATAGTCCAGATTGGCTGCCACATCTCCAAGGCCGAACCGCTCCATGGATTTCTTAAGCGCGTCGCGCAAAGCAGTCATGCGCTCATCGGGTCCAGGCAGGGCTAGGATCGGCCCCTCTTCTGCTACCTGCTCAATCTCTTTCGCCTGCTCCATCGCTCCCTGGGAGCGCAGATCCCCAAGCAGATCATTGACCTTGCGCTGTCCCTCAGGGGTGGCAGTGTCGATGCCGACCGAACGCCCAATAGCCTCAGGGTCTGTAACCCCGCGCTCCACCAGTTTGTTTGCAATCTGAAATTGATTGCGGGTGTAGCTCTTCAGCTTGAAGCTGGGCAGCTTGGTGGGCACGTTGAAGCGCGGCAGAGAGCGAAGCTTTTGATAGAGGACCTTGATCTCCCCAGGCTTCATGCTGGAGATGTTCTTGTTGCCAAGCTTCACCCCAGTGAGCAGCTCGGCAAGCTCCTTCACCTCAGCATCGTTCAGGGTGTTGTCGATGTTCTTGGCGCGCAGCAGTCGCTTCAGGCTGTTGATCGACCCCTCGGGGAAGAAGTTGATCTGGTTAATGCCCCGGTTCGCGTTGAGTCGGGTGGCATAGGCCTGGGCCTCTGCCTTGTTGGCGAAGCGGATCTTCTTCGGGGGTCGGCGCCGCGCCTTGATCGCTTGATCCCGCTCGCGAAGAGTGGGCGGTCGCCCATCAAGGATCTCGCCTGCGCTGGAGACAACGATAAACTCCCCGGCTTCGTTGCGCGAAGGGGAGTAGGTCTCGGTCTCCATCTCGCCCATGATGTCGGGGTCAACGAGGTTCTCAAACTTGTCTCCCAGAACACTGCGCGCTTCCTCGATGGTGAAGGTATCCACTTCGGGGAGGCCACGCTCTAGGCGCTTGGCATTAATGCGCTGGGAGGCAGTGAGCTGGCTGGGCTTGGCGCCCTGCTGGAGGAGGACAGATGCTTTCTGTAACTGGTCAAAGCCATCTGCCTGGGTGGTGCCTGCAGCCAGATCAATCGCGGCGGAGGTGTAGGTGTTCTGGTCCGGGTGCAGCGCACGGAAGCCATAGAGGCGCAACGTACTTGCCTGCTCCGGGGTGTAGGACTGGGATGCCGTGTCGAGGATCTGGTCGATCCCGTTCATGACCTCGCTGTTGATCACCTCTTCATTGAGCGATCCGGCGAAGACAGCGGCATCTTCAAGCGTATCTAGGCCAATGCCGTACTGACGGCCACGGGAATCCACCACGGTGAACTTGGGCACGCCGTCGACCAGCTCGCCAAAGCCGCCCTGCTCGTTCTGCTTGACCTCAAATTTGGTGCCGACCGGGAACCTTGCCCCAAGAACCCTAGCCACATGACGGGCGTACTGCTGCATGGGGTTTTTGCGCTGGGTGCGCTGAATGGTCTCGGGCGCTTCGACGGTCTCGATGACCTCGACGTTAGGCACAGGATTGCCGTCAACGGAGATCGCCCATTCCTTAAAGGTACCATCAGGCTGCGGCTCTTCGACGGTGCGGAAAGTCCGCCCATTAACCGTGCGGGTTCGCTCTTCAGCCTGGAAGGTCTTGAAGGTGCGGTCGCCGGTCTCAGGGTCTATCTCGGGGACGCGAACGGTGACGTACCGCCCAGGCGTAGTGATTCGCGGGGTTACTTGGCGGGGAGATGGCGGAGCAATCTGGCCGGGATCTATCTCGGCATCCTGCTCGCGCTGCTGCTGTTCTTGATCAGCAAGCATTTGCGCCATATCAGCAGGCATGCGACCCGCTGCTTCCTGCTGTTGGGCGCGAGATAGCGCCTGCTCGTAGAAAGCAATGGTCTCATTCTGATCATCACGCAGCTTCTGCTCGTACTCGCGCTGCGCTTGAGTCGTCTGGGTGCGGATACGGCCTGCTGCAGAGTTGACGGCAAGGTCTGCCAGGGAGCCGATAGCGCCCCCGATGGTGAAGTCTTCCCAAAGGGATTCATTCTCGGGCAAGTTCTCGTTGTAGATGCCGCGTTCGATAGCGTCCTGCACAACGGCGGCAAAGACTTCCTGACCGCCTTCCACTCCACCAGATACAAACGCGCTTTTGAGCCGATCTATGAGGCCCTGCTTGAAGAACTCGTCTGCATCCTTGGGGATGCGCTTGAGCAGCCGCTCCACAGGAGCAAGCTCCGTCAGGCCGGTGAAGCCGCCAAGGAAGATCGCTTTGTCTTCTTGATCCTCGGTGACCTCGATCCCGGCATCTCGCGCAGCTTGAATACGCTGCGCCTGATCACCCGCTCCGGTGCCAGCAGCTAGGGAGCCAGTCAGCCCGAGCTGAGCTTGACGCTCTGCCCTTGCTAGCTGAGCGGCGCGGGCAGCATTCCCGGCTTCCGCCGCCTTTGCTGCCTTGCCCGCTAGGCCGAGGGCTTTAACCGCAACAGTGGGGGTGAAGAACGATGCGAAGGAGCCGACGCCCTCGCCGAACTTGGTGAACCATTCGTCCCGGTAGGCCTCATCAGCGCCCAGGTATTCTTGGACAAGGCGACGGCCTTCACGGGAGGCAGCGACCAGAGCGTTTTGATCGCCGCTATCGATGGCATCTTCAAAGCCAAGGGCGTTGGTGGCGGCATCAGCCAGCTCGGCCACACCCTCACCGGCAGACAGGAAGGAGTTGGCAAAGCCTCGGGGGACCCCCTTAAGGGTCTCGCCTACCTGCCCAAAGAACGTGGTCTCTGGTTCTTCTACAGGCGCTGCAGGCGTCATCAGGCCTGCGAGGTGGCTCAATATTTCGGTGTCGTCGTAATATTCTCGTGCCCCTGATAGATCAAAACCGCGCTGCTCAGATAGATATTGTAGGATTTCATCATCTGAGTAACCCGATTGACGGGCACCCTCAATATCAAAAGCCATCGCGGCTCCTCTCTATTGGTCGAACGCACTCAAGTCAGGACGCTTGCCACCTGCTGCTACCGGCGCGCCTTTTATTTCCGGCACCGGAATCTTACGCCCAAACACCGCCTCAAGGTCAGGGATGTACTGCCTGATTAGCTGGCGACGATAGCGGGTCTGCTCTTCTGCATTCTTCATTTGCATCCCAGCAGGGAGATCCGCAGTGGCAATCTCTTCAAGGAACCCCGAGATCGCCCGAGCAGACAGCTCTGCCTGCTTGCGATCCTCTTGATCAAGCTGCGCAAGCTGCGCCATGAGGCTCTCGGCTTTGGCTCGCGTGCTGACAAGGAACTGCTCTGCTGCCCGGCGATCAGCCCCCATCCGCTCTGCAGCGGAAGCAAGCACCTTGTCTGCCTCAAGGTCCCGGTTGATCTTGGCGAGACTGGCTTCGTAGTCCGCTTCCACCTGCCGCCCCATAAGCCCAAGCTCTTGAGCTTCTGCGGCAGACCGAGCAGCCATTGCTGCGCGCTCTTCTGCCCTGGCCTCTAGGGTGCCGTAGCGACGCTCTTGGCGAGACGCAGTATCGAACTCTTTGCGGGCTGCCGTAGCGGCCTGCCCTGCGCGAGCAAGGCCCCCAGAGAGATCGCCCCCGGCAATACCTGCCCCTAGAGCAATCAAAGCATCCGACAAGGCTGCGCTGCGACCCTCTTCCTTGAGGCGCTGTTGTTCCGCTTCCGACTCAGCGCGGATTGCTGCCGCTGCTGCAGCGCCTTCAGAGTAATCCCGGCCAGATCGCTCCAGCACCTTGTTGATCAGTTCTTGATAACTGCGGCCAGGAAGCTCTGCTTCTCGGATACGCTTTGCTTGATACTCCGCGAGAGGATTCCCGATGGATGCCAGCTCGCCCTCTTCAGTAAACACAGGCGCTGCGGCTGCCGTTTGATCACGAAGCGTCTTGGCCGCACCAACAGAACCAATCTTGGAGACATCGCCAAGGTTATAGCTGCCGGTGGGATCGCCGCCAAGGCGAGGCGCACCAGCATCTTGCGTGGCTTTCGCGTTGGGATCGCCAGACTGAAGGGCGGCCTCCAGGGTAGCGGGATCTACTTCCGTCTGCGCCCCAGGAACGCCTCCTGCTTCCGGTCCTCCAGCAACCACCTTACTGGCATCGCCTTGCACCGCAGCCGACTGGCTGGGATCAGAGACAATCCTGGGCATGATGTCAACGAACGCAGACTCGGGGTCAAGCCCTGCGGTCAGCTCTTCAAAAGTCGTGGAGGGCGTGGTCAGGTATTTGATGACATCGCCAACCTTGTAGGGCACGCTGTACGCCGCTTCAGCCGCTTGCATGCCGGGCATTGCTGCAAACCGGAATGCTTGAGAGCTGATGTCGCCAAGCACTTCCCCCACTCGCGACAACGGGGTGCGTCCCATTTCTACAGAGTAGGCTTCAGGCGCTGCTGCTTCTGCAACGGGCGCCCCTTCATCAATGCCTGCTACTTGTGCAGCAAGACGCTCAAGCTCGTTCCTTTGATCGTATTGCCGATCCAGATCGAGGCGGACTGCCTCGTCGGTTCTTGTCGGAAGATCAATAAGCGGATTGGACGCACCAACCATTTGCGCAACAGGTCGCCCAATTTCTCGCGACCTGCGGATCATGTCTTGCGTCACATCAGCCTGCGACTCAAAGGACCCCATGGGCATCAAAATGCGCTCGCGCACTAGCGGATCGGTCAGGTCAATCTCTTGATTAGGCCCAAAACCAGACTGCTCAGAGACATAGGATAGATAGTCTTCCGTCGGGTTCTCAATGGGTGGCGCATAGATGTCAAGCAGCTCAGCTAAGGTATTGACGCCGCGATCCCTGCCATAGGTGTTTAGCACTCGGTCGGCAGCACGAATCCCTGCAAGGGGGTCGTCAAAGCGCAGGAAGCCCTTTTCTGCACCTGTAGCTCCTACAAAGCCTTGGTTGTAGTCACGAAGGTTGTACGGATTGTTCAGCCGCTGACCAAGGGTTCGATCACTGCCGGGGACCCGCTGCCCATCCGCCATGCGCACAGGCGCCTGTGCTGCCATCTGAGCGGCTTGTGGGCCAGGGATACCTTGCGGCATGGGTGGCTGCATCATGCCGGGAGGCGCGCCCATAGGCGCCCCTGGGGGCATGCCCTGAGGACTCATCCCTGGCGGTTGCCCCATGGCCGCTTGCATTTGCGGAGGCGGGGGCGCAACTTCAGCGATGCCGCCTTGTAGTATTTGCTGTGCCACTGTTCCTTTTTCTTGCCCTTGCTGCTGGGCTTGGAATCGCTTTCGCATATCTCCACGGCGCTGGATCTCCGAAACAACAAGATATTGCGGCATGCGGCCTGAAGGCTGCTGTGCTTCTTGCATCAGCGCCTGATCGGGCATTCCCTTGATCAGGTCTTCGATCTCAAGGATGTTCATCTATTAGCCCCCAAGCGCTCGATATAAGCCTACGCCACCAATGCCTGCCCCAAGCGCTTGCTGTGCCAAGCCGGGTTGCTGCCCAAACGTCGCCGTCGTCTGGCCGGGCGAGATCGGCAAGCCGCGAAGGATGTTGCTGAAGTATGCAAGCTGTTCCCTTGGGAACGCTTGTTGCCGCAGGAAGTCTTGATAGCCGATATCAAGACCTCGCTGATCAAACTCACGGCGGATCTGTCCTGCGGTCTGCATGTTCATCAGACGCTCGATAGCCATTTGCTGCTCTTGACCGCCGAGACCGCCAAGCAGGCGGGCCGCGTCAAGCTGCTGGCTAAGGGATTGCTGATCTAGCCCAATGCCTTCCAAGCCAAGACGCCGCGCAACCTCTGCGGAGCTGATATTGGCCTGCTGCGCTTGCATTTTGTACTCGTTCTCGGCCCGGCGGGCAGCCTCTTCTTGCTCTTGGGCCGACAGCCCGAGGCGCGCAGCCTCTTGCTTTGCTGCCTCTCCTGCCTGAAACGCATTTAGGTTGAGCGTTTCTTGCGTTTGCCGCGCCGACTCTTCCATCTCTTGAGCAGACAGACCAAGCTCTCCCGCTCGCTGACGCGCTGTCTCGCTGGTCTGAAATGCCGAAAGCCCAAACTCTTCCTGCGCTCGACGCGCCGCGTCCTCTTGCTGCTGCGCAGATAGGCCCAGATCCGCTGCTCGCTGCCGCGCCGTCTCGCCAGCCTCAAAGGATCTGATCGCCATGTTTTGCTGCTCTTGGCGCGCCTGCTCGGTCGTCCCAAACGCGCTCTGCCGGAAGCGCTCTGCCTCTTGCCGCGCTCTGTCCCGCGCCTCTCCTGCAGTCAGGCCGAACTGCGCCTCTTGAAGGCGTGCTGCTCGATCTGCTTCAAAGGCTTGCAAGGCTTGGTTATAGGCTTGTTGGCCCCCTTGGGCTTGAATATCTTGAAGCTGCTGGCCGAGGTTTCGCTCACGCTCTGCCTGCATAATGGCTTCGCGATAACCGCCAAGACCGCCCGCCTGAGCCGCTTGCTGAGAGATATCCGCGCCTTGGATCTCAGAAGCACGGCGCGCTTCGCGCTTTTCGATGTCGGTGACAAGCTGCTGGTACGGGTTCATGTACTGCTCAAGGGTGGCGGCATCCGCCACAGTCCCAGCAGTAAACCCAGGGCCTGTCTCAATATCGCCAGCGTATTGGCTTTGAAGATCCCGTGCGGTGTAGTCCTGCCCCAGCTCTCGGGCAACATAGCCAGGGTCAAAGGTCCCCGCTTGATAGCCGGGCGTGTACTCCCGTGCTTGATAGCCAGGATCGAACGAGCCAGCTTGATAGCCAGCGCTGTAATCGCCAGCCGCATAGCCCGGATCAAACGTCCCCGCAGTGTATGCGCTAGAGACCGTGCCCGGATCAAATCCTTTAGCATACTCAAAGGCTGACGGGGCGCCCGCTCCAGGCTGCCCGATCCGGGTCGCAATATCCGTTGCGGTTTGAATCTGCCCCGGCGCCGTCATCTCCCCAAAGCCTTGCATCGCCTGGGTTTCATAAGGGTCAAACTCTGCCAGCCGTTGCCCAGGGTAGGCTTCGTAGGGCCGCGTCGTTTCGTACATCGTGCGGCCAAGCATCTCCTCAAAGTACGGACGAGCGTACTCCGGCAGATTGCTAGTAGTTTGAACTACCTCTTGAGGACCGCTTGAACCACCACCGCCACCACCTTTAGACATCGTCAAGCCTCTTCTCGTAGACGACATAGGAGCGCTCAAAGCCGTCCTGCTTCAGCCACTCCCAGAATCCCATTCTGGCCGTAGCTTCGACGCCGCTGCACTCATTGTCTCGTGCCCAATCCTGAAAACGATCAAGCATGTCCCATACCCAATCGTTGAACTTGTCGCCCCCGAGGAAGGTGATAGATAGCATCCTTCGTCCAGGGTATACGACGATTTCCGTAGTGCCTACGCCATTGATTTTCTTGTCTTCATCGAACGCAACCCACAAATGCGAGCGTTGCTCGATGATTGTTTTGAACACTGACTCCATGCTCCAGCGGCCTTTGGATCGATCAACGGCGCGAGCCAACTGATCCTTAACATCAGGCCACAAAGCATGCAGGTAGTTTGCTGGAACAAGAGCAATGGTATGGGTCGGCTCCCCGCGCTCTGACCTGGGTTTTACCCGAGGCTCCCTCTTGATGTCCTTAATTTTTTGGGCATCAAAAAACGCGGCTGCACTCATCATGCTGGCATCACCTTCCCTTTATTGAGAGGCTGGGGCTGCATCCTTCGCCCCGTCCTAGCCTGACGGACTCGGTCAAGCATACCATCAAGCTCACTTGCACCGGCATCCGTATCCCCATCGCCAAGGCCGGAGACCACATCTGCCGGGACAATGTATTCCCCAGGGCTTACGGCTACTGGCTGTTGCGTGCCAATCATGCCGGGGATCATGTCATCCATCCCGCCACCCTGGCCCTTGATGCGCCCCTGCGTTTGGGCATCAGGAACAATGTCGCGAAGGACACGCTCGCGAAGCATCTCAAACGCCTCGCTACCGTACTCATCAATGAAGCGGTTGATGATTGCTTCCGCCTGATCCTCTGGCATACCACCGGCAATAGCTGCAGCGGTTTGCTCAATGAGCCGGGCACCGTTGGACTCCATGGTATCCGCCATCTCTGGACGAGGCTCCGCACCAGTCATGCCGCCTTCCTGATAGCGCTCTGCGAGCATGCCGTCAGTAAGGGCAAAGCCTCCGCCGCCTCGGCGGCCACCGCCACCTCCTCGGCCAGGGCCTTCAATGTCCTCAATAGCAAGAGCCGCAACCAACGGGTCTTGGCCGCCTTGTCCGCCGACAAAGCCCGCCCCAGGTAGATCCGCAATACCGCCTCCAGGCAACCCTGCAGGCCCGGTCGGGGCCGCCCTACTGCCTTCCACCGCGCCAAAGCTGTTGCCCCCCGGTGCGCTAAACGTCCCCGCGCCAGACACATTGCCAAAGGTGTTGCCCGCAATGTCTATATTGTAGGACTGGCTACCCCCCTGGCGATAATCCGGGTCGATATCGAGGACGTTATCCAGCCCTGCCAGCTCCGGGTACATGGCACGCATGGACATGAAGTCCGATAAATACCTTTCACGATTCGCAATGTTCCGCCCGCTTAGATCGTTTTGCCGGTGGAAGTTACCTTGCGTTGTCGCAAGGTCCGTATATCGGTCAATGATGTCTTGCGTCAGGGCGGGGGCCGTGTAGCCAATGTCCGTTGCGCCACCGTCTCCGGGTAGGGCTGAGCCATCGTCAATGACGATCTCGCCCCCACCTCCACCCGCCGGAGGCGGGGGCGGTGCTTTCTGGAAGAACATGAACTCAGGGTCAATGCCTGGGCGATAGCCTTCCGGGGGCGCCACAGCCGTGGGTGGGCGGATGTCTGCCTGACGCGACCCAGGTGTTCCGCCTGCTGCCATGCGAACCGGCTGCTGCCCAGAAAGGCGATATAGCCCTTCCATGTTCTGACGGAAGTTTTCTGGATCTATGCTTGTGATGCCGCCCTGCTGCATGCCGTAGTCGCGACGCACTCGGGAAATGGCATCCTGCATGTTGAAGATTGCGCGCCCTTCATCTTCTAAGCCCTCACCCATAAGGCGGCGCCGGTCTTCCTCAAGACGCTCTTGCATCTGGTACTGGCCGCGAGCGCCTTCGCCAACGGCAATCGGAAGAATTGCCCTGGGATCGGTCAAGCCCTTGAGCAGCGCCCCTGGCTGACGGAACGGTGCGGTGAGCCTATCGGTACGGGAAATATTACCGCGAAGATTCGA
>Ga0099850_1001738_pt1 | contig 10246 bp, 4 predicted proteins | sample CB_VirMetaG_5_FD_79182 | JGI IMG/M metagenome (GOLD analysis project Ga0099850, IMG submission 79182) | Freshwater to marine saline gradient viral communities from Chesapeake Bay - CB_1508_1D Viral MetaG | ecosystem: Environmental > Aquatic > Marine > Coastal | place: USA: Chesapeake Bay...
ATGATCTAATAATTGGATTCATAGAAGTGGAATGGAACGAGGGTTCCGAAGTTTCATATGTCGAGGATTTCGAGTCCATATTCACTTTGGTTCGTTCTCAAATAGAATTCGAAATAAGTAAGGAAAAATAAATTTGTTGAGACAAAAAAAATATTCAGATCTAGATTTGGATTTCATCAGAAATCCATTGACGAATGACATTTCCCTGAAATATGACGAGGAATCCATCAAAAGATCTCTCAGAAATCTACTTTTCACAGGCAGAAATGAAAGACTTTTTCGACCCGACATGGACGCGGGAATAAGAAGATTGTTGTTTGAAAATTTTGGTTCCATTCAAATTGTGACTTTAGCAAACAGAATAGAAGAATTGCTTGCAAACAATGAACCAAGACTTGATGAAGTTTCCGTGGAGGTGATAGAACAGGAAGACCAAAACAATCTAAGAATAAGAATATACTTCAGAGCAAGAAATCTTCCCGAGGTGAACACCTTGGAATTAAACCTAGAGAGAGTGAGATAACACATGGCACTTTCAAATAAAACTCTTCAATCGATAGAAAGTCTAGATTTCAGTACAATCAAAGAAGATCTTAAACTGTATCTAAGCAATCAAGATGTATTCAAGGACTACGATTTTGAAGGTTCTGGAATGTCCATACTGTTGGACGTTCTTGCATACAATACCCACCACATGGGGTTCTATGCCAACATGTTGGCAAATGAAGCCTTTTTGGATAGTTGTGTCTTGAGAAGCTCCGCTGTTTCTCTCGCCAAGTCCTTGGGGTATTCCCCAAGAAGCAGAAGAGGCTCTGAAATAGTGGTCGATGTTTATCTTTCCCCGCAAAGTAGAGAAGATGAATTGATAACTCTAGTCAATTCAAGGAGCGTGAGAATATTGGAGAGAGAACTGTTCTCGACATCCTTTGGGGATAAGAACTACTTTTTCTACTCGACGGGAACATACTACTTCAGATACGAAGGTCAGGACAGCAATGGTGATCCCATAATAGTAGCAAGAGATGTTCTACTGAGAGAAGGAAAATTAAAAACCGAGACTTTCGTCGTGAACGCATCGAATGAAAGTCAAAAGTTTATTTTGTCCGACATAAATGTGGATGATAGATCCATCGTCGTCTTCGTGAAAAGTTCATTCAATGAATCTGAGGGAATAGTTGAACCTTGGAGAAGATCCGTAAACATAGTGGAAAACGATGTCGGATCCAGGGTGTTCTTCGTTCAAGAAACATACGATGGAAAATTTGAGATATACTTCGGAGACGGAGTATTGGGAAGATCCATAGAGAACGGAAACATAATACTTGTCACATATGCAAGTTGTTCGGGAGAAGAGTCCAACGGTGCAGGAATAACCGACAACCCACCCTCAAATCCATCTTTTTCATATTTGAGAAACCAAGAGGATGAAATACAATTTTCTAGGGAGGTTCGTGTAAAAAGAAATTCCTTCAACAAACCAATGGCAGCATCGGGTGGTCAGGAAAAGGAAACGAGAGATTCGATTCGGTATTATGCACCAAAGGTCTACGAGACTCAGGATAGAGCTGTGACATTGAATGATTACATAGCTTTGCTACAGCAAAGTTATTCTGGATCCATAAAGTCCATTCATGCTTGGGGAGGAGAAGACAACGACCCACCCGAGTACGGAAAGGTTTTCATCTCAGTGAGGCCTGTGGTCGGATTCTTTATCACCACGCAAGAGAAAATAAACTTGGAGAACAACATCCTCGCAAGAAAAAATGTGGTCACTGTCACTCCAAGGATAAGAGACCCCGAATACATATTCATAACACCAAGTGTGAACTTGAAGTACAAGGATAATGAACTCAGTACTTCGGTGAGTATCATAGAGGATACAGCTATATCCTACATCAGAGATTTTGGTGTGGAAAATCTCTCTGCTTTCGAAAAGAACTTCTACTCTGCACAGATGATAAAAAATCTTCTCGAAATAGACACCTCCTTGAAGAGTTGCACCATAGACATATCATTCTACAAGAAATTCACACCAATATTCAATAGTAAGTTCACTTATTCGGTCTCATTCGAAAACAAATTGACGGAGTTGTCTGCAAACAATTACATAAATTCATCGACATTCTTCACCTTCGGAAAGGGAGAAAATTCCTTGAATCTTCCATCTGTTGCAGCATACTTCAAGGACAACGGCAGAGGAAAAATTTCCCTATACCAAAGATCAGATGACACTCTTCTCGTAGAAAACTATGGGACCATAAACTATGAAACTGGGAAGATAGATTTGAAAAGTTCCACATTCCTTCTTCCAAGTTCCTTGGAAGCGTATGAAATTACAATATTCGCAAAGCCCTTCGACGAAGACATATTCTCCAAGAGAAACACCATACTTGAGATAGATCCAGAAAACGTAAATGTATCATTGACCCCAATAACAACTACGAGAATATGAAATGAATCGAAAAGTAAAACTAAGAAGTTTTATTAAAAATCAACTTCCGAGTTTCGTAAGAGAAGATCATTCTACTTTCGTTGCTTTTCTTGAAGCTTATTATGATTGGTTGGATTCAAATACAGACAAGATAAGAATAACCAGTCAAGTTGACAATGTATTTGACATAGACGAATCATTGGATCTGTTCGTAGAAGACTTTCAGAAAACTTACTTGTCCTCATTTCCAATTTCCTTGGCAATAAACCAAGAAACAGGCGAAAGAGTGGATGCTAGGAAATTGATAAAAAACATCAGGAATTTCTACAAGGCAAAAGGCATAGAAAGTTCCTATAGGTTCTTATTCAGGATTCTCTACAATTCCGAGATAGAAATTTACTATCCAAAAGACTTCATAATGAATCTTTCGGACGGAAGATGGATATCCGAGAGAAAGATGTACATCAAGCCGTACACCAGTGACTATCTCGTTGGAAAAATACTGTCCCAAAGAGTTGACAACACAAATGTTTTCTCGACCCTTTTAGCTCAAGCAAGAGTCACGAACCAAATCAAATACAAAAAGGGAATGAATACCGTAGTGGAGTTGACACTTGAGGAGATATATGGATCCTTCTCGGAGGAAAATGAGGTATATGATTACACAACTGGGACAAACTACGGGAAAATATATTCCGTGTTGTCCAACATAGAGATAAAAAATCAAGGGACAGGATATGAACCAGGTCAAGAAATAAACTTCAATGAACTTTCAAGCAACATCAATACATTCTATCCAAAAGCTTATGTCCTGAAAGCATCCTCGGGTGGAGACAACTTTTCTGGAAGAGTCCTTGAAGTTTTTATTTCAGATCCTGGTGTTAATGTAAACGATTCAAACTGTGGAATATCGGCAACCAACCCAATAGATCAACTCGGTGCAACTGGTGGCACTGGATTCGGTGCTTCCGCGAACTTCGGTTCTATATTCAACAAGAACAAATTCTACATAGGCACCAAGGGACTCTTGAGTTCCAACATGGTCCTCCAAGACAACAGAAAATATCAAGAGTACTCCTATGTGATAAGATCAGAACTTAGTTTGAGCAGATACAAGGATTTGGTCAAAACTCTGTTGCATCCAGCTGGAACAGAGTTGTTTTCGGAAATATTGATTCAAAGATGCTTGTTGAGTGAAGACAACACGATACTGAACATACCAAGAAAAGAAACGAAAAGAATAGGAAATTACGCTCCATATACATTCATCACTTACGACAATCTGGGATCTTGGTTTGCTGGTGAATGCTATTCGCCACTGGATCACGACAACATCATAATAAACAACACACCAAATGGAGTAAGTGGAAACCCCGTATCCTCTGGTTTTCCGTTTGTGGATGGAGCAACTTGCCTTTCAGGGGATCTCCCATTTGGCTTCGAACCGAGTTATTGGGTCGTTTTCAACCACCCAAATTTGACAATAAACAGATCCACAGTAAATATCTATGAAGATCAGTTGGGGGATTTTTATGGAATAACCGCCCCAGATCCAGGAACAACTCAATCGAGTTCTGGTTGGCGGGAATGGAATTTGTCTCTGGAAAATGGGGGAACTTCCGCACAACAAATAGAATGGTTGGATGAGATACTAAATAATGAAGATTCCAAAAACTTGGCTGTATTACTTTATAGAGCAAAAACTTCAGAATTCAAGAAAATTTCGATTGGGGATTTCATAAACAGTGATACATGCACATATGATTGCAGATACTCAACAGGATGCTTGGAGCAAGATTAAAAGGGATTTAATAAATGGCTAGTTGCATAAGTCTATCTACAAATTTAAAAAAAGAAGTTGTGAATTCTTTATTGGATTCATTGCAGAACTTGAACGAAAATTCTTGGTTCATAGCATTTGGTAATCCCATTCCGTGGTCCAGTAAAACCACAACCAATTCCTCCACTGGATTCTTTTCTCCAGCAGGCAGACCACAGGGAAACGATTTGGTCATCCCAGTTCCCGAAGATAATGATCTGGAAAAATATGATTTTTGGAGATCTTGTGTGGGAATGAAAAAAATCAATAGAGATGATTTAGCAATTTTGATACCCAAAAACGAATGGGAACAAAACAGAGTATACTACCCATACAGATATACGGAAAACATGTTTGAAGACCCCGAGAAAATTTTCCATGTCTACAATTCGGACAACAGATGTGTATATAAATGCATAGAAAACAATGCCGGTCTTTCTGGTGGTCAAACATCCCAAATAGGTGGTTCATTGTACAAACCGAGCAGTACTGGTTTGGAGATTTTCGACACTGGAGACGGCTATAAATGGAAGTTGATTTATCAACTAAGCCCAGCGGATGAATTGAAATTTTCAGTCGATGGAAGAAATAGCCAAGAAGATAGCTACATACCCATAAGATACATAGATTTTCAACCGAATGTATCTGAAACTGAGTATCTGAAGACGAAGAGTGTTCAGGACAATGCTGTTCCTGGATCAATAAGTTCAATATATTTGAATACAGAATACAATGGGTTGATAACATACGACGATAGATATTCCATATTGGGCATTGAAGATGCTATCTATCCTGGGGAACAGGTTTCCCAAGGAGCAACTTCATTCAGGGTGGATTATTTCGGCTCAAACAACACAGAAAATTCACTTAGAGATATGGTTTTCTATGTGATAGATGGTCCTGGCGAAGGTCAAAGTAGAGTCATCAAATCAAGTGAAGCAGTGAGACTTGGTGGATCAAAATATTTGGTTATTGAAGTGGATCCTCTTGACGAAGGATTGTCTGCTTTCACTTCTTTGGAGGAAACTAAAAGTGCCATAAACATCATTCCCCAATTGACGATAGTAGGAGACGGAGAAGCCAGAAGTCCCACAGCAGCAGGGAATTCAAATTTGAAATCTGCTCTTGGGTTACTTACATTCACTCTAGGACCCACTTTTGTCGTGAATGGGGTTGATCTGATAGACATCGGAAAAAACTACACATATGCTCGAGCTTTTGTCCCCAAAGGATTGACAGCTGTCAATTCTTCGACTCAAGTTCCAAATGATTTATTCTCACTCAGTTTGTCGCCACCCAACGGACATGGAAGCAATGGGCCCTCCGAATTGGGCGCTTCAAGAATACTCATAAAGACAAGTTTTCAAGGTTCCGAAAACGGAAGAATTGAAGCTGTGAATGATTTCCGCCAAATTGCGCTCATAAAGAACCCGATCTTGCGAGACAAGATTGCCATTATAAGAACGGTCGCAGGGGTTGGTTCTGGAATAACGGAAGGAAGTAATGTGACGATCACTGGATCGTCTGCAATTTTGGATGGTGTTGTTTTGAGTAAAACTTTAATCGGAGATGACAGCTCCCACGAATTTTTAATCAATGGGTTGTCTGGAACAGTTGGTGATTTTGATTATATTTCGGGAATTTTGATAGATCCCAGTGACGGGTTTGAGTTGATAGAAATAGCGGGACAAGAAAACACGGAGTATGTCCCCCTTGAAGCAGAGGAAGTTGTTCAACTTGTGGATTCGAGAGACATATTGGTGGGTGTTGGAAACAAATCTTTGGGGATAGTTCCCTCTTACGCTAGTGGAAAGGTTTTGGAAGTAGATGCAAAAACCGTCAAGGTAAGTCCTGTTCGCGGAAAATTCAAGCAAGACGAAAAGGTCTATGCTTTCGATAGAGATGGAACTTATTCTTCAGTATTCACCATAGATCAGATAGGAATTCCTGTTTACGAAGGTTTTAGAAATGCCTACTCCACAGTAACAACATTGGAAATTCAATCGGAAGTAAATGAGTTTTTTGAAAAAGATACATTTGAGCAAGATCAAATTGTCTATTCATTCGAAGATTCTTCAGAAAGCTCAATAAAAACCAACACCGTCTTCAAGGGAAGTGCTTATTGCTTCGATTGGACCGCAGATCTCGGTCCCACTGGAAGCACGCCATCTTCATACAACTTAGGAACGTTGAAGATTGTCGGCGCTAAACCAGAAAGTTTCGAAGTTGGAGACTACATTGCATATTATACAGATTCATCGATACCGAAGTATGCGATAATAAATAATGTTGTAAAACCCGAAATTCTTTATGGCAGTGGAGAAATTCTTTACATTCAAAACTTCCCCCCGATAGAAAGAAATTATCAAACAGACGAAGAAATAAACCTAGTAATAGGATTTTAGGAGTTAAAAATGCCGTCATATGATCCAGACTTTTTTAATATAGATCCTTATTATGATGATTTCGATGAGAGCAAGAAATACCTGAAACTACTTTTCAGGCCAGGTTATGCTTTGCAAGCGAGAGAGCTGACTCAAATCCAATCCATTCTTCAAAATCAAATTGAGAGATTTGGAAACTTTGTGCTAGATGACGGCAGCATGGTTTTTGGGGGTCAAATAACAGAAATACCGACAAGAGTCACCACATTGTCCAATTTGTCTGGGGGTGGCGGAATAGTCGTTGGGGAATTGAACGACAAGATAGTTGGAGTCAGTTTGCCTGGAGGTGAAACCTCATACGCAAAAATCATAACAGGAACCAAGAATCCACAAACAAGCGAAGATGTCATTTTTTATCAATTCATATCAGGAGAAGGAGTAACTGGAAACTTCTCCATTTTGGGATCCAACCAAGGATTGACTTTCACAGCAAGTGCATCGGGTGATTCCGTTGACGGACTTGCTATCTTCGTTGACGAAGGAATCAGATACACAAATGGATATTTCGTGTCGCATTCCTCGCAGAGAATAGGAGTATATCAGGATTCAGATTCTTCCGTGGATTTTTCCACCCCGAACAGTAGTGTCGGTTTCAGCATCAACAAGACAATAGTCACATCGGAACAGGATTCTTCCCTGAACGACCCTGCATCTGGATTCTTCAATTTCAATGCCCCAGGCTCCGATAGGTTCAAGATAGATTTGGTGATATCGCAAAGATCCATCACAGCTTCATCCGACAACTTAGCAGCAGATCCATTCCAAAGAACGGATTTCATCGAGTTTGCAAGAGTAGTTGACGGAGAAGTGATAAAGAAGGAAAAGTATCCCGATTTGGGGGAAATAGAAGAAACTTTTGCGAGAAGAACATACGACGAATCTGGTCACTACATAGTAGATCCATTTGAAATCACCATGTTGACCGGAGATACCGATTCACTTCTTGAAGCGAAATTGGACAGTGGAAAAGCTTATGTGTTTGGATATGAATTTGAAACTCAGGGTTCAGTATATTTGGACATCGACAGAGCAAGAGATGAAACCCATGTGAGACAAGGAAATGACGACATAGAATATGGTTTTTCAGTCGGTCCATTTGTTTTGGCAAAGTTCTCGAACATAGAGAACGGAGCAACTGGACTCAATCTGGATGAACTCAAAACAATATATTTCGACTCGTCGAACGGATATACCAGTCAAGTGTCATCCACAGTGGATGGTGTAAGATTCACCGTTGGTGAATATGCCACAACGAGAGATTTTCTGCCTGGGGCGACTCTTTACTTCGCTCCCATCGCATCGGATCTGGAAAATGTGAGTCCAGCAGGAGCAAGTGCATCCATAACAGCAAGAATAATTCGTGTCGTGGGAACTTCCACGGAGTTTTCGGTTATAGAAATCGGCCCACCATATGCAACTGGAAATGGGTGGACGGGGGGAGTGACAAGTTCGTTTGAAACCACAAGTCCATTCTTTGTCGCCGCTGGTCCTTCGTTCGAAGCTGGTTTGGATTTCAATTCATACACTGGTTCCAATGTCTCGTTCTTCTCCACATCGTCTTCCTTGCAGTTCACGGGTGGAGCATTGGTAGATTCCATAGGAACAGCAACCATAAGAAACATACAGAAATTGAGTGTGGATACCCACAAGATATTCTTCGATGAACTCACTCTGAATGAAGGAAAAAGACTAAACACCGCTCAGAGAATATTCCTCGACGGAAACACAGGAAACCCAGCTTTCTTCTTGGCAGAATATCCACCCAACATATACGGAACCGAAAACACCTCTTTGGTCTTCGAATCTCCCTTTGGTGAAACCATAAAGGAATACACAGGATATGATTTCATGATCAATCTTATCCTTGAAGATCAACAGTTCTCTTCTGGAGGCTGGAGTGCAGATTTCGAGAGTTATCCAGGATTGAATGGGATAAAACAAATAGGTCCGAATATTCAGTCTTCCGAAATATTCTACGACATGAATTCCTCCCAAATAGTGTCTGCATACACCAAGGACGGAAAGGTTGAAGGTCAAATAAAGATAGACGGTGGAAACGACCCCAAGAAACTCACGATACAGAATGCCACCGTGAACGGAAGCACACTCAACGGAAACGCTACCGTAGTCGTTGCTTGTCAGTTCAAGAATCAAGGTGCAGTTTCAGCATTGAGAACCAAGAGTTCTGGCGCCACCACAGTGTCAGCTTCTCTCACAGGACCAGACACTGACGGATACTACTACAGTTATTTCAACACAGGTTCCGAGTATCTGACCGATGTGTATGCGATAAATTCCACAGATCCTTCTTTGACGGGATACATATTGGATACCGGCCAAAGAGACACACTCTACGACTTCTCAAGAATAAAGATTCTTTCCAATCCAGGAATAACCAGTTTCGACGTGAATGTTTCTTATTTCACTCACTCTGGCCACGGCCCATTCGTTGGAGGCCAGAAAGCCGGAGCAGGAACGACTTCTTCCTATCCTGATTATGAAAACATACCCAACTTCACATCGAACTCTGGAAAGATAGTGTCTCTCAGGGATTCGTTGGATTTCCGCCCAGTGAGAAAAGGAACCGAGTCGTCGTTTTCCATCACTGGTCCCTACAGTTTCATATCTTTCCCATACGACGGTTACGAACATAGTGCCGATTACGATTACTATCTTCCTCGCATAGACAAGATAGTGTTGACGAAGGACAAGCAATTCAAGGTTCTGAAGGGAATACCAAACGAAAACCCAGTTCCACCGGCAGATAGTTCAAATGCAATGACTCTGTACAAGATCAGGTTGAACCCCTACACATTCAACGAAGATGATCTTAGCATAATTCAAGAGGACAACAGAAGATTCACCATGAAAGACATAGGTGATCTTGAAAGAAGAATTCAAAATCTGGAATACTACAGCACATTGACACTTCTTGAACAGGAAGCAAAAAACACTCCAGTATACGACCAATTTGGTTTGGAGAGGGCAAAGAAAGCAATTCTTGTGGATCAATTTGCAGGAACGGAATCTTCCGATGTCCTCAACGGGGATTTCTACTGTTCCATCGACAGGGAAAGAAAAGAACTCAAGCCCCCCATCAATGTCTACGAGTTCGACATAACGAACACTCCATCGGATGTGACCATTTCAGCTGGTCTCACTTCAAACGACGGAGTAATCACATTCAACTATTCAACAGAGGAATACCTCGCGAACAACAAGTACAACAGTTCGCGTTTCATCAACTCAAACATCATAACCGATTTCAACGGGATTGTGAAGTTGAATCCCCACTGCGATCCTTGGTTCTCACTGAACAGAACACCAAAAGTAAAGAGCAATTCCGAAGGAACGAACGATTCTTGGTTGTCTGGAAAATATGCATTTGCCATGAACTCTGGGTTCTGGGACTACAATTGGTTCGGAAAGGATTCCAGTGTGAGTGTGGTTGACAAGAAGAACACCACTGCACAGAAAAGATACAAGACTAGCACACTGAGAACCGACAAGTTGGGATCTTTCGCTACAGTTGGGTCTAGCATAGCATCGACC
>Ga0099850_1001740_pt1 | contig 10238 bp, 17 predicted proteins | sample CB_VirMetaG_5_FD_79182 | JGI IMG/M metagenome (GOLD analysis project Ga0099850, IMG submission 79182) | Freshwater to marine saline gradient viral communities from Chesapeake Bay - CB_1508_1D Viral MetaG | ecosystem: Environmental > Aquatic > Marine > Coastal | place: USA: Chesapeake Bay...
ACAAATTATGATGTATATGGATACCCAACAGGTAAACATGTGCCGTATAATAAACTTTGGCATGTACAATTAGGTGTTCCTGTGTTTACCAAGGACGAAAAATCACGTAGTTATTATTGTGCTGGATACTATCTTATCAAGGAACGTAAAAAGACTAAGTTACACTTTTGTCCTAAGATTATTATGCTTGAGCGTAACGAGTTCGAAGGGCCGTTTAAATCGACATTAGGTGATTTTTAGTTCTTTTAATTTTTTCTTCGTCTGTTAGGTGTGAATAGTCGTTGGCGCCTAACTCTTTAAATTTTTCTTTGTCAAACACAGGATAAAATTTAATTAAATGGAATATATTAATTATTTCATCATGCACAGGTATCCATGCTTTGTCTGTTTCTCGTTCGAATAACAACGTAACATGTTTCTTAAAACTAGATAAAAAAGATTTATCGTACCATTCGTTATCAAGCATAGTTAGCCACACGTCCAAGGCATCGGTATTCTCTCCCTTGGTAATTATCTTATTAAGATCAGAGTAAATGTGAACAAAAAAGAATGTTAAAATTGCTTCGTCTAATCCGTTAATTAAACTCCACACAACTTTGAAAGTAGTTGTTTTGTCAGCAGGATCAAAGTCCTCACCGGGAAAAATACTTAAAGGTAATTTGAAATCAAATAACTTAATCTGATATTTGTCTCTGTAGGCGGCATTTCTAACAGGTGCATTAGGCAAGTACTGCCAAGGATACCAGTTAGGTCTAGCATAAATTCTGTATGCTTCTACAGTTGCATACATAACTGTCTCTAATGTTTGATATGGCATACCTGCAACGAATTCTGCCATACTTGTAATCGTTGGATGTTTTCGATGTTGTTCAAGAATGAACTTTTTGTGCTCCTGCCAGGGTATGTCTGGTCTATGTATTGAGGCTAATACTTTAGGATCAAGGTCCTGGAAACTATAGCTAAATGTAGCAGTTTTAAAGAACCCATTGTTTAGCCACATATCCATTATTTCAAAGTTTCGTTCTTTGTTTAATTTTGACCAGTTAGTCTCACAAGGATTGATACAGTTAGGATATTTCTTACGTATAGTTACTATAAATTTGGCTATATCTACATCTTGTTTCCATTGTCCAAAGTTAGCATCACTAATACGCATGCTTAAAACTTTTTCTTGTGCAAGAAATACTAAGTCCTTAAATGTAGATAACATGTTCCATTTAAAGACCTTATTTGTTGTGCCACTGCTCCAGTCACAAAATGTACAAGCATATGGACAGTTTCTACTAGTCTCAAAGTTAGCCTGAAAGTGTACTTTTTTCTCACGGGCGTATTTTAACCAGTCTCTAACTATATCTCTATTGTGCCACCAAGGTCCTCTTTTAAAAAACGCTGGTTCCTTAAAAATTCTAGATTCTGTTTTTACTAGCTCACCATTCTCTAACCACGCAGTGTTTGAAAGTTCATCTTTAATAGGTTTTTTCTCAAGTAAGAAACAATCAATAAGGTAGCTAAGAGCATACTGCCCGTCACCATAAACAGCATAGTCTATCCATAACTTATCGTCTAACCAGGTCGGATCGTTGTGTACAGCAACATCAGGACCACCTATAACAACCTTCATATTAGGTAGTGCCTTTTTACACTTGGTTACTATCTCTTCAAGAAACGGCCATGTCCACGTATAAAGTCCTATACATAAAACATCTGTTTCGTTCTCTATAATTTGTTTTATATAAAAGTCCTTACCAGTAAGATAAAAGTCTGGCATAATCTGATTCCAGTTTATTCTTTCAGCATACTCACTTGTTTGGTCGTGGTGCATTTTAAGGTAAAGCATGGCAGGGTTTGCCCACCATGTGCCTATAGACTTATAACCTCTAACACTTTCGAACTCGTACATTGCGTCTGCACCGTTCAAGTCGTTGGCTATACCAGGGTCTATACTCTGGTTATAAAAACTAACATTTAGTATGGATTTCATATAAGTAATTTAGGAAGGATATACATATTTATATGAACACGTACTTTGTAAAACTATTCAATAATAAATTGCAAGTAATGAACAATACTCAAAATAAACAACTTGTGTTGTCTAATAAAGAATCACAGGGCTTGCAGTCTGAGATATACGAATTATTAACACGTATAGCTGAATTGGAGAAATTACAAGAGCAGAAACCTACGGAAGAGCTCATTAGAGCTAATGTAGACGGCGGTAGTTGGTAATATACGTATATAATAGATATAAATAATATATATGAGTAGACCTAAGCCAGACGTTATACTTGAGTACGTCAATAAACAAAATTATAAAAGTGAACAAATCATAAGCTCTGAAGGCATATGGGCCGTCTATTATGACAACAAGCCTATTAACCTTAAGAGCGCCAACATGCTGGTTAGTTATCCTGGACCTAAATATAAGAAGACCAGTTTCAGTAACCCGGGCCATGCAATTAACCTAGCCAAGAAACTTAACAAGTTATTCAATACAGCACAATTTAGTGTGGTGTTGCTAAAGGCAGGTGAACAAATTTTCCCTTAGAGAGCAAGTAGAACAATACCTATACAAGGAAGTAGGTTTAAAGCCTATACATGTATGGGTAAATCCCTTAAACAAAAAGAGCATGCGCCTATCAGTACAAGCATACAGGGCTCTAAAAAAACTTAGTTTTCAACAGTTTACACATAAGTTTGACGACCGTATAACCCCAGGTATTATGTTAGAGTTAGATAGGCTGTTCAAATATCCTTTTTATATAAGCACTTACAGAAGCATTGAGGTATTTGCTGAGGAAGATACCCTAATGTTAACCCTAAACGGTAACAATTTAGACAATTATTTGAAAGCACTACGCCTAAGTGCTTGATTTATAAGACTTTCTTTTTGGTAAAAAAGTGTTGACGTATGGTCGGAGTGATCCTATAATTACGAACATGACAACACAAATTGAGGGATTTGGAATGTACACATACAGCGAACAACTTTACTCAGATTTCCATAAAGATGCTTATGGGTTTCGTCCTCAAGCGAACGATCCGTTCTATACAGCAACGCCTGAGCGTAAACAGGTTATCTGGAATCTTGTTGCTGAACAGTTCGAGTACAAGCAGAACGAAGAAGAACTAGAGGATGCTAGATCAGTAGCTCAGTTTAAGGACTGGGTTAACTCGATGATCGACAACGGTGCTAAGGATGAAGAGACTGCACTTCGTTGGATCGTTGAGGACAGAGATTTTCAGAACGAGATGGATCTAGAACATTTCGTCTGGGAACAGGGTATCTTGTTTACAGACTATGGTAAGCAGATACTTAGAACACTTTCTAACATGTTAGGAAGATGAAACACAACTACTATGAATCCAGTACTTCCTGGGTACGAAGCCAAAAGGCCCAATCCTTAATTTTAGGAGATTAATAAGTTGAAAATATTTGTATGCGGAGATAGTTTCACCTATGGTGAAGAACTAGACAATAGGGAGATTTCCGCATGGCCCTACTTATTGGCTGGGTCGCTCTCTGCGGAATTGGTTGACACCAGTCAAAAAGCATCGTCAAACCAACGTATAGTTTATCAAACTACAAAGAATTTTTTTAAGGATTTTGACTTATATTTGATTGCCTGGAGCGAATACGCAAGATTCACTTTTTACAAAAGTGATAATAATTATGAAATGGCGTTTACACCACAGTTAGCAGATGAGGTATACTATAATCATGCTTATTACAGAGATTGGGGTAATACTTTATATAAGCATTGGTTTAATGAACTATTTGGTTTTAAATTATGGTTACAACAGATTATACAAGTACAATCTCTATTGGACGGAAAAAATTACTTAATGATTAACACTTTTCCAAACAATTTGGATTGTTGGTTATCAGACAAGTATGTTTTTATAGAAAAAGTAAAGCATTTAATTAATTTTGACTGTATGAATGATGAGCAAATAATGGAGGAGTATGATGAAATTCAAAGTTACATGTCTCAAATTGATACTTCAAAGTTCTATGGGTGGGGAGATTTTTACATAACAAAATTATGTCAATCGTTTAAGATTGGAAACGGTGGACATATATTAGAAGATGGACATAAGCACTTGTCTGAATTAATTTTAGAAACCATTAATAACCAAGGAGGAAATTAAATGTCAAATTATTTTAGTGAGTTAGAAGCAGACGTTCTCGATATGTATTGTGCTGAGGTTCCCGTGGATGTAATCGCTGAAGAGTTCGGGATTTCAGTAGAATTAGTCCAGAGAATAGGGCGAAAATGGGAGCGTGAGAACAATAAAACGCTATCTTTCTCATAAGTTATTGATTTATAAGGACTTTTTCCTTTACATTTTGGTTGACGTGTGAGCCGAGTTATCCTATAATAACGATACTGACACAACAAAACGAGGGAAATTATGAGAACTTACCAAATTTATCAAGTACCATTTGAAAGCGACCTTAGACGTGACGTTATGTTCTACGATGAGGACAGCAAATTCTTTACACCTGCTGATGCGCAAAAAGCATACGCTGGTGGTGAGTACAAATATGTTGGTGACATCGTTGCTGAAAACTTAGACGATGTTTTCCACGTAGGCAACACAGGTGGTATGCCAAAAGGTGCTTACAGTTTGTCAGTAGGTGACATCATTGTTACCCAGTTTGGTAGAATTTACATTGTTGCACCTTGTGGCTTTGATGAACTTTTTGCATCGAGGGAGGTAGCGTAATGGAAAAAGAAATGATAGCATTGATAAATGATGTTATATTCGAGCTTCAGGGTCAGATGACTATCCAGGAATGTGATAGGTTGCTCGAGAAATTAGCATTAAAACGTCGTGAGTTAGAACTGAAGTTACAGCAGAAGCAGTTCTACTACGACACTCAACTAAGTTATTAAGGGTTTTATTGTGATGTTCAGACCTCGGCTTACGACTTGGTCGTCAAGGAAACTAAGTGTTAACTCACCAGTGACTGCGACAGAACATCACAATAATCATTGCCGGGATGGTGTAGTGGAAACACAGGACTCTCCAAAAGTCTTGACTGAGGTTCGATTCCTTGTCCCGGTGCCAAGTGTGGATGTGGCGGAACGGCTACGCAACAGATTGCAAATCTGTATTATGCAGGTTCGAGTCCTGTCGTCCACTCCAATTATTTAGGAGAACATGATGAACGAAGTGTTGGAAATGATTGATTTTTTGGGCGAGTTAGATTATGATTTACATAACAATATGAGCTCGCAAGAAATGTTAGCAGTCCGTGAACGTATTCATGTCTATAAAAGTAGACTAGAAGCAGAAGTGGATGCGTTTGAATCTTCAATAGAAGAGACCAAAACAAGGTTTTATAGTTTGACAAAAGAACAGAGTGACGTTACACTTTAGATATATTAACGAAGGAGATGTAGATGGCTACTACAGAAACTATAGTATCGAGAACAAGTACACTACAAGGCGCAAAGAAGGCAATTAAATCCTGTCTTGCTAGTGGTCGTAAACACCCAATTATGCTCTGGGGTCCTCCTGGGGTAGGTAAGTCAGAACTTATTTTTCAGTTGGCTAAAGAAATGAATGGTCGTGTATGGGACTTACGTCTTGCACAGAATGATCCAACTGACATTAAAGGTATTCCTTACTATAACAAAGAATCTAACAAGATGTCCTGGGCTGATCCAGACGAACTTCCTAGTCAGGAGGAAGCAGAACAATATGACGTTGGGTTTTTGTTTTTAGACGAGATCAACTCTGCTCCTACTGCAACACAGGCTAGTGCATATCAGTTGGTCTTGAACAGACGTGTAGGTAAACACTACAAAGTGCCTGACAACATCTACATTATTGCGGCAGGTAACCGAGAAGGTGATCGAGGTGTTACATACAAAATGCCTAGTCCGCTTGCTAACAGATTTATCCACTTAGAAATTAGACCAGACTACGAGACCTGGGAAACTTACGCAGTTAAAAATCGTCTACACGAAGATGTAGTTGGTTACATTGGTTTTGCTAAACAGGACTTGTTTGACTTTGATCCTAAAAATGCTAGTAGAGCATTCGCAACACCACGTACCTGGAGTTTCGTTAGCGACATTCTAAATGACGACAACGACGAAGAAACCTTAATGGACTTGATTGCAGGTTGTGTAGGCGAAGGCATTGCACTCAAGTTTAACGCACACAGAAAGATCAGCAGTCAACTACCTAAGCCTATTGACATTCTAAACGGCAAGGTTAAGACACTGGAGACTAAGGAAATCAGTGCTATGTACTCGCTAACAATCAGTATGTGTTACGAACTACAGGACATTTACCGCAAGGTAGGTGAGGACAAGAAGGCACTGGACGATTGGTATAAACAGTCAGATAACTTCTTTAAGTTTATGATGGAAAACTTTACAACAGAGTTGGTTGTAATGGGTGCTAGAACTGCTCTTACAACATACGAGTTACCGTTTATCCCTAGCAAACTTAAGAGCTTTGATGAGTTTCACAAACGGTACGGCAAATACGTAGTTAAAATTACGGAGAAGAAGTAATGACTGCTACCGCTGAAAAGGAACTGGGCCAAGCAGAAATACTTGGTCCTACAGATCCTGCAGTAGATGCCGAGGCTGTAGAGTTACTAATCACTGCTCGTGTAGGACTGCTACTTAAACATTCATTTTTTGGTAATATCGCAACAAGACTAACACTTGTTAATGCAGATGAATGGTGTCCTACTGCCGCTGTCGACGGTAGACGTATGTACTACAACTCACGTTTCGTTGTTAGCAAGACTGTACCACAACTACAGTTCTTATTTGCACACGAAGTTTTACACGTTATCTATGACCACTTAGGACGTCGTGGTGATCGTGATCCACAGTTATCTAACTGCGCACAAGACTACGTGGTAAATGATGACCTTGTACAGCACAACATAGGTGAGATGATTAAACCTTGCTTATGGGATACAAAATACCGTGGCATGAGCTGGGAAGAAGTCTATGACAAACTATACGACGAAGTAGACAAAATTAGTCTAGAACAACTTGTTAATCAAATGATCGACGAGCACCTCGATGGTGAAGGTGAAGGTTCTGGCGGTGGTGATGGTAAAGGCGATCAGGAAGGCAAACAAGGTAAGAAACCTGTACTGAGTGATGCTGAACGTGAACAGATTAAACAAGAGATCAAGGAGGCTATGTTAACTGCGGCTCAAACTGCTGGTGCTGGTAACTTGCCTGCTGGTGTTAAACGTTTAATTGACACAATGACTGATCCAAAACTTAACTGGCGTCAACTTATTGCTCAGGAAATTGAGGCATGTTTTAAGAACGATTACAGTTTTGTTCGACCAAATAAACGTGGCGCACATATAGATGCAATACTACCTGGTATGATACCTGGACAAAAAATTGATGTTGTGGTTATGAACGACTGTTCAGGTTCAATGTCAGATGCTATGTTACGTGACATACACGGTGAAGTTAAAGGTATTATGCAATCGTTCGAAGACTTCGAACTTCATGTTGGTACTTTTGATACGGAAGTTTATAACTTCAAAACGTTTACACCTGACAACATTCATGACATAGACGACTATCAGTTTCAAGGTGGTGGCGGTACACAATTTGATTGTATATTTGACTATCTTAAGGCTAACGATATTATGCCTAAGAAACTAATTATATTCACTGATGGTTACCCCTACGGTTCCTGGGGAGACCCTGCTTACTGTGATACAATATTTGTTATTCACGGTAACAACAAAACTGAAGCACCATTCGGCATCACTTGCCAGTACGAAGAGTACAAAAGGTGACTTGTAGTAGCCAACCTGGGGGGACTTCGTGTCCCCCCTCTTTTATATGTTAAAACACGGTATTATTAATCCTCTTAATGCACTGGAAATCAGACGTTTAGATTTCTGCCCACCGCATTTTACACCTATCACACTAGATGGTCTTTGGTGTGACATAAAGGATATCGACGACTGGATTTACATTAACCTAGAAGGTCGTTACAGCATATCTAGTATAAGTGTAGCAAACCAACAGCAAATAGAAGTAGGGTTCGAGAATCCTGCAGAAGCAAGTATGTTTGGACTAGTAATAAATCAGATAAATCGCCCGCCTAAGTTGATTTAAAAATTTTTCCGTAGTACAATACTGTTTTAAATAACTATACATTAATTAATGGAGATAGCATTCAATGCCTAAAAGCAAAAAAACAGAAGAAACCACAGCACCTGTAGAAGAGACGCAAGCCGCTCAACAGGTTAGTCAACCCAGCAGTAGTGAAGGGTTACAATTAACAGATTTGAGGATTATGTTGCAAATACTTGATGTTGTAACTGCTCGTGGCGCCATTAAAGCAGATGAAATGTCTACAGTAGGATTACTATACAGTAAACTTAAGACATTCGTAGATCAAACTACACAGGCGGCACCGTCTACCGATCAAGGACCAGTAGACTCAGAAGGCGGACAGCCAGACTAAGGAGAAATCAATGATTAAACACGTCGGAAGACATAACAACGAAAGAGTAGTTGTATTATATAGGACTGTACCAGGTGAGGATCACATGGCACTGGTTGCATATAGTAACAGACTACCAGCAATGATTCATGATGAAGTCATGAAGGTATTAGAAAGTCCAGTTGGTCAACAGGCTAAAGAGTTTAGTGATGCATTGTTTAGAACTACAATGGCTGACGGACGTAATGCTTTAACAGCCTTACATGAAGAACAAATGATTAAAAAGGTTCCTACTAATCAAGTTATTGTTACCCCACAGCAAGGTAGTGAAGTACGTTTAGACGAACTTAACGCCATTATGAAGAAGATGGAAGCTGGTGAGGAAGCAATTAAAGAACTAGCTGAGTTAGATAATCAGAGAGGTGTTAGAGATCCACGTAAAGCAGAACCTAGAGAAGTTGGTGAACCTGCTAATACAAGATCAGCTCCAGTACAAGTTCAGGCTCCACAAGACGGCGCACTAACAGATGTTGACATTGCCAGAGGTTATAGAGATCAGGCAACACGTATGCAAGTAGAAGCTAAAGCCATGTTGGCAGAGGCAGAAAGACTAACAAAAGAAGCATCAAAACTAGACCCTTTGACCAATGCCAAGAAAAAAACAACCGCCAAGAAAGCAACGAGTAGTAAAGTTAAGTCCTGATAAGGATAGAACTTGGGAAAGTATACTCGGAGAAGTAGATAAAGAGGAAGTTCCAGTAGAAGTTTTACAAAAAGTAGACATTGTTTTAAATGATGGTACGGTAGTAGAAATTTCTATGAATGAACTGTTAGACCAAGGTATGACATATAGCGATATTGAAAAAGCCCTTAACGAACGTATGCATAGAATGGGCGATCTAATTAAAAATGTTGAATTCTTCGTAGACATTGATAAATTAGAAGCTCAAATACAACCTAATACGAACAAGTTGTTGAAGGATCTATAAAGTTGATAAAAGCAATTTTTGCTATAGACGCCTTTGGTGGCATGGGGTTCAACAACAAGTTACCTTGGCCAAAATGTCCTGAAGACTTTAAATGGTTTCAGAAAAATACCACAGACCATACAGTAGTTATGGGCAGAAAGACTTGGGAGAGTAGTGACTTTCCTAAACCTTTACCTAATAGACGTAACATAGTTGTATCGAGTAATCCAAACTACAGAGCACAAGGTGCAGAAGTATGGGGGACGAACTGGATAGAACGTATGCGTAAATTGGACGATCAGATAAAAGGAGACATCTTTGTTATTGGAGGTCCAAGGCTGTTACAGGAATCTAAGTTATGGATAAAGGAATTTTATGTTACTAGATGGAAGGGTGCGTATCAGACTGATGTTAAAATTGACATGCGTACATTTTTTACGGACCTAAGATGCAGAACTGTGCATCCCAGTCGAGAAAACAACCAACTTACTTTTGAAATCCATATCCCATGGTTGAGTATCTAAGACAACTTAACAACATACTAATAAATGGCGAAGATAGGCAAGACAGAACAGGTGTAGGCACAAAATCTATTTTTGGCTTACAAATGCGTTTTGATCTACGCAAAGAATTTCCTGCTGTAACTACTAAACGGCTTGCCTGGCGAGCCGTTGTCAGTGAACTATTGTGGTTTTTAGAAGGTAGTAATGACGAACGTAGACTAGCAGAGATCCTACATGGCACACGTGATACAGATAAGAAAACTATTTGGACTGCAAATGCAGAAGCAGACTACTGGAAACCTAAAGCACG
>Ga0099850_1001745_pt1 | contig 10222 bp, 1 predicted proteins | sample CB_VirMetaG_5_FD_79182 | JGI IMG/M metagenome (GOLD analysis project Ga0099850, IMG submission 79182) | Freshwater to marine saline gradient viral communities from Chesapeake Bay - CB_1508_1D Viral MetaG | ecosystem: Environmental > Aquatic > Marine > Coastal | place: USA: Chesapeake Bay...
AACTTTCATATTATCTAGTACAGAATACATACCAATACTTTGCGCAGTATGTTCAGCTACGCTGTTAAAAGCAAATCCTACACCTAAATTACCCTCACGTTTTAGTGCACTATCTTTAGAAAATTCTGCATGTAAAGCTTGAAATTCACTATTAGCGTCAAAGAGCTCTCTTAAGAGGTTTGTTTTTGATTTGTATACTCTATTTACGTTATCTTTGAAAATATTAGCACTATCCTTTCTGTATTTATTAGAAGCGTTTTTAACATTGTTAATTCCGTAGAATTTAGATCCAGTACCTTCCATAAATACCATGGCCATACCTTGAGTAAGGTTGGCACCACCGGAAATGTAGTTCATAAATAAATTTACAAAGGAAGAGTATTGTCTAACTTTGTTAACAATCTTGGCAGACTGTGCGTCTCCAGAAGTCTTTATACCATATAACCGGTTCTCAATAATATTTTCAATAGCCTTTGCAACATTAGATGTTTCAGTTTTTAGGATAGGCTTACCGTTTTTGTCTGTTTTTAGTCTTCCAATTATACCAGACCTGTCATATACTTTTGCTTCTTTAACTAAGTCTAGAATTCCTTCTACCTTGTTAGCTATGTTTCTCTTGTTACTAAATTGTATAGCCTGGTAACCATCCAAAACCATTAAGGTTAACACGTCAAAAGACCTGTCTTCTTCCTTGATAGAAGTATTTCTATAGTGGATTGGAATTAATTTACGTTCTTCACCTGCAGAAATATTTACTTTAAGGTTTTTCTCTAAACTAAATCTACTAGCAGATGTTGGTTCATTCAATTCTCCAAACTCAGTTTCATCTTTTCTAACCTTAAATTGATCTACAGTACCTTCTTTAATAGCTTTAAATATACCGTTTTCACCTACTCTCTCATAAAAATTCTTATGCATGATAGGTAATTTGTTTTTCAATCTATGAGAAGCAGGTAACTTAGAATCTCTTTCTTTAGATAAGGCCTCTAAGAAATCATACATAGCCTCTACCGGAGTACCTTTGTATTTACCTTCTTTTATTTCTATCCACTTAGCAGAGCCTTTACTTACAATGGCTGGAACTATTTTACCGTCTACTTCAGCTAATAATGGTGCCCATTGACTTTTCTGGTCTGATTTTTTACCAAAATATCTAATGTAATTTTCATACAAAGATTCCGCATTCTTAACTAAGAACATAGATTCCATTCTAATATCATAGTCCATCTGCTCAAACAATTGAGCAACAGTTTGTACAATATCATTATTTAAATCTTTAGGGTTACCTACAATAGCATCAAATGCACTAAGGTCTCTATTGATTACAGTTAAGAAGTTTTCTAGATACTTTTGTTTATCTCTTTCTATTTGTTCAGCATTCTTTTCTAAATACTCTTCAGTGTATTTTTCCAAAGCTTCCTGGCGTTCTTCTTTAGATTTAAAATCTCTAAATAATCTTACAAATTCAAGCTCAGCATTTCTTTTATATCTAGAAGTAATTACCTCTACAGGTACTTTAACCTCTTGCACAAGTATTTTAGCTGCTAGCTGCTTGTACATAGAGTGTATATTATCTTGTTTAATAATAGATCTGTTAATGGCCTCTTTAAGATCTCCTTGATCTTCAGTTAACTCTTCACGGATCTCCTTAAGTAATTCTGTATCAAAAGACAGCATAGCATCTCTTAAGTATTTAATACCATCCAGATTAGCTTTAGATTTACCATCTATGTAAGATCTAAACTTTTCTTCTACTATACCCATTTGATGTTCAGCTGTTTTTACAAAGCCGTATAAAGCAGCTTCAGCTTCTCTTTTCTGAAATTGATCATATAGTGTTTTAAGTTTAGCTAATGCACCTACTTGAGATTTATTTTTAGGATCTAGTTTTCTTTCTAATTGAGAGATCTTAGTCTCAATGATATGCATAGCTTCTTTTGCAAGCTGTTCTTTTTTACTAAGGTCATCAAAAGATTTACCTTTTCCTTGATTGTATAATTCATTTTCTACTGCAACAGGATCTAGTTTTTCACTTTTATATGCATTGACTTCTGTATTTAGAAGTTTGACGGCGTCTTCTTTAGATATACCTAACGTGATTTTTAACCTGTTAAAAAATCCTCTAGTCCAGTTTTCAAAATTTACTGTATCTGCTTTATTATCAAATAAATCAGAAGCGTCTTTTCCAACTGCCATAGATAGTGCAGCTTGTTCTTTTTCAGTTTCTGTTAATCCTTCAGCCTTCTTTTCTACCGCATTCATTAATGCAGAGCCTCTTAATTTTCTAGCCCCTACATTATTTATAGGATCAGACATTCCGCCTAAAGCTTCAATAAATACATGACCAAATTCATTTACAATAGCATCGTTATTAAACTTTAACGGATTAAGTACTAGCGTTTTATCCCCTTTTACAGCAACTGCCGTACCTTGGTTGGTATCTATAAGTACAGATAATCCTGCTACTTTACGTAGTTCTTCTGTTACTATAGACAAATTACCCATATCATAATTTCTGACATTAGGTATTTCATATCCATTTTCCAGCCATGCTTTCATAGCTGCTCTGTACCCGGTATCACCTCCTCCATGTTTTTCAACAAAGGCTTTCCAGTTATCATCATATATAGGGCAAACTGACATATTTATATTCCTTTACAACGTTTAATAGCTTCTTCTACTTCCTCTTTACTATACACACGTTTAGCTTTAGTGATATTAGTACTGATAGCTTCTTGCATTTCTGTTACAGCCGGATTAATGTTATCCAACTCTATTGCTTCTAATGCTTTAACTGTAGCATCTTCTAAAGATACGTTATTTTCTTCAAAGATACTTAATGTTTCTGGTGAGATACCGTATTCTTTCACTATTCTACCGTCTTTATTGTATCCTTTTTTATTTACTCTGACGTACAAAGGAAGTTTATCTCTAGTTTGTTCAGCAGTTAGTGTAGTGTTATTAGGTAACCCATATCCAACTAATTTAAATAGTTTATTATTAGCACTTCTTAAATATCTAGCACTTTCAACTTGGTCTGCTTCATTACGTCCAATATCAAAAGTTTTTCTATCTTTTAAGAAGAAAGCTTCTCCAACAGATACTTTACTGTCAATACTCATAATATCTACTTTAGAGGCTGTTTTTATGATAGACTTTTCATACCATAAATGGCTCATGATGTTGTCTACAGCATCAGATAAGAAAGTAGGATCACTAGCAGCAACGTTTAAGTTGTCTGTAAAAATGTTAAATCCGGATTTGATATACTCTTGTGGTGGGGCATATTCATAGAATGAATAGCTACCTTTTTTAAATCCTGAAGAGTGATATGCATACTTAAACAACTTATCAGCTAATTCCGGAGCTACTTCAGATAATTCTTTCCAAGCTTGTTGATAAAGTTCTCTATCCTGGTTTTTATTTCTAAATAGTAAGAAATCAGGAGCATTAGAAGTTTCTCTAAAGTTGATCTTTAAATCCTGCAGAAGTACGTTATTAGCAACTAAGTCCTTATTTTTCTGCATGAATTTGTACATCTCTCTAGCTAAGCTTTTTTCTCCATAGAAAAGATCTTTTATCTCTCCATTTGTTATACCAGATCCAGGCAATGCCGCCATGTAGGAATAAATTTCTCTGGATAACGTTTCTAAAGTCCTAGAATTAGTTATGATTTCCGGGTTGTTTTCTAAAGCAATGTTGAATAGTAAACTTTTGACTGCGTTAGAAGACATGATAGTTTTACCATTCCACATTTTAAGCGCAGTTTGTATACCATTTTTGTGGAAAGTACCACTTAATCTAGGCTCAGTAATATTAACGTAACCATCAGCATCAAAATCAGCTACTTTTGGATCAGAACTGATGCCAAATTTCTTATGTAGGTTTCTGATTGCTTTACTTTGTAGTATTTTAATCAAATTAAGCTCTTTAATATAAGCCTCTAGCAAGTTTTTACCTACTGCAACATCAGCTTTAGAAGCTCTGATAGCTGCACTAAGATCCTTAGCTACATTCTTATACTGTAGGAAAGCCGCTAATGCTACAAATTCTTGTTCAAAGTTTCTCTTTAAAGGATTTTTTACATTATTCTTAAGATCTGTAGTTGAGATTTTACTAATTCTCTCATAAGCTTCATTAGAAAGTTCTTCAAATTTAAGGCCTGTTTTCTTTTCATAAAACTCTATAAGCTGAGTTTCCGGCGTAATAAGTCTGCCGCTCTTGTCATATTTACGTTTTGCTATTTTACTTTCAGCAATGTTCTTACCTTTTACCAAAGATTTGATAGAACGTTGTCCTATGAAAGCATTAACCCATTTAATATCTACTCCAGATCTGATAAGCATGAATGCTACAGGTGAAGTATATTGGTTAATGTTTGCTTGTACAATAAATGGATCTTTAGCGGCATCTACAATAGCGTTCATATAAAGGTTAAGCCATGTGGAAACATAATTACCCTTCTCATCTTTTATAGATGAAACAACACTTTCACCATTAATACGTTCTCCTCTACCAAAATATGTATTGGTATAAGTCATTTCTTCTGCTTGAGATAAGTTATGGTCAGACATATGGTTAGCAATATTACCTACCAAGGCTTTAGCTTGATCAAATAATACTTTAGTCAAAGTCTGAGTACTTCCTCTAAAGAAATGTAAATTAGTAGCGTCATCATTACTTTTACCATAAAGCTCTTTAGCTTCATTTTCAAGTAATGGGTTATCTAATGTAGCCACAGCTGAAGGATATGTTTTAACATCCCCTAAAAGCGCCTGCATTAAATCTAATCTAAAGTTCTGTAAAGCGGCCTTAGTGTACTTCATCATAGTAGGCATTTTCTGGAACTCCTCAAAAGATTTAATTACACCTTGTTCAGTAAGTCTAGCTTTAACCTTTTCTTTGATAGCATCATTGACAGCGTTTAAAGTTTCATACTCATTTCTCAGATTTTGTTTTAAATCTGCAAGCTCTAATTTGGACATGCTGCTTTCCATCTGGCCGGTTTCAGCCAAATTACTAGACATTTGTCTAAGAGTGTCTGTTAGTATCTTTACAATATCATCAATATTGAAAGAATCTACATCATCATCTATGGTAGGTAAGCCATCTCTTATTTCTTGTTCAGCTGCTAATTTACCTTTGATAACTTTAATATTAGCTAAAGCTTTGTCTTTAACCTGTTTGTATGAACTACCTTCAACAAATAATTCTTCTTCTATAGCAGCGTAAATTTCTCTACCTTTTACAGAATTCATCCAATCTTTGTTTATTTTTTCTTGGTAGGCGTCTTCCTCAGACATTTCATGAGCATATCTAGGCCTAGTTATTTTACCATCTCTAAATTCTACATTAGGTAAAACTATAAAGGCCTTATCAATATCAAAGTCAGAACCAGTCTTAGTAGTAATCTCGTTGTAAGAAATAATTGTATCTCCCATTTCAGGAGGTAAAATACCTACAATTTCAAATGAGTCATTAGAAGATGTAGCCTGGTTAGGAATACGGTAACTAATACCAGTTAAAACAGACGGATCTATAAGAGCACTAATCTCTTTAGAGGTCATTGTTTTGTAGTTTGGTCCTAACAGTTTAGTGATAGTTTTATGAGGAATAAGAATCTGGGCCTTCTTTGTATATAGCTTACCATTCTCATCCTTCTCTAATTGCATAGGCTTTAATCCTTCTTTTGGATCTTTAAACCAGATAATACCGTTTTTAACATCATCTGTTATAGAAACATCTTGGTCACTAGTACCAAATGCAGACATCTGTACGTTAGCAGATCCTAACTGTTTTAGCTTTACAACTGATTTAAGTATACTTGCCATGAGTTTATTTTCTAGCTTCTCACGTAAATGAGGCATAGAATCTATACTCAGTCCAGTATCAAGTAAATCTTTCTCAGCGTTAGTTAACTCATCTTTAAGGCTTCTAATTAAGAAGTCATTAAATTTATCCATATTAGTTACTCCAGTAGCTTCATCAAAACCAAATTCCTGGAATAAATTCTCTTTCTCAAAGTCTGATAAAGTTGAAATAGTTTCATGGTAAAGGTCAATAATTTCTTGACCGGTCATGTCTTTAAAGTTAGGTATAGAATAAATACCGTCTTTAAGTATATTTCCTAATAAGTTCTTAACTACCTGAGATCCTACTAATGTATTTTTAACTTGTTTAGTAGGTAAGTCTTGTTGTAAGTAAGAATATCTTGTTCTTAATTGAACAGAATTTACTTTAGCTGGAGTTAATTCTGTACCATTGTTAATAGTAACAACTCCGGAAGCTCCTACTTTTTTACCATCTAAAGTAATAAAGTGGTCTACTTCTGGGTTAGAAGCTACTAATGCATCTAAAGCTGGAAATAACCCTGGAATTATTACAGCCTCAGATTGTTTGTTGTAATGTCTAACTCTATGGCCCCCTACCATAACAGGTTCTACATGCACTGTTTTTAAAGGTTGTGCAAATAATTTTACATCTATTGGTAAGAATTTACCTCCTTCCATTAATCTATTAAAGGCTTCTTCATGTGCAGAAGACCATTTACCTTGAGATAACATTCTTTGTTTAAAGAAAGGTAAGGTAATCCAGGCTTGAGCATCTGTTGTGTTTACAGAGCTATAGTTAGAGATCATGCTTTTTAAAGCTTCTCTACTAATTTGTTCTTTATACCCTTCTGTTGTTGGATCACCGTTAACAGCTTCATACATTCTGTCTAGAAGATCTTCTTTAACTACAATCTTACCTTCAGAATTCTTTTCTGTAAAGTAATCTGATGGAGCTACTACATTACCTACAGTTGCAGAGTTGTAGTATTCTTTTACTGCAACCTCTCCTGTATTTTTATCTGTATATACTCTACTCATAGTACCCCCGGCAATAACAAGAGGTATACGTTTTTTGAAATCTCCAAATAAGTCAGTCTCCTTTTTAACTTTAAACTGAGCAGGATCTCCTGTGAATAGTTTAGTCATTTCTACACTACCTACAATACTGTTTAAAGTAAAATCCGCTACAGCGGCTACAACATTTCCTTTATATCTGTTTCCTAACACATTAGAGTCAATAGCAACATTCTTGTAAGCATTGTTCTCAAAGGTTATTAATCCTAGATCTTTTAGTAGTAATAAATCATTTTCTACAGCTGATAAGAAAGAGGTTTGAACCATTTGTTTCAACCTTCTATTTTCTCTTAGATCCTCTTTATTAATCTGTATTGGAATTTCTTTTACTGTACCATCTTCTAAGGTAACTTCCTCAACTAATCCTAATGCATGCATTATGGTTTGTCCTTTCTCATTACGTTTAGTAAATTCCGGGAACAAGAAAGATCTAAGTAGATTAGCATCATCATGTAGATACATTATTCTTTCTTCTGGAGCTAGTTTGTTTTCTCCATACAAATTCTCAAAGATCATACGCATTCTACTCATCTCATCAGCTAAGTAGTTGATCAAAGCATCACTAGCGTTATCATTTAATAGTTCATATTTTTTACGTAAGGCTTGTTCTGAAGGATTAAATTTAACACCTGCGTCTAAGAATTTACCTCCTTTTACAGCAATGTTTCTAGCTTTATCTGCTTCAGCAAGTCCTATATGTGTAGCAGTATTACTATCATTTAATGTAATATTTAAAGCAGCCACCAAAGCATCTGTTTCTGATAGGTCTCCAATTTTAGAACCTTGGTCCCCTGTACCTATAGTTTTGTAGTTGTTAAGTACAAAATACTTCAATTTATTATTAGGATCTTGCTTCATCCATTCAATAATAGATGAACCGCTACCATAAATATCACTATCTATTTCTGCAGAGGCCTTGGCAAAGTCTGAGTTTAATTCATTTATAGTCTGTGTCAATAATGAATGCACGCTATAGTTAGAGTACAAGTTACCTTCAGCGCCTAAACTGTTAGTTTCAGCCAAGTTTCTGATTATCTCTCCCTGCTTACCTGCAATAGCAAGTAATCTTTTTGAGTTGTTTGTAAGAGGATTACCCTCTTCAACTGTCATTGGCATCTTTTTCTTGTTATCAAGCTGCTTTGAAATATCAGCAATGCTATCCATAATACCTCTAACGCCGCTATATCTGGTTAAAAAAGCTTTTAATCCAGCTAATTCAGATCCTTTTTCTTTGGCAAACGGGCGTAAAATATAATCTAGTCCAGTAGGAGTTAACTCTATACCAGCTAGTCTTAACACTCTAATAGTGTTTTCTTTTAATGCATCTAGTTCTTTTTTAGACGTACTATCAGCAGCTACGTTAAATTTACTAATCTTTTGGGTAGCACTGTTAACCTCTTTTCTTAGTAATACGTATTCTGTTAGTATATTAGTAATTTTACCCGCATCATAGTAGTAATATTTACCTACTAAATGTGTGTTATCGTGGTTAAAGTTAGAAATCCATTGATCCATAAGCATCTTAGCCTGTGAAGAAGGATCTGTGTTAGAAACTTTTACCTTTATCCCTTCTTCTGTATCTTCTAGTAATACAGAGATGTAATCTACACGGGTTAATGCAAAGGCATTAAAGAACTGAGTTCTCAAGTTTTCATCAAACTCAACTACTCCAGTTATAGGGTTCTTTGTTTTACCATCAATGATTCTAGCTAATTTACCTAGATGAGGTTTTAATCCACTATCTTCTACCAAAGCAGACATCATTTTTTCTAAGGTAGGCTCAGCTATATCTGCCAAAGTAACTTTAATGTCATTCCACATTACATTCTCTTCTACAAACTTAGCTGTACCAAGGAAAGTGTCTTTATTCAAAACAGCATTGCCTTCTTTATTGATAGTAGTTTCCGGAATAAGAGATAACAAAGCTCTAACTCTTGCAGTTGCAGACATCTTTGGATCTATTAATAAAGCGTTCTCAGTAAATAAATTACCGTCACTATCTTCATTTAATTCCTCTACTACTGTAATACCTTTAGATGCAAAGAAGTCTTTCACTTCTTCTACAAAGAAATCTGACATTGACAATACATCTTGATACCTAGCTTTCATTGGAGAACTTGCAGGAATCTTGGCGGCTGTTTTTGTTAGCCAATCATTTACAACTTCAGCAAAATCTAAACTTGTGAAGTTATTAATATCCCCCTTAGCGTGATTTAATACCACGTAAGCCAATGTATTAGTGACTTGCTTCTGTTGTACAGTAGTGAATTTATTAGTACTTCTAAAAGAAACTTCTTTTTTGAAGTCTACACTTGTGATCTTATTATCTGCAAAGTATTTGAGTAACTCCTTCTTAGTCTGAAACTCTTGTCCTTTGTACTCAAAAATACAGCTCATTGTAAAATAATTTGATTAAAATTACTAAATAAGCCCTGAATTAACAAGGCTTTTTAGTGATATTGTTAACTGAGGACACTGTGCCGGCACTAATGAACGTGTCTACACTTTCACTCATTCTGTAGTTACCTTCTAGAATATTCTCAAATAAGTTTTTATAGTTATGTGGTTTATGTAAAACAGACTTAATCCACTCAAGTATTCTTGCAAAAAATCCTTTAGCTTTCTCGTTTTTATTATATAAAGAGTATCCTTCTGGATTACTTGCATATAACGCAAATTCATCTGCTAATTGCTCTTCGTAAAACAAGTCAATAGCATCTTCTCTACTAATTGAATGCAGTGCTTGTAGAGTAGTTATATCTTGTTCAATAGGCCCTAAGAAAAGTTTTTTAGCTTCTGCAATTAAAGCTTGTTGCTTATCCTTAGATAAGGAAGTTCTGAAGACTGCATGAAAAGCTTCATGGTAAGCATCTCCAGACTTAGCTTTTGTACTAAGCTTAATCAGTCCAGAAGTAAATAAACCTACTGCAGCTCTACCACCACTTAATAACGTGATATAATCTTCTGTCATTTCTATAGCTACACTTTCAGGTACAATTGAAGCTACTTTGTTGATCTCTGCAGCTGTTATAGGGGCTGAAGTGTCTTCAACATCTCTAATCTTAAAGGCAGGTGATATAGCGTCATCATCATAATCCTCTTCTTCGTAATTATTAACTTCAGGCGCTGCAGGTGCTGGATTATTTTTAGCAAACTGTTCTCTAAGCTTAGCTTGAATATCTTCAACTGCTTGTTTATCTTTTAAGCTTTCAGAAACATTCATTCTAGTACCAGCGGCTTCAGCTTCATTTACAACATCATTAATATTTACTTTGGCAGAAGGTATAGCTTCTACTCTATTATTCATTTCTTTTAAC
>Ga0099850_1001746_pt1 | contig 10220 bp, 16 predicted proteins | sample CB_VirMetaG_5_FD_79182 | JGI IMG/M metagenome (GOLD analysis project Ga0099850, IMG submission 79182) | Freshwater to marine saline gradient viral communities from Chesapeake Bay - CB_1508_1D Viral MetaG | ecosystem: Environmental > Aquatic > Marine > Coastal | place: USA: Chesapeake Bay...
GGCTACAAGATATGTGAGGCCAACTCGGCACCGGGCTTCGAGGGATTCGAGCGTGCCACGGGCATAAACGTCCCGGAAAAGATATTCAAGTACGCGGGGATCAGAATATGATACACGCCATGATAGACCTAGAGACTTTGAGCACTAACCCCAACGCGGTCGTACTGACAGTAGGTGGGGTAAAGTTTGATCCATACACGACAGCAGAACCCTCACAGGGCATGTACTTCCGTGTGGACGTTGACTCACAGACAGAGATGGGCAGGGACGTGATGCAGGACACCTTGGACTGGTGGGGCAGACAGGATCCGGAGATAATGGAAGAAGCATTGGGCGACAAGGACAGGATAAGTTTGGACGCCATGATCAAGACCATCAACAAGTGGAGTGTGGGCGTTGATGTTTTCTGGTGCCAAGGACCGTTATTCGACTACGCCATACTACAGAATTTATATACACAACTGGGACACCCACAACCATGGCAGTACTGGCAGATCAGAGACTCCAGGACACTGTTCAGTCTGGTGCCAAGAGATCCAAGTGAGAAGAGGACCGGACTACACAACGCTTTGGAAGACTGTTACTTCCAGGCAAGGAAAGTTCAGAAAGTTTATGCACAACTAGGTATCAAGAATGCCAGATATTAAACAGCTCTACAAACGAATTGCAACAACAATATTGTTCTATCTGAGATTTGATCTGCAACTGCATTTCTTCTGGGGCATGTTCCTGACACTGTTCGCAGTGTTATGGCAACCATTCATATACCTGGGACTGATAGCGACAGCGTCGAAGGAAGCACTGGACCTATGGAGCAAGGGACACTGGAGTTGGGATGATGTGGTGTTTGGCGTTGCGGGTTGCATTGTTGGTGCGTACTTCGTGGGAGTGATCGCGTGAAGTGGTACAGCATCGAGGACCTATACCACATAGAAGGGTTCAAGATCCGACACAGCAAGAAACCCAAGACCAAATGGATCAGACTGAAATGTGTCTACAAAATCAAGATCGGAAACAAAGTGGTACACGTGGGCAGGTCTGATACCTGCAAGAAACACGGTGGTGCGGAGAAGGTCAGGAAGGCCCTGGTAAATCTACTGGGCGTATGGGAATACAACCCAGCAGTGCCAAAGACCAAGAACTGGGATCAAATCAGGTTGCAACACAGACCAAATTCTAGTAATATAAAGATAGGAATTATAGAAACCAATGCCATCGAAAAAACCTATCTACAAGAAAGAATATGAACCCGTCGACAATGTAGACGAGAGCGTGTGGATGGGCAATGACACACCCATCATGGAATCAGATTTCACTTTCGTTTTCAATGACCGATATCCGTGTGTGCCAGGACACAAATTATTCATACCCAAAGAAAACAACGCACATTTCGTAGGCAGGTCCTACGGCATGGCCTACGACCATGGCAACGAACAAATCAAAGCGGGCAAGATAGCAGGGTTCAATATCGGCATGAACATAGGAATACCGGCAGGGCAGACCATCATGTGGCCACACATACACTTCATACCGAGGCACAAAGGTGATGCCAAAGAGATAGGCGGAATGAGACACGCACACCCAGGTGCTGACCACAGGAAATATTACTGATGCCAAGGAAAGCAAGAAGGATACAACCCATATATGTTTCACCAGATGGTGGTGAAACTGTGTATGAACAATTACCAAACGGTGACAGGATCTTGGTGGAGCAATCCCAGTCTGCCAAGGATGAGGAACAGGCATACGAGGAGGCTGAAATGGTAAATGCAGAGGCCATAGCACTCAGAAGAAAGTATCCAACACTACAAAAAGCATGGGACAAATATCGTACCGTATGGCATTTAATTAATGGAAATCAGTGATATGAACAGTTGTTCCAAGATCATTTTTACCAGCAGTGTGCAGACGTCTGTGTGCGTTTAAAGGGGTGATTAAATAAGTTTATGACCAAGTATGTAAGCATTATTGGGAACGGTGAGAGCCGTAGGGGATTCGACATTTCACCGCTGAAATCTTTCAGCACCGTGATAGGTTGTAATGCCATATTCAGAGACTTCGTCACGGAATATTTGGTTTGTGCTGACAGGCATATGTGCCAGCAGGCCGCCAATGCAGTTGGTAAGAAGACAACGATATACACACGTGAAAATTGGGCGGCACAATTCGCACACTGGCCAAACGTGAAACAATTACCGGATCTTCCTTATGCCGGAGAGAAGAGACAGGACGAGCCTTTCCATTGGGGTACTGGACCTTACGCTGGTGTGCTTGGACTTACATTCAAGCCAAAGGCCATATTCATGTTGGGATTCGATCTACACCCGTTGGAGAAGGATAAGATCAACAACATGTACACAGGATCAGAAGGATACACCTACATCAAGAGACCAGTTGATCCGTCATACTGGATATACCAGTTCCACAAGTTGATGGGATATTCTGATCCAGACACAAGATGGATAGTGGTAAATCATGATCGTTGGGAGATGCCCAAGGATTGGAGCCAACATCCTAACGTGTTCCAGGAAACCTATGACGGTATGGCCAAGTTCATCAACAAGCAGTTGACAAAAAGCAAATAGCATATAAAATTGTTGTATGATCAAACCAATGGTGGATCACCTCATGGTCCAACAACAGATAAAGTCGCCACACAAGAAATGGAAACACATGGTGGGAGTGATGTGTCTTAATCTAACATACAGAAAACACGTCAAGATAGTGTTACCAAAGTTGTTCGCAAGGTATCCAAACCCTAAGGCATACCTACGTGGTAGATTGAAGACCCAACAGGAGATGTTGAAGCCTTTAGGCATGTGGGAAGTGAGGTCAAAAAGAATTAGAAAAATGACAGAGCAGTATTTAGAATGGAATGGCAAGGATGCCAGTGATCTACACGGCATTGGCAAGTACGGTTCTGACAGTTACCAGATATTCTTCTTGAACAACATTCCACCTAACGTGCAAGATAAAGAACTTAAGAAATACATTGACAATTTGATAGGATAGTTTATAATAAGGATATGTTTGATAAAATAAAAGATGGAGATCTAGTTACTCTTAAATTGGCTTCGGGAGAAGAAGTCATTGCAAAATATCTTAGCAGGACCGACACACGATACATCAGTATTGAAAAGGCGCTTGTACTGATGCAAGGTCCACAGGGTCTGGCATTTGGTACATTTTTCTCCACTGCTAAACAGGACGAACCATTCAACATTGCCATAGACAAGTTGATTTCTATAGCACACATCAATGACAAGATTGCTGAAGAATACAAAAGAGTGTTCTCAACTATCAAGACGCCTGAGAAACCAAAAATAATAACATAATGAAACTTTTTGACAAACACAACAAGAGTATCACTGCCATTGTGGACGTTTCTGAATCAATGCTGAACGCAATGGAGAAACACGGGGTCGATCCTGAGACTGTGTCAAACAGGCCTGAGTTCTCTGTGCTGATACACTTTCTCAAGAGTATCATAGATGGAGAATTAAATATACCCAACGAACTTACGGAACGCATCAGAGATGCCGCGTTCCAGATGGAACTAGATCAAAAGATCAACAAGAAACTGAACTGATGATCGAGAGGACTCAAGACTTTCAACCCTCTATAAACACTCTGCAAGTCATCAAAACTAGGAGAAACGATGACTTACTACTCAACTAAAACATACGGACACAACATAGGACTGGCCTGCGTGTTCAGACAACCCAACGCAGATCACTCACACTGCCATTTGCTACACGGATACAGCCTGGCATTCAGATTCACATTCGGTTGCGATCAACTGGACAACAAGAACTGGGCGGTGGACTTTGGATCACTGAAGCCATTGAAGAAATGGTTGGAGGATCACTTCGATCACAAGACCGCAGTGGATATCAATGACCCACACCTGGACAAACTGAAGGAACTGGAGAAGCACGACCTCGCGGAGATCGTGGAGTTCGACGGCGTAGGTGCTGAGATGTTCGCCAAACACGCTTTTGACTTCGCGGACAAACTGATCAGAGAACAAACGAACAACAGGTGCTATGTGGTAGAAGTGGAATGTATGGAACACGGAGCCAACAGTGCCATCTACAGGAAAGAATAGATTCATCCACGATATGGTGAGAGTGGGCCTAACAGATTTGGCCTACTACTTCCAGGTATACGACACACCACTGGGACACAGATGGTTAATGGCCCTCAAGGACAACCTGAAACAACAAAGAATACTAGAGAAGAACTTCTGTTTCTTGGGTTTCGCGGATTCCAAAAGGAACCTGCAATATCTAGTGGGCGAGTTGAACCATAGCATTTCTAAAATAAATGCTTTCAATTTTGATCCTGCCTACCCGAGGATTGATCCATTCAGTGTGGATGATTTCCAGTACAGCAGTTCCTTGCCTATAGGACCGGCAGTGAATGGTGACAAATCTAAAACTCCTGGCAAGAGACTGAAGCACGAAGCGTGTAATAAACTGCATAGATATTTCGAAGAACTGCAAGGAACAGCATGGAAGTTGTCTGAATTCTATAAACAAGCGAATCCAGAAACCAAATACGCGATAAGGCAGTTGAACAATCTCTGTCACGAGATCGAGAGTTGGGTGCAGGCAGACAGGAAAAGTGTGTACGAAGCCGAATGGATGAGGCCATCACAGATAACAACATTTTTGAATGCACCAAGATATGAATTACAAGAAGAAGATTTTCTATTATTCAAAGAAAACAGATATGATAGGGAACTTGGGGGAGTGTATCTACATTGGTCACAGATCGGCAAAACACTCTACGAAGTTTTCAGGGACGAGAAAGCACCAAAAATGACCGAAGCATTATGTTCGGAAATTAATCATCAAAAATACTATTCGGGTGAATTCGACGTTGAATGGGGCAAGACCATCACGGGAGAGAAACACGATTTCAAAAAGAAGGAAATGGATGACTACAGGAAATGGTTGGAGGAAAACGGCTATGACTGGGATGATCCAAAACTGGCGTTAGGTTACATAAAGATAGGACAGGTGGACCTACAGAGAACTTTCGGTACTGATGCCTCGATACAAGAAATACATAAAACAATGAGTGAAAATTTAAATATAACCAGCATTAGGACCATATATGGACCGTCCGTTGAAGCGGACTATCCATACACACTTGAAAGCAATGATTGGAAACAAATGCAAATTGAAGGATTGAGAAGAGGATATGAATCACGTAGTATGCGTTAAATGGGGTAACAAATATATCTCCAAATATGCCAACGTATTGAATAGTATGGTGAAGAGGCACACCACGGTGCCTTACCAATTCCATTGTTTAACCGATGATCCCAGTGGACTAGATCCTGAAATCAACGTGATCAAGTTGCCCAACGATCCATGGATCAAATCTTGGTGGAGCAAACTATGGATGTTCGCACCTGAGATGCCACTGCAAGGCAATATACTTTTCTTTGATCTTGACGTTGTTATATTCGACAACATAGATCCACTTTTTTCACACACAGGCAAGTTCAACATAATCCGCGATTTTAACAGATGTAGAATACCTGATTGGAAACTGTCAAACTCCAGTTGTATGCGTTGGGAGGCAGGCACTATGAATTACCTTTGGGATGAATTCAAAAATAAATCAGCAAGTATAATGCAACAAAATCACGGAGATCAAGATTGGATCTCCAAAAGGGCGAAAGAAGACATTAAATGGTTTCCTGAAGAGTGGATTAGGTCATACAAATGGGAACTTATAGGTCTCAAGGATACAAAATTACTGACCAAGGACGGAAGAAAGTTTTTCCGAGAACCTTGTAAAGTCCAGCCAGGCAACAGGGTGGCCGTGTTTCATGGATCGCCCAATCCCATGGAGTGTGCAGATCAGTGGGTAATAGATAATTGGAAATGAAAAGTTACGGAAAAGTTAAGGTTAAGAAAATTAAACCAGAACTGTCGGATTTGCCGGATGACTGTGGATACATGATGAGGTTCAAGTACAACATTGACATGGCCTCAAACGGAATCATGGGAGAGTGCATCGAATGGTGCCAAACCAATTGCAAAGGCAAATGGGGATGGTGGTTTGAACCCGCTGGGGAAATTCAAAATCCAAAGAATCATTGGGAGCATCAGAACGCCTACATGAGTTTCGAACGCAAAGTAGATGCAACAATGTTCTGGCTTTCAGTAGGAGCGGAACACATTGGGAATAATGAATAATTACTAATATGAAATGGTTCGATATAACAGACGCCGCAAAGGCACAAATGGAGAAACTACTTGCCAAGAATCCTGACAAATACGCTGTCAGCCTGGCAGTGCTTGGAGGAGGTTGTGCAGGATTCAAGTACGACTGGGGATTCGTGAACAAGGAAGATATCAAGGAAGGTGACGAGATGACGGACTGGGGCACAGGAAGATTCGTTGTTGATGAGACTTCTATGTTGTACGTGGCCGGAACCAAGATAGATTGGGTGGAAGAGACGTTCGGTTCACAGTTCGAGATATCAAATCCTAATTCAACAAGTGCCTGTGGTTGTGGGGAATCCTTTGGCATATAATGGATACTGCTTTCATAATAGGCAACGGTGAATCAAGAAATATTTTTCCAATAGAAAATTTAAAGGGACACGGAACAATATATGGTTGTAACGCCATATACAGAGACCATCCAATGTTGTGTGATCACATAGTTGCGGTCAATCCTCCCATGTACGATGAACTTGCCAAGTGGCACAACAATGGTAAAGAATCTCCGAAAATACATGGACCGCAGGATATCAGCGATTGGAACTACATCTGTGAAGGAGACGGCGAGAACGACATACCCGAAGGTCTGAAGATCTACAGGATGTGGCGTGGCGGAGATGTTAAGAAGGGAGGCAAGATAAAGACCAACGACTTCTCTAAGGCACGTGGTTCAGGTTGCAGTGCTGTGTTAATGGCCTCAGAATCAGGAATCAAAAATGTTGTGATAATGTCCTTCGACATAATGGGTGCCCAGCAGTGGGAGATGGAAACTCCCAGCCGGATACAGAACAACATTTACAAAAATTCTCCAAACTATCCAGACAGAGCCAGCATGAAAGCCTATCTCAAATACGAGTGGATGTACCAACTGAGGCAGATTTTCAGAAAGTTTCCAACAACAAACTTCTATTTTATAAACCGGAAGGAATACCTCGAAGGCAACCCATTCCTACGTTGGTATTTCGATCAACCAAATATAAAGTGTGGTATCTACGCAGATCTGCAGAGATGGATAGATGGTCGAAGAGATGATATCAAGTGGAGAGACCTATAGGGTCTTGGTACTGCTGGCGTCCAGTTGATACACCCGACGCATTTTGACGCCCACGCTTTGGGCAAACTTCTTGGAATCACAATTACTGCACACGTGCTTGTAGTCGTTTGAGGCACGAGCGGGATCCACCTTGGATTTGGGCCTCTGGAATGTCTCGGAACAGGCGTCACACCTGAACACGTAGATCATGTTGCGCCTACGATAGTTGTGCATGACCCCGTACTTGCTCTCCCTCTTGTACAACTTGATGGTTTTAAGGGTTTCTACGAACATATTCGTATTTAATAAATACGAGTATCAGATTATGGCGAGAATTAATATAGACACAGGAACACTAGGAAACCCAGCCACAGGCGATACTCTACGTACCGCTATGCAGAAAATCAACACGAATTTCACGGAAGTATACTCTTTGGTGAGGGATGGATCATCTGGTCTAATAGCCACTGATGTAACGAACGGTGACCTAAAACTACAGGCCAACGGAACAGGTTCTATAGAGATTGACACTTTATCAATACAAAACAGCACAATCTCAAGCATCACTACAAATTCGGACATCACGATCACTCCTAACGGAACAGGTAATGTTGTGTTAGGTAACTTTACTTTCAACGCAGATCAAACTGTGGGAGCCAGCGAAGACAATTACGTATTTGTATATGATCACAGCACAGGTACTATAGGATTGGAAGCCTCGGCCGCAGGAGATGTCACAGCGAGTTCCACGACAACATTCACCAACAAGACATTCGACGCCAACGGCACAGGTAACTCATTATCAAATGTTGACATCGCTGACTTCACATCAGGGGTGTTCCTTGACGAGGACAACATGGCATCAAACAGTGCCACTGCGATTGCCTCACAACAGTCGATCAAGGCATACGTGGATGCCGAGGATGCCAACATAGCATCAGACTCAATGACATTCACCAACAAGTCAGGAAACATATCTCAATGGACCAATGACTCCAACTACGCCACACAGGCATACGTGGACGCCAGGGACATAGGTGACCTATCCGTTGTAGGATCAACAATATCAGCACCGTCGAACGCGGATCTTACTTTGACAACATCAGGCACGGGCAGTGTGAGTGTGGACGGAATACAGATCAAAGGAACGGAATTGAGTTCAACGGATTCAACACAGGTAACGATCAAAGAGAATCTACACGTCACAGGAAACATCACAGGAACATTTACAGGTTCAGTTGCTTTCTCTAACGTGACATCAACGCCGACAACACTTGCAGGCTACGGCATAACGGATGCCGCGAGTGCAACAGCGACAGCATTGACAGTGGTGGGTGATGACTCATCGGGTACAGCGGTCACACTGGGAGAGACGTTCAAAGTGGCAGGTGCCACGGGAGTGACAACAGCAGTGTCAGGCGACACCTTAACCGTCACAGGACCAGATTTATCAAGTTACATCACAGCCAGTTCATCAGACACACTGACCAACAAGACAATAGATGCCAATGGCACTGGAAATAGTATAAGCAATCTAGAAGTTGCGGACTTTGCCGCGGCCAGCATAGTGACAGCAGGCGAGGGCATAGGATCAAACAACAACGACACGACCATTCCAACATCAGCGGCTGTGAAAGCATACGCAGATTCAGTTGGCGGTGGTTCAACTGGTGACTTGACAATATCAGGATCTACAATCACTACACCTTCCAACGCTGACCTTACATTGAATCCAGGTGGCACTGGACAGGTGGTGCTGAACCAAATCAAGTCGGACGACAGTTCAGCGATACAGATCAACGATTCGGTGAACGTGTCGGGAGGTATGACGATAGCAGGAGGTGACTTGGTCACTGCTGACATATCAAGTTCGGGCAACATAGATGCAGTGGGATTCACTTCAACAGGCAACAGCACATTCGACGGTGTACAGATCTCGGATAACACCATAACATCAGCATCATCAAACGCTGACCTTATCATTAACGCATCGGGAACAGGAACCATCGTATTAGAGAATTTGAAAGTGGGCACAGGCGCCACTGTCACGACTATATTAGACGAAGACAACATGGCATCCAACAGTGACACAGCACTGGCCACACAACAATCTATCAAGGCCTACGTTGACTCAGAGATAAGTGGAGTCAGTGGAGGATCAACCGGAGACATCACGTTCACAGGTTCAACTATTCAATCACCTTCAAACGCTGACATAACACTTGACCCATCGGGCACGGGCGGAGTTGTCGCACAAGGTCCTGTGACATTCAACGCAGGCTACATTGAGAAGATCAATGCACTTACATCAAGTTCAACCATAACTGTCAACTGTGCATTGGCCAGCATACACACCGTCACACTAGGAACGTCAACAGAATTCAACATCACCAACCTACCAACAGGTGGTTCCGTGACATTGATCATCACACAGGATGGCACAGGAACAAGGACAGCCACTTTCGGAACGGATGGTTCAAGTGCTGTGAAATTCCCATCCAACAGTAGCACACTATCCACAGGCGGTGGCGACATCGATGTCGTGACCATCATCAACGACGGAACCAACTTCCTGGGCAACATTGCCAAGGACTACAGGTCATCATAGGGGGACTGGATGCCTCTGGGTATACACAGACACATCATCACAGTGGGCGGCAACTGGGATCCTACGGCGAGCATCACCACACGTTATCACATCGACGCCTCAGACACCAGCACTTACACGTTGAGTGCTAACGTCCTACAGTCTGTGACTGACAAATCAGGCAACTTCTCAATCACGATCGGCGGTAACCCCCAAAGGCTCACTGGCGCTCTAAATGGTCTCAATGTGTGGGACTTCAATGGAAACTATGATCTCACCACCACAGGTGAGGGGGCCGTCACGGACGGATCCGGCAACCACTGGGCCATAGGCGTGTTCCTGGCGGACACAGTGA
>Ga0099850_1001750_pt1 | contig 10217 bp, 5 predicted proteins | sample CB_VirMetaG_5_FD_79182 | JGI IMG/M metagenome (GOLD analysis project Ga0099850, IMG submission 79182) | Freshwater to marine saline gradient viral communities from Chesapeake Bay - CB_1508_1D Viral MetaG | ecosystem: Environmental > Aquatic > Marine > Coastal | place: USA: Chesapeake Bay...
ATATCCATAATCTGAGGAGTTAAATCCATCTCCATCATCACTGTATTTCTGTATGCCTTCTATAAAGACTTCATCTCCAATTGTAAATGGATCTGTAGCAAATCCAAATGGAGGAGTAGTTAGAACACAAGTAAATATTCCAGTAGCAGAAGATTTTACTTCTTTAATACTAATTCCATTAGTATTATTAACTGTAAATATTTCCGCAGATTCATCAGAAATTCCTTTTGGTGAAACTTCCACACTTACATTAGAAATAGAACTTCCAGATAAACTGGATCTAAGAAGTCCATTGTCAATAATTTCTCTAGAATCTTTGTTTACAACTACAAGTTGTGGTCGAGATATGAAATTCTTTCCACCATTTATTACTGTGATAATTCCTACAATATTTGAATCTTTGAGTATAATATATGGAGAAATAAATGCTTGAGGTTCTAGTGTTCTATCGGAAGAATATTCAAATCCTTGATTTATAATCCTAACTTCTTTTATATTTCCTACATTTTTAGATTTTGGAATAACATAGAGATTTTCACCATTAGTAGAATTAGTTCCTAAAAGAAATGGTATTTTTTTATACTCTACTCCCCCAAAAATTAATTTAATTTTATCTACTGGACCTTTTGCCGAGGTTGAAGTAGTTGTATATTCTAATAAATCGCATTCAGATTGATTATATGTTGATTTCTCAGGTTGTCTCAACAAATTTATTTTAAAGGTTGTATCTCCTACTCCAGATATGGTGTAGTTTTGATTATAATAACTATTGATAAAAATAATCTCATTATAGTTCTTTACTTCTTTGTCTGAAGTACTAATATAACCAGATTTTTCAAGATTATAATAAAGTTTTTCTGGAATAGATGAATCATAATTAATAGTTAATGAAGAGTTTGTAGAGATTCCAACAGTACCAACGCCAGATATACTAAATGTTGATGTTCCTCCTGTTGAAACAAATTCATTTTTAAATTCCTGATCATAAAAAATCTTAAGTTCATATCCAACCAATGAAGGATCTGTTAAATCAAATACTAAATTATTATTTTTTATGGATTGAATTTGAGGATTTATTGGAGAAATGAACTGCTGATTCCCTCCAGTTCCAGCAATACTAACTGTAATTGGTGGATTTGAAACAGAGTTGGAAAAAGTTTCGGACAACTTAATAATATCATCAGAAACTTTATAAACATAGTATGTTCCAGTGCTTAACCCCAAAGACACTTCATCAGCAGTATAATTTACTTTATTTCCAGTTTTTAAGTTATGATTTACTATTGTAATTTGACTTGTAATTGTGTTTATTCCGGAAGAACTAAACCCAATTGGATTAACTTCAAGATAACCAGTTTGACCATTTATTGTAATTTTAAGTGCTGAAGATGTCCCTATTCCTACAGATAAATTAGGTTTCACTGATAAATTAATTAAATCTCCATTATTCAATTCATGAGAAGTTGATATTGATACAGTAGACTCTATTTTCCTTATAGTCCCTAATTTTTCTTCAAAGTTAGTTTCAAAAAAGTAATCATCTTTATTATCTCCATTTACTCTAAAGAAAACCTCATCAGTAAATAATGTGGTTTTTATTCCAATAGTATTAGGTGATTTATTTACGACATACAGTGTTGATGGTAGATTAAATGGAGTTGCTGTTGGAGTAGTTGAAATCGATATTGCAGAATTTCCATTTGAATTGAAAGTAATTCTTTGATTTGTAGTAAATGGATGATTTTCAATGTATATTCTTTGTGTTTGAATACTTCTAGATATTACTTCATTTCCAAAGTTAAATGAAACGTCACTACCAACTCCAACTACTGTTCCAACTCCGATAGATTCAGTTGGATTAAAATAAATTTTTTGATTTAATTTTGATTCAAAATAATCTAATTTTGAATCGATAGTAAATGAATTTGATTTAAATGAGATTGCAGATCCCACATTATGTGAAGTATCAGGAAGACCTCTCTTTACCCTAAGAATATTTTTGTCTGGAAAAATATTTAAAATTTGTAAAGTTTCAGTTCCTATTCCAATACTGTTGCCAGCAGAAACACCGGTGGGAATTTTAGTAACATATATTTCAGTAGATGCTGCACCTGAAGAAGTAATTTGTGTTGTTAACCCTACACTTGGTATAGGTGAAACATTTACTTTAAAAAGATTATTTAATTTGGAAAGAATTGAAGTACTAAATCCAGATACAGTAACATAATCTTCATTTGATAAAGTATGAGATGGTAAAACATAAACTCTTATTCTATCTTTTTCCCATACAAAAGTAGAATCTTCAAATGTTTCAGTAATTGTTTGAATATTGTTAATTTCCTTCCCTTTAATAGAAGAAACTTTTGCCTGTATCCCTCCTCCATTTGTATTTTCATTATCAAATATTAAACTATCATCTACTTTATAATTTTCTCCAGGATTGATTATATCAAATCCAGTTATTGATCCTTCAGAAACAGAATCAACAATTATTTTTTGTCTCTTAATTTCATTAGTTTCAATGATAAAATCATTATCAGCAAATTGTTCAGAAATTTTATGTGGGAAAGTATTTCTAACTAAAGTTGAATTATTGAAATCAAATTCTTGATTTAAGGTAAAGTTTTCCTCTAAAGTATTAGATCTATAAGTATTTCCAATAAAATAAGGAAAAGTTGGATTTCCAGTAACTGGATCTATAGTAGCGTAATAAGCATAAACTCCATTAGGAAAATCTGGGGTTTTAGAAAATCTTCCATTATTTTTATCAAGGTCACCGGAACCATCATACTTATAATCCTCCACAAAAAATCCAACAGGAAAAACTGAGGTAGATGGTCTATCGAAAATATTTGAAGAACTTTTACTATATCCAGATGTTACCGTTTTAATTCCGGAGTTTACATTATTTGGATCTACTAAACCATATGATCCATAAATTGGATTTCCATCATAAGCCCATCCAATTATATTAGATAATCCAGATTCAGAATCTTGGAATGAATTTCTCAAATCTTCATAGTACCCAGAAACAAAATATTGAAGTTTATCAGAATTTTCCTCAAAAATTTCATATTGATTTGGTGAAATTTTTTCAACATTGTTGACAGTCAATGATCGTATATTACAATCAAATATTGATCCCTCTCCTACAGAAGTTATATCTACTCTACTAGATGTTGAATATCCAATTCCAGATTGAATTACTTTTACATCAGTAATTTTCCCTTCAGAAATAATAGCTCTCAATTGTGCTCCGGTTCCAGATCCAGTTGGATCAACTACCTCCAATTTAGGAGTTGAAAAATAATCAAATCCACCAAACTGAAGATTCGCATTAGTTACAGAACCATTTACAATAATTGGTTTTATCTGACCTTCCTTACCATTTCTAACAGTGAATAAAGGTTTTTTCTCAACATTTAATATAGAAGAACCATATCCAGTTCCAGTTTCATAAAGATATAAGTCAACAATAGATCCAGAAACAACTGGTGTTGCTATAACAGTTTGTGTCTGAGAAGTAGTTCCTACACCTACAGCAGTAAATTCTATGTTTACTTCTACATCTGGATACTTAAACTGTTGAAATCCTGTTCCTGTAGATAAAAACTTAACTTCCTTTCTTTGATCAAAGTTTGTAGTATCAGTTCCACCAATCCCAGCATTGGATAATTTAAATGAATTATTATCAGTCTTTAAAATATAATATTGGTTAGTAGTTGTTAATCCAGAAATTGATTGGGGTTGAGTTGTTCCAAGTCCAACCACGAGAGAATATTCAACAAGATCCCCATCAGAAAAACCATGATTTACAAAATTAACGGTATTATTAATTGTCGAAATTCCTGTAGGTTTAACTAATAGTGTTCTATTAGTTATTTTTCCACCATCAATAATTTTAATTTCTGAAATGGTATTTTTTACTTGTCCAACTAAAAACTTGTGAGTTCCGGACAAACTTGTAGAAGCAAAACCAATAGTGTTAATGCCAGAGGAGTAGTCATTAAATGATTTAAATAATTGTATTGTTGTATTGTTATCTACTTTAACGTAATAAGAAGAATTATTAATTAAGGATGAAAGTCCAATGCCAATACTAATATTTGGATTTCCATTATTTCTGTAAATTATCTCTTCACCATTGGATAAATTATGTTCAGTTAAAAAGGTTAATTGTGAAGTAGCAGTGCTTATTCCTCCACCATCTACAGTTGATCTTCCATCAAATAAAATTTCTCTTCTTCTTCTAACCAAGATAGGATCAAAACTACCACCAAAAGCATTTCCTCCAGTTACATTTATCGATAAAATTTGATTTACATCAAAATCTTGAGAGTCAATAAAAATATTTTGTATACTACCTTCAACTACAGGTTGTACTAAAGCTGTTACTCCAGAACCTGCTGATATTTCTATTTTTGGTGGATTAATTAGATCATAGTTTTTTCCACCATTGAGAACTCTTACATTATCAATCGGACCATAATAAATTTTATCATATGTTTTATAATTATTGATTTCAACTCCATTAATTAACATTCCAGTTGGTCCTGGAATAGTTTCTTCACTATCACCACTTCTAATATTTGGATTTAGTGTAAATTTTTTAAGTACTTTACTAGAATCAATTATTTTAGATTTTTGAGAATATAATACAAAACTATGAGTTCCAATTCCAGATTGTGGAATAGAAAACTGAATAGCATTTGAGTCATCCTCTATGAAAGATGGGGATGAATATAGTTTTACATTCTTTTTATCTGATAGTACTTTAACATAATAAAATCCTGTTTCTAGTCCAACAAGGGGTGTAGAAGTAGGTTGATAGAATATTTTTTCTCCTGTTATAAAAGTAACAGGATTGTCAAAAGAAATTGTAGTATACAAATTTGTATCAATATCTTGATCCGTCAAGAATCCAGATGATGGATTAATAATCGATTCATTCAAAGATTTTTTTATTTCATAATTAAAATAATTTACAGATTCATTTCCATAAGAGGGAATAGAGTTAGAAGCAACATATGCAAAATCATTTTCATCGATGTAAAGATTTTGAACATCAGAAATTATTGATTCATTACCATACTTAAACGGAACGAAAGAACTTCTTGATTTATTAATTTTTCTCCTTAAAGAATAATTTCCATTAGAATTGCCAACAAAATTAAAATTAGATAATGAAACATTTGCAGTCCCATTAGATATTTCAGAATCAACATAAGGTATATCTGATGTTGGAGTTGGATAAACTATAGTATTTGTGTCTCTATCAATTATTTCTATAAAATCACCTTTCTTAAGTTGAGATCTATCAACCGTTGTTTTCAGTATTACACCAGATCCTACAAAACTTTCTATTTCTATTGAGGAACTAGTATTATAAATCCAAGAATTTGCGAAAATTTCTCTATAAGTCTTATTTTGTTCAGGATTTTCTATCCTATTACTAATACTTTTTACAGTTAAAACCTGCTCTTCATCGACTAATACAGATTCTGATTTTTGTACAAAAGAAGATAATACTCCAGTAAGTCTAAGTTCAACTTTTTTACTTGTATCTCCATCTTCATAACCAAAATAAGTTTCAATCGAAACTATATTATCTGTTGGTTGAATTTCCTCAATAACTCCAGAACAATCTAAAAATTGATTTACATTTTTATCAGTATAGGTTATTACATTATTTCCAGATGTTATAGTTCCGGTCTTATCAAATCCAATAGTAGAATCAACTGAAATAACAGATGCTCCTACCTCTACCTTTTCTAGTGACTTAGTACTTGGGGTAATTTTAAATGTGCCTTCTATAGAGGTGCTATTATCATACCCAATAAAGAGAGAAATTTTAAAATATTGAATTCCTTTTCTTTCGAATATTTCTACCGCAGATATGGATGCTTTAGTTGAAGTATCATCACTCTTAAATAATGTTTGCCCAACTAGTTTTAGAGGATTTCCAGATATTGCCTCTGCTACCACTATCTCTCTTCTGATAAACTCGGCACCAGATGATTTTAGTAGATATTCTTCTAAATTAATTATTTTAGGATTTTCACCATATAAAACATTGAATAAAATTCTAAAAGATTCTTCAGTACCTTTAGAACTGTAGAAAGATCTAGCTTCTTTTATAAAGTTACCTATATTTAAATTTGAATCAAAAGTTCTATCTTCAAAACCTGGGGTAAATGTATATTTTAATTTTTTATAAAACTCTTTTAAGAATAAGGAACTTAAATTTTGTACAGGCGAATTTAAATCGTGTGTGGATTTTTCAGATTGACTAAAAACTAACTCACCACTATCTAATTCTTTGTGATATGTTGTAATACCACTAAAACCTCTAATACATCCAGTAAAAGTATTTGTAGTTAGACCAGTATATGTAATAATTTCATCATCTATTTTTAACAATCCATATTTTTGTGGAAATCCTTTAGTGCTTGAAACACTGATGATTGTATCATTTTCATCAATATTAGAAGTTAAAGTCGTATTATCTACAATTACTTCTGGTCTTAAGTTGTCTACCTTTAAATATTGATCTAAATTTTCTGATATATCAACTGGACCACCTTGATATTCTTGAGAAATATAATATTGTTTGAGAAAATCGACAGTCTTTGGACTTTCATCCAAAATAAATTCTGGCAATTGATTAGAAACAATATCCTGAATCTTTACTCTAGATTCAAAACCAGTTTGTATCATATTACTCTCTAATTAATTTTCCGTTTGAATAACTTGATGTGTAGAAATCTCTAGTGAATACAGTTCCTGAGATTTCATCTCCAGAAGAAATAACATCTTTAATCATATTTATTTTACTTTTAGAAATATCTAATTGTAGATAAAGGTCTCTAAGACCAACAACATCATTAGACTCAGGAAATGCTTGAATTTCTATAATATTGTTAGGATTTGATGTTGAAACTATATTGATAGTTCCTATATTAATTTCTCCCTTAATATAATCTACGGTTCCAGCAGATTGAGATACAACTCTCACAGTACCATCACTCAGGTCCTTAACCAATGATATAGTTCCAGTTTTTAAATCGGGATTTGGAATATCAGTTAGATAAACTGTATCTGGATCTGTTGATATCTTAAATCCTGTAGATTTAATATTCAATCCAGATTGATTTACATGAAACTGATTGCCGAAACAAATTTCATATTGTGCAAATTGATTTAATAAAGCAACTAAATTTCTTCTTATCTTAACCCTTGTAATATTTGAAGTGATCGCAGAGTCTGTATTATCAATTATTTTTAGAACATTACTATATCTAAATCTACCACCAAATTTATTAACATCTAATGATCTAGAATATTCTGTTAGAGAGTTAGATATTCTACTTTTTAAAGATTCGATAGATGATATTTTAGAATCATCATAGTAGATATAAGAATCTAGTTCTACATAAAGAATCTTAAGATCTACTATTTTTTGATTAATTCCAGAAATAGAATATTTTTTTAATTGAGATAATATTCTAGATTTGTTAAAATCAGATACAAAATTTCCATTCTTAGGTTTAATTGAAATTTGAACTGTTCCATATTCTGGAGGATCTAGTTCTTCTCCACCCACTATAGATACCGATTCTGTATCTGGATATATATTTTTTATGATTGATTCATAATCACGTCCAGTAACTGCTCTATTTTGTGCAGAATAAATTTTTGGGGCATAATATTTGATTGAGTTAATAGATTCTATATCAGATCCATTTTGTGCCGAAGATTGAGTTATAATATCAAATGGTTGTGGAAAAAGAACAGTTCCAACATCATCAGTTATAACCCCAGAAAAGGAAAAAGCTGATGTTCCATTTCCATCCTTTCCATCAGTAGTAATATAGTTTACAGTTATAATTTGACCGGTTTCTAATTTTTTCCCTATTAGTCCATCACCAAAAAACAGTTCATATTTTTCATCCTGAACTTCTTGTAAAAGATAAACTAAAGAATTTTGATTGATATTTACAATATCATTAGCTTGGGTATATTCTACTCCTAATCCAACTTCATTTTCTTTTCTAACATAGACTTTAATTGTTGATGTATCGATAAAAGAATTATTTAAAATAAACCTTTGATCTAAAGAACCATCATAGACAAACTGCTTTGTCAAAAATGTCCCTTGCCTAATTTCTACATTGTTAAAGGTTGCTCTTTTTGCATTTACAATATTTCCAGATTGAAAAAAACTAATATCTTCAGTAGTTGCCTGAACATCTTCTAATATTGAAAAAACATATGAACTATTTTCTATGTCTCCTACACAGACAAGACCTCTATTAAGTATCATTGTGTTGGTATCTGTTCCTTGAACATCTACAGTAAAAGAAACAGTTGCGGTTGCGGCAGTTCTTGATCTAGGAACATATCCAATGTTTCTAGCGAGAGACACGACATTTTCTCTGAGAGTTGCTGAGTCTAAAAAAGACTCATTCACAATCATATTCGAGTTAAATGCCGTAATATAAGTATTATATGCTAGAGTATCAATTAGAACAGAAAAATTAGATCCATCAAAGTCAAATCCAGTAAAGTTTGAATTTGCCCTTAGATAATCTTTGATAGATTCTTTTATTTGATCAAAGTCTAGATTAGTAAATTTTGTAAAAGGCATTTTTTATCTTGTTGCCTCTAATAGAAATGAATATTCTTGTGTTGGAAACTCTTGACCTATAATATCAAAAACGACGATTACATTAAAAGCATTTTGATCGGAGAGTGGTTGAACCTCAATTTGTACATTTTCTACTCTGGGTTCAAAGTTATTAATTGATATTTCAATTTGATCTCTAATTGCAGATGCCGTACCAAAATCAATAAATTCGAAAAGACTCTCCCTTATATTTGATCCAAAAAGTGAATTAAAAACTTTTTCAGTAGGAATAGTTTGTACAATATTTCTCACAGATCTACGAATCGCTGATTCATTTCTTAATACTTGTAGATCTCTAGTAATCGGATGAGGTTCAAAAGATAAACTAATATCTTTAAATGATCTAGATGTCCTCTGAATTGCCATTTTGGTTAGAGTTTTCTCATTTTATTTATGCCTATTTCCAGGAATGTCCATAATTTGGTTCTGTACCATATTCCCAATCATCATAATCTTCATCATTACGAATTTTTTGATGTAATTCTGCCTGTATCTTTAGATCATGCTTTGGTGCAAGATCATGTAAAACTTCTTGAATGACTCTTTTATTTGTTTTTTTATCCAGTGATCCATAATCTGAGGTTAGTGAAGTCGTTCCCCACATTTCTCTCATGTAATTTTTGTCTCTATCAACTCCCATTTTAAACTCCTGCTTAGAAAACAGAACTTTTAAAGGGGTTTCTATCCCTATATTATATTTATTTTATCCACATTCCTTTTCTTAGATAATCCTTACTTTCAATATAACGATAATCTTCATATATTTCTTTGTTATTATCTTCCCAGACAGGTATGGCAGTATTATTTTCATATCTAAAGTCAGGATTTCTACGAAAATGCACTTCTATAAGTTTATCTCCAATAAATTCGCAGTTAATCCATTCATAATTTCCATTTAAGTTTTTCAAAACGTATGGAAATTTCACTTTATAATTTATTTTTTGCCACTTTTTCCACTTATATAATGGAGATTCCAAATCTCTGATTCCTAAGACTGCTAATTCCTGTTCCTGATTTTTATAATCAATACTTATATGATCACCTTTAAATACTTCACACCAAAATTCTGATGGATGAAACTCATCTGTAGATTTTTCAATGTACTCTATTCGAGAAAACCGTCCCATGCCAAGTAAATTCATACTAGGACGAACAATATAAAAGTCGGGTCTAGGCACATCAGTTCCGGAAGGACCGCAACTGTAACCTAAAACCCGACTTAAAATCAGTTTATTATAAACCCAGAGGTCATGTGGATGTATGTGATTCCATTCATCGTTTCCCTCTAGGTACATAAATTATTTTCCTTGACCTCTATAAGATTTTCTCTTCTTATTACGAGAAGTAGCAGCATACTTAGTATGTTTTCCACATCCCTGTCTGGTATTCTTTGGATTACCAGACATAAAACCATTAGCACCAATTTTTGAACGAACTGCCATAATACTCCTTAGAATTCATACATTTTTGTTTCAAGATCTTGAGGTCTTGGAGAACCTGTCTGATAAAACTCTACCGACAGGTCCTCCAT
>Ga0099850_1001751_pt1 | contig 10214 bp, 13 predicted proteins | sample CB_VirMetaG_5_FD_79182 | JGI IMG/M metagenome (GOLD analysis project Ga0099850, IMG submission 79182) | Freshwater to marine saline gradient viral communities from Chesapeake Bay - CB_1508_1D Viral MetaG | ecosystem: Environmental > Aquatic > Marine > Coastal | place: USA: Chesapeake Bay...
ATCAATGAACTGTTTTACCTGGGCGTGGTGCGTTGAAAGGGCTTCGAGAATATCGGGGTTGCTCTGAAAAGCGGTTACGACTTCCGGGTTAAGGTCCAGGAATTCCGTAAATTCAGCGGCAATGATATTTGACGAGAATTCAGAAAACATGCCGTCGTTGGCGGCCGGTTCGTCGACAACGTCGTCGGCATGCAAGTCTTCGCATTCGACATAAAGTTCATCGGAAAGATCGTCCTGTTCATCGCTCGAGAGTCTTTCGTTTGAATCGCTGCCGTCTTTTTCCCATGTGTACCAGATTTCTACTTCGCCAAAAGCGTGATAGCGAATATGGCGATAGGCTTTTTTGCCGGCTTTATCCCGACGGTATTGCTTGCCGGGCGTAAAGACAATGGATGTACCAAACATGTCGGACTCATTATCGGCCAAGTCCATGACATATTCTTTAAGATTGCCCTTCGGGGTTTTAGCCGCCGAATTACTAAGGCACAAGTCGGCACGGGCGGCGGCCGCTATAGACCCGTCTGTTCGGCGTACAGAATCGCGCCTAAAGTTTTTCCAGCGGCCAAGAAACGTGCCTATAGCGGAAGAACACATATTAGGGTGCCCAAAGCGAGCCTTGATGCCGTTTGAACCGGCAGCGTTGCCCATAGCAATGACGGTATCGACAAACTCGCTGTCGAGGAAAATGCCGTGTCCTTTGGCTTCGCCTTCGCACACAACGAGGGCGCCTTCGATGATGCTGTGTTGCCGGTCGACGCTAGAAGGTTTGCGTCTAAGCGGTTTTGAAGCAAGTCGAGTCGGGAGCTTTTGTTTAAGTTCATTCATTTACGGCTTCCTTTTATGGGTTAGCGATAGGGCACGGACACAAAAAGGCGCTCCGACCGCAAAAGGCAGTGAACAAACACTAGAAGCGCATGGATTCAATTTTATGATTTGTGCGCTTTGCTTCATTTTGTGCTTCCTGCAGGTTTTGTAGCCGGAGCGTTAGATTCATCGTTGGGGGCCGGTTCTGCGAGAATGCGTTGGACGGCCTCCTGACCGGACCCGGCGTAGAAGATTGGCAAGTTGTTATCTTTGCAATACGCAAGATATTCGCCTTGTTCGTCGGCAATGTCGTAGGCATCGTCGCCAAACGAGGCGGCAATGCGCGGTGTGCTGGTTAGGCCCATGGCGAGATGCAGGGCATAGGCTTTGCCCTGGTTAAGCTGATCAATCCACTGTTTACCGCTTGGTATCCATTCCAATGCAACGACAAGTTCATCCAACGAAACTTTGTGCTTTTCGCAAATGGTCCGAATGCCCTTATAGTCGGAGGCCCACCATTCCGGGACTTTCCAATCATTGTAGAGTTGCACAAGGATTTCACGGTTAGATTCGCGTTTTTCCTCGCAACTTTCTTCGTAGCGGTTGGCATCGGCAATGCGGCCTGAATACGAGATCCCGGTACCGTCGTAGAAGCTAAATGGAATATCGAGACAAAGCATAGCGCAACGGATAATGAGGTCGCCAACGTAGTCCTTGATTTGGCTATTGGGAATATGCTGGCCTAGCTCAATAACCTTGTCGCCATCGTCCAGGTTCAGGACAATGGGGTTGTCTGTCATTTCGAACTTGGGATCATAGACGCGGGCGGCGGCAGCGTCTTCGTCTTCCTCGTCGTCGATGTCTTCCGGCAGGTCCGACATAAAGGCCAGGCCATAATAGGCGGCCTTCTTGATTTGAAGGTTAACATATTCCATGTTTTCTTTGGTATCGACCAACATGTTAAGCGCGGCCAGTAGCGGAGATTTGCCGCGGAAGTCGTCGAAACGCTCAAAGGTGCCATCGTGAGCAAAAGCATCAGCCGGCTTAAATGCCTCGAATTCAAGATTTTGGCCGGTCGCGTCCCGCTTACAAATGCAGAATTCTTTTATGGCGCCGGTTTTTTCGTCGATAATGAGGCCATCGTCATTTGTTGCTTTACGCTTTTCGTTTGGGCACTTACTTCCGGGACGGCCGGAGGGCCAACTACTTGGCTTACAAATGCGGTCGCCTTCAACGGCCTGGGCCTTGAGGCCCTTGCGCTTTAGGATTGCGCCGGTGCCGTCTATAATCTTAGACATTTCAAAAAGCATCATAAAGCGGTCGCGGCTGTGACGGCGTGCAACATCGAAGTTTTTCGGGCGGCTGTCGTCAGTGATGATGGCTTTGACAAATTTATTTACCTCGCGAGATTTGGTGCGGACCATGGGTTTGAACCTGGCCACGCTTTGGCAATGCATGCGGCAAATCCATGCTACAAGAGAAAAGTTGCGTTGCTGGTCGCGGACGGTGCCGGTTGCTTTTTGTCGTTTTCGGCCAAGGTGGGCAATTTCGTGCCTTGTGCGGGTAGCGGGGCGACGGCGGCGGCCGTTAGACTTTATGGCATCGTAATCAAACGCTTTTGTTGCCGGGACCAATACGCCGCCGTTCTGTTTCCATAGTGTGGGCTCTACGCTCATGCGGACCCCCCAGGCAAGGAAAGATCAACGCCGGCAACGCGGCGTTGTCGGCCTTCGACGCGATTGATTCGCTTTTCGAGTTCCTTGATCTTGCGTTGAACGACGCGAAGGGGCGGCATGCGGTGCGGGGTGTTGCCTACGGTGTATTCCTCGCCACCTGTAAGAATATGGGTTTCCATGGCCTGGTAACGCTTGAGCGTGTCTTTAAGTTCTCTAAGGCGAGCCATTAGCGTCCTTTCTTACGGGCAAAGTGTAGCGCATTGCGTTGCGTTTATGGGCGTGACGAGGGTTGCGGAGCCCCCGGAGGGGCCCCGCATGTCATTTTCGGTGTGTGTGCATCGAATTGCCATGACAGTAGAAGTGTAGCGCATTGCGTTGCGTTCTCACAATAAAGAAAATGAGGGGGAATGATAGCGTGTATCATTTATGCGAAATGGGGGATTTTACGTATTATTGCCCGCAGTAACTATTATGTGTTGGGCAGAGAACCCCACTGATCGGCCATTGCCTCGGCTATGCCCCGAAACGTAATGCTTCTGCGCTTTGCCGACGTGTCCGACATAAACCATTTCGTGTGCCTCCACCCGTTAACCTTGTCGTAAAAGTATTCCCCTTTGCCGACGATATTCGTTGGCCGCAACTCGGGCAGTCCGCGCAACCACAGCAGCGTGGTCTTCTGTGCTTCATGGCCAAACTGCCACGGTTGGATACGCTGCGTTTCAGGCGGCATTTCAAACACCTTTTGCGGAACGGGATTCTCTACCGCGACACGCGGAACTTGTGCGTTCAGCAGCCCTAGAAAGAAGTCACGTGCCTCCATGCCTTTCGCGTATCGCTCTTTGTTGAGAACCCCGCCAGGGTACAACCATCGGCACCCCGCCCGTGCGAGATAGGTACAAGGGGGGTGGGCAATCAGCAAGTCCCAGCCATCCCCAATCACATCACGCACATCGCCCTCATAGTGCGGCCCCGAGATTTCTGTCGGCAACAGGTCGCAACTCATGGCATCATGCCCGAGCGCAAGAAATGCGTCCCTCACCGTACCGCTGAACTCACACGCAATCAAAACCTTCATCCAGAATCCCCCTGCCCAACAATCGGGTCGAGCGTACGCGGAAGACCGCGCCCCTCACCCGTAGCGTTGGAAATGCGATGCTCCCGGCGCAGCTTGCGGCACAGCAACCGGATTTCACGGCACTTGTCCACAACGCCACGCGCTTCGGACCGTGCGCCCTTCATAATCGGCCCCGTCCCGTCTTGTCTCCATCGTGGCTCGTAGCCCTTTAGCGCGGCCATATCTTCCCGGCACTCGCGTTCGATCCTTCTCAAGACTTGTTCAACCGTCATTGCGTTCCTCCTGATTTAGATTTCCAACAATCCCATCGACGGTACGGCGAGGACGCCGCCCGTCATGGGTGGCGTTGGGCACGCGAACCATTCGATAGTGCCTCATGTTGTTTGCAATCCGCGCACGCACCGATCCGTCCTTGCGGATCTGGCGCTTCGTTCCTGTGCTAGACGCAAAACCTTTGTATCCAAGTTCCTTGACGCTACGAAGTATGTCTGGAGCGTGCCTTGCGAGCATCTTTCTTGTTTCCTGCTCGTGACGTGATGCGACTCGGAGCATCTGTAGCTTCTTCATCGTTCAACCTCCTTTCCGTCCATGCCCAACAAGAGCATGGACAAGTATTGTCGCTATCGCGCCAAACTGTCATGCTTGGCGTTGGACATGCGAGATTCGATCTTATCGGCCATGACGTTGAGCTTGCGGGAGAGGTCGCCGCCGATCCCAGCACGACGCAGTTCCATTGCCGACAGCCGCAGAACGTCATCCCAGTGCCATCCATCCTCGACGCCCGCGATCATGTCCAACAAAGGGTCGGAGCCTACGTCGCTATCGCGGCGAGGCTCAACCCCGGAGTTGGATGCTTTACGCTTCTCGTCTTGGATCACCCCGAACAAGACATCGAACTCGCGCTCAGCCTGCACTCGGCCAATCGGATCACGCCTTGCCGATGCGCGGCTCACGGCAAATGCTTTCACGGCGGCATCGCGGATACGGTCGAAGGCATCCAACAAAGCGCCGGAGTCTATCGTCTGTCCACTCATTCTTCGCTCCCATCCGAAGACTCAGCTTCGGCGTTGGGTGGATCATCAGGCAGGTCGCGCCAGTGCGTAGGGAGCGACCCTTGTGGCCGCCACTCGCCTAGCATGTAGTTCGCGACCTCTTGCCGCTTGTTACGGTAGACAAGCACATCTCGCCCTGTTCCCGGCAGGGCGTCAACGCAGTCCACCCAACAAGCAGATGGAGCCGTACATTCGTTCCGCTTCGCTTCACTCATGACGCTCACCTTTCACGTTGGCAATATGAACCTCGAACAGTTCCTCGACCGCGACAATCGGCCCGCACGTTTGGACGTGCAATGGCAGCATCGCGTGGATTACAGCACGATTTTCAGGCTCCATTGGATACTGTTGTATGTCATAAATTCTGCCTTCTGGCAGATCCCATTTGTCGATTTTGAGCGCACATTTAATCAGCGTATCTTCATATAGTAGCGTAACCAGCCAACAAATATCAGTTCCCATTGTTTTCCTCCTGCCCGTTGTTTTTGTTTTGTTCGGTTTCTTTATTGGTGAGGATTTGAGGCATGCTGCAGTGTTTGCAGATTATGCGGCGGTTGCCGTTTGGGTAGGTGTGGGTGACTTCGATGTCGTCGAGTAGATGCATGGGGCGCCGGCAGTGTTTACATGGGACGCCTGGATCTTCGACTTTTTCGTTGCGTAGGTATGGCCTGGTTCCAGCTTCGGGTTTACTGGTGGCGGGTTCTGCGTTTTGTGTGTCGTGTGTTGAATCGCCGGGGGGATAGTCGATACCGAAACAGGGACGGTTGCCGCGCATTTCGTCGGCAAGGGTGTCGCACAGTAGTTTAGCAAGGGCGGTTTTTTTGGCATTGCTCTTGTAGCTTACGTTGCGATCGTCCAGGGCGTCTTTAATGTCGCGGACGTACATGCGGCCAGGGCTGCCGGCTTCCCATTCTTCGAAGTAGTCTTCTACCGTTACGTCGTAATCTGCCAAGTGTGCCCGTAAGAATTTGTTTTCTGCGCTATTTCGATCCATAGCCAATTTTATGTCGGCATGGCGCTGCATGACTTCGGGGTTTTTCATGAGGTGGGCCAGGAGCTTTTCGCGAAGCTTTTCGCTCATTGGCAGCACGTCAACCAAGCGGAACTTGTTGTACCATCGCATTGCGTTATCCTGCCGATATGGGACTTGGTGCCCGGTGCGATAGAGGTGTCCTATTACAAATGGTTCTACATAGCAGATTCCGCCGGCAAGCCAATTGGGAATTGTCAGGGATTGTTCGAGTGTTCCCCAATGCTCCATGCCAAGCCATGGGCGGCCGAGGTCGTTGATATACCAATCGCGGGAAAAGCAGTAGCATGCGCCAAGGACAGATTGTGTTTCGCCTGGAAGGCTTCCATATTTCGGGCGCCACTTGCTTTCGAATACCATGTGGTGTGTTGTGCGGCCGCCTTTCTTTTCGCCACCCGACATGAGTGTCATGGTTGTGCCGAATGCCATTCCTTTTTCGGTGTCCTTTACCTGCATTTGCTTTGTTTTGTGGTTAAGGATGCATGAGCCCGGGGAAACAATTGCCTGGTCGTCGAGGGTGGAACACCGGTCTGTTAAACGGGCGGCCCAATCGAATCCGGCCGGGAAGTTCATGTGTGCATCTAGCAGAATGATGTAATCGCAATCGGATCCGGCGGCCATGATACCGGCATCGCGAGCCGGGGCGGTACCTTTCCAATCTTTCCATGGCGTAAGGACGCGGAGGCGCCGGCTTTCTTTACATGGCATGGGTTGCTCGCCATCGTTAACGATAATGACTTCGTCGACCGACGGGGCGGTTTCGAGGACACGTTTTGCGGTCCAGGCTGCGAGGGGTTCGTTACGCTGCGGGATTATTACTTTTGTACTCATGGGGCTTTCCTTTTCTTTTTTTGTGGTGTTGAACCACTACTTTCACTAATTGGCTCTAATGTGTTCTGGTTTGGGGTCCATTATTTGGAGTGTTAGGCCGTAGACATCGTTGACGGTGGGGTTCCATTTGTCGCGGGCGTGGTATATGCATGGGGTATTGTGAGGGTTCCAGTGGGTTTTATAGCGCGGGATGTTGGACGAGGCGCCCCATACGACGTGAGGGGTCGCGCATAGGCTTGCCAAATGCATAGGTCCGGAGCTTGGACCAACGGCGACACGGGCGTTACCTATGAAGTTGCACGTTTCTTGAATTGAGATACCGCGGAGGTCTAGCGCGTATTCGGGGCAATATGCGGCCGAATGGGTGCCGATTGCAGCAATATTGAAGCCGGAGTCTGCAAAACGCTTGCAAAGGTTGTCCCATTTTTCGTCGGGCCAGTTGCGGCCGGTTGCGACGATTTGCCTTTTCCGGGCATGGATGATTATTTGCGGAGCATAGTCTAATGGCGCCGTTCCAAATATTCTAAACTTTTGATCCTTGAACCGTTCGAATTCCTTATCCGGGGGCCAGAACAGTAGGGTATCGTGCGGGTTCAGGTATTCATTGGGTTCGCAAGAGGGTAATTGCAGTAGGTCGTGATTTTTGATTGCCAGGCGGCGGGGGTTTAAGCCATGGCATTGAATGCAATTGGCGCCGGGGTTTTCAAAGTAGAGAGAAACAACCTGTTTGGCATGATCGTTATAGAGGTATTCGAGGCCACTTCGGCAGAAGACATATAATTTGTGGCCTTGTGCGGAAAGCCATCTTAAATGTCCTTGCCAGGAGAAAAGCTCCCACCCGAATTCTCCAACAAATGGCCCGGCGATAATATTTTTGTGCGTATTTGAGGTCATGGCATTTTTTCTTTCGTGTAGCGCATTGTAGTACAATGTAGCGCAATGCGCTACACGTCAAAATGTAGCGCATTGCGTTGCGTTTTGTCCCCTACCTTTTTTTCTTACTGGTTTTTGCAGGTTTGCGAAACAGCATGGTCGCGTGTGCTTCGTTGCCCATAGCTGCAGTCGGTAATGTGTTGACATGCTCGAATCCGGCGTCTTCAAAGAGCTGAATGTATGCGTTGACGCTCCGGAATGCGAGATAGTGATTTGACCGGTGGTTAGAAACGTTTTCGGTTATGAGAACGGTCCCGCCGGCCGTAAGCCTGTCGTAGAACTGGCTTATGGTGTATTCGATAAGCTTTGGATCGACGATATGCTGCAAGCATACGCATGTCCAAATGCAATTAAACTTGATGCGCGGAAACGGGATTTTACCGTTTTCGATTATCTCGTAATGCGTTCCGCCGTCCGCCGGCATAAGGGAGTTCTGATGCGCCATTGCCTGGTCGAGTGCAATCTCGCAAATGTCAACGGCGTAGTAGTTATCGAAGAACATTTGCAGCAATCCGGACCATCGGCCGATACCGCAACCAAAGTCGAGGACTTTCTCGCCGTCTATTGTTTCGAGGATGGGTCCAACTTCGTTGGATAGTTGCTTGATTGCCTGACGATAGCGGTTGTTATCCCAGGCACGGTTCCCAACGGTTTTCTCGCCACCCATTTGGGTGTAGCGGTCTTTCCAATATTTTTTATTTGTATTCATCGTTTGCTTTCTGGTTTGTGGTTACAGGTTACAAGGGTTACAGGTCTATATGGACTCCTTTCGTTTTATGATTGCATCGGACATGGCTTTGATTTGTTCGGGGGCAAGGTCGCGTTGATAGCGGCGTGAACAACGGCCACCGATGGGGTCGAGTATTGCCCCGAGGTCGAGAATGGTTCGCCATGGGGTTTGCATGTTGATATGCATAGCAAGGGGTTCGGCGGCCAGTCCGCAACATAGAATGACATGCCTTTGGGTCCAGCATTCTTGAAGGGCGTTTAGAATATCGCTAAGTTCAAGAAAGGCATTCTCGTTATGGCAACGGATAAATTGCCAACCGGCAAGCTTGGCAACGGACTCTAAATGATCTGTGCCCACAAGAACGGCGTCAGGGATTGAGGAAAGCAGTCGACAAATCTCCCCGGACTGTACTGCGGTTTCTGTCCATGAAGAATCGTAGACGTTTGTACCTTGCCATTGCCATGGGTCCAGCGTTTTTATGTTTTTGCCGGCTGACATAGTAAACGTTTTAGCATGGATATGTGGCATTGAGTTTATGCCGTATGGTTGGCTTTGTATGGCAATAAAGTGCCACCATGCGGCCCATAGTGCCCGGCCAAGCTGCGGGGTCATTGCAGCGCCATCACAATTTTTTCCGTTGATGCCGTTCATACACCACCACTCACCATCGCAAAAGCGGGTAAGAATGAGAGGGGCGTCGTCGTTATGGTTTTCGATTAGGGTTGCGAGTTGTTCGATCGTCGGTTTTGTGTAGTTCATTATGTGAGGTCTTTCGAATTTCCTGTTACATGGGGCATTAATGCCAATGATTGTGGTTATTTGAATGAGCGTTTGAAAATGATGCGGGTAGCTGCCTTGATGCGTTCTTTAAGCGGCATGCGGCACATTGCGTTGAAGAATACGCGATAATTCTTTACGGCGGCCTTTTTCATTCCTCGGAGTTGGTTGCGGGTGAACTTGCGGTTTGGGCTTGTCATGGTGTTATTCCTTTCTGTTATTCGTTTTCGGCCCGGCGCCGTCTTCGGCGTCGGCGTTTTCGTTTTGGGGCCATGCCGGGGAGGGTTGCTCCGAGTGCATTTGCCCGCATGAGTGCGCCAACGGCGCAATCGAAAAGATGGTTGAGTCGGTTAGGTTTGAGTGTCCATTGATCGTATTCGACGCTTGTGCCGACTTCGTGAAGGGTTGTGCGTTTTTCTGCGGTCCAGTGGGTAACGATGTCGCGGTGTAGGCGGATGTCGTTGCCCCATATCGTGAGGGCCCCGGGGGCACCGATGGGGGTGTGTATGCGGTTAAGCAGAAAGGTCTTCCAGTAGTTGGAATCGAAATGGGTAACGCGCACCTTCCATTTGCCGGCCTGTTCGGCATGTAGTCGCCAATGGTCACCACGGTTTTTATCCTGTTTCTGGACGAGGTTATAGTCGCGGGCTTTGACATTTTCGCCCTTGGTTGGCGTCCAGCGGCGGGTTTGGCTTTCGCGGCAGAACGCAAAAACGGCGCTTTGATGCTGGCCGGCACCGGAGTCGGCGCAACCCTCGAAGTCCATGACAATCCCGTCGTCGCGCTCCCACTGTTTACCCATGAGCATATCTTCGAGGTCGTCGAGTGCGGATCTGACTTTTGCTTCGGCACTATCGCCAACGTAGCATTCGCCAACGGTTTTGTTTTCCGGGAAACGGTTGTAGTCGACAAGCCATGTTGTGTAGTTGCGGGCGACGGCAATTGCACACCACCACAAATAGCCATCGCGAACGGCATGGTGGATGTCGGCAAATACGATAACCCAATCGGCTTCGACGGGGATCCGGCCGCGGCCAAGGTTGTTGAGGCGTTTTTGAAGAACTTCGCGGGTGATTTTGAGTTCCGAATTGTCGTCGAGTAGGGAAGGATCGTTCTGCAATTCGCACGCGCAATATTCGAGGCCAAGCTCGCCATCAGCAAGGCATGCAAAATACTTTTCAATGGCAGACTCATACTCCTGGGGGTCAAAGCCGTCGGACCATGCGACTTGGCCGCCCTGGTCCATGGCTTCGCGGTTCTGTTTGTAGTAGAGTCGGGCCCGCTTTGGTCCGTCGGCGCCGTCTTG
>Ga0099850_1001752_pt1 | contig 10210 bp, 5 predicted proteins | sample CB_VirMetaG_5_FD_79182 | JGI IMG/M metagenome (GOLD analysis project Ga0099850, IMG submission 79182) | Freshwater to marine saline gradient viral communities from Chesapeake Bay - CB_1508_1D Viral MetaG | ecosystem: Environmental > Aquatic > Marine > Coastal | place: USA: Chesapeake Bay...
CTAAAAAAAGACCCAGAATTTAAGGAAGCTATGGCCGAGGCAGACCGGGCCGAAGCCCTCTACAAGTTACGGGACAAGATACGTAAAGACTATGAAAGAGAGTTCGGTAAACCAAAAAGCTAAGGAGCTAACCATGGACAAAAGCAGAGAAGAAAGACTAAAAAAGCTTAAGGAATCAGAAGGCTACAAAAAGAATGCCGAAGAATACGTAAAGGCACGTAAGGGCAAAGACACAAATAAGGCACTGAAAGTAGACGCACTTATGCGAGCTATGGAGCAGGACCAACTCGGCCCCCTCAAGTCGGAAGAGCTGGAAAAGCTAAAGGACAAAAAGAAACCAAAGAAGAAATCCCTACTTGACCTTTTTAGCTGATTCCTGTACCATAACAGACGGAACCAAAAGGAGAACCACATGGCCCTCAAGGACGCACTAAAGAAAGTAAAGATGCCTGCACGAGTCGAGGCAGAAGACGAGATGCTGGAAATGGACTTCCCTGCCGAAGGTTCCGAAGGAACCGAAGGCGAAGAGATGGACATGGAAGGCGAAGGTTCCGAAGGAACAGGCCCTGACTTTTCAGCTTTCTCCGACGACGAACTCCTAGCAGAAGTTAAGGCCCGCGGACTTAGCTTGGAAGACGAGTCCGAAGAAATGAAAGGCGAAGACGAAGTGGAGTTTGAACTGGAAGCTGAGGAAGAAGAAGAGGCTTAACACATGGCGGGGCGAAGGCTGACGACAACGGACCTCATAGCCGAGGTTCGTAGTCTATTGGATGAGCAGAATACCGAACAGATTCGGGACGTTGAAGACGTGCTGCCTGCTCTGAACAGAGCCCAAGACGCAGCTGCTAATATCCTTGCGCGCCATTACCAAGACCCGCTCCTTACCTACACCAGCCTCGTCACCATTGCCGACCAGGCCGAATACGACATCCCAGAAGATGCCTTTGAGCAGAGAGTAGAGAAGATTGAACTGCGCCTTGCCCAGGGAGCCAACGGCACTTACGCACCAATTGAGCGCATCTCCTTTCGCGACATCGCCGACTTTGATGCTCCCCTAAACGCAAATGTCCCATACTACTACGCTACAATCGGAAGGCAAATCCGGCTCGTCCCAACCCCAACAGGTGCTCTCACCTTGAGAGTGTGGTACATGCGTGACCCAGAACCCCTCGTTCTGCCACAGGGAAGAATCACAATCGTAAACGAGCCAGGCAACTACATCGTCCTGGATGAAGTCGGTAGCGACCTCACTACGGCCGTCGACCAGCTCAATAGCTACATCTCCATCTCAGACGGGGAAACAGGCAAGGTTAAGGGCCGCTTCCAAATTCAAAGCATCGTAGGAGCTAAAGTTACGCTACGTTCAGTGCCCTTGCGAACCTCAGTCCTAGAGAAGGAAATCAGCTCCTCTCTGGCAGACTTGCAAATTAAGCCCGACGACCTGGTCTCTACCATACACGGGGTTCCGCTTCCATTCATGAAGAAACCCCTCACAAACTTTCTCATTAGCTATGCCACGGCAGACATCCGTGTCAACAAGCTAGGCGGAGAACAAGGCTTACTGCCGGCCCAAATTCAAATGTTCCAGGAGCAAGTGGAACGTAGTTGGGTTGGACGAGAAAACACACTCAGAGTAAAACGCTCCAACAGAAACCTTACCTCTCAGCTCCGAAGGAACAGTCGATACCTCTACAATTCCGGAGACTAAAATGGCCTATGAATTTCAGACGATTAGCGAACGGGACCTAGGCAACGGAATTGATAAAGCCTCAGCCGAGAACCAAATCCAGCCTGGCTTTGTGGAAGACATGGTCAATGTCGAACCAAACAGCGAAGGCTACCTAACTAAGAGAATAGGCTACGAAGGGTTTGCAGGTAACGTTCCATTCCGTGTGGTACGTTATGAGCAGTCAGCCGCTACCGGCCTTGTGTGCCTGACTCTTGACAGCTCCGTCAATTTAAGTCAAATTCGTAATACCCCCTTAGTCGTCCAGGGCCGTCTAAGCACAGGCTCTGGCGACTTCTCCTCTACCGACAATAAAGAGTACTACGCCACCTCCTCCACAGACATACGCTATACCTTCGCAAATGGCGTCAACCTCACGCAGTCAATTCCCGCAGTGGACCACGGCCAAGGCACGCCCTTTACCTTTGTGGGGGTGGCCTCTAGCTCCTCCGCCACAAACTTCAACAACTCCCAGCTGTTGCCGGATGCAATTCAATTCAACTCTACTAGCGACTTAACTGTCACCTACACAAACTCCGGCTCGGCTTTCCAAGGTTTCGTCTACTGGCTCGGCCGGGACACACTCCCTGGCTTCAGCTGGCAGGGAAGCGACCTAGGGGAAAACACAAGCACCACCATCGCAGCCTCTGGGACTACCTCCTTCACTGTCACTGCAGCCCAGCACATCCTACGAAACAACTTCATACTGACGCGCTGCTTCCGCGAAGTCGGCTCAGACTGGCTGGAAGTGACGCCCGACGCAGTCTCCATCAGCCCAGCCGGTGACGTAACATTTACCTTCATAAACGGCGAGGCCAGCCCATTCAACGTCCGGGCAGTCCTTAGCTCAGCTCCAGACACCAACTTCCAGACAGGCTCCGTGGCAGCCGGACAGACTCTGACTGTGCCCATTACCGGAATCGAAGACCCCTTCATATTTGCTGAGTGCTACCTCGAAGTCGGAGCAAACCTAGAAAAAGTTCTGCCGGACTCCTTCAGTGTCAATACAGTCGCCCAGCAGGCAAGCATTACCTTCACCAACAACACCCTAGACAGTGCCAGCTTCTTCATCTACTACGAACCGGCCAACGTCTCTATAAACGAAATCTGCGTACCGGCAAAAACAGTGGCAACTGTCACCGACACAAGTCCGCAGCTCACCGTGTGGGGCCTTGAGCATGAAGGGGCCTACGGAAGCGGAGCCCTCTCTAAGGCAGGCTGGGTTCAACACATAGACTCCTATCGTTCCGAGGGCCTTAACTTCATGGTCTGTGGCCTCGGCGGAAATCTCTTTGAGGCAGGTACCCAAGAGGACTTTGGCACCACCCACCTCATGCCAACTCTTTACCCACGTATGACCGAGCGCGTAGCAGACCCTGTGACTATCGGACCAGCTTTCGCAGGCAACATCGCAGCGGCCTCCCGTACCCGTGGCCTACTCCTAGCAGATGGCGGAGATGAGGGCTACCTGACAGGACAAGAAGTAGCACTAGACACACTTAATGGTTGGGTAAAGTACACCTTCAACCTCACCAATGACTCGCTCCAAGATGCGGTAACCATCGCCGACGTCATCTCTACCGAGGACTGGCTGACAGTAGAGCAGACTCCCTATGATATCCACAGCGGTACCTTCCAGGTACGTCAAGTCTCCTACTCCCCGGGACTCCTAGAAATCTGGGTACAGCCCGAAGCGGGAACCCAAGTCCTTAGCGACTACGACAGTACAGGAGCTGGATTCCGTGCTGGTATCTTTACAGATGAGCTAGAAGTGCAGAGTGCCAGCCGCTTCATACGAGGAGACCTCCTCTCAAGCGTAAACATCACCGGACTAACTCTCCAGGTTGTAAGCACCAGCGGAACCACGCTGCGAGTCAGCGGAGTCACGGACTTCCAGGCCCTGCCTACAGGACTCCGACTATTAGGCTCTAGAACTGGACGTATACTGCCGCTCAGAAACGCAGCAAATGTGGCAACAGTAGAGAACGTTGTGCGAGGAGACCTACTCCGCATAGGCGGCGCAGCCTCCCTCTCCAGAGTTCTGGACGTAAACACAGCCACAGACGTAACTGCCAGTATCTCCGGCAATATTGTGACCGTTCCATCTACCTCCCGTCTTGACGAAGGGAACTACGTATTGTTCGCCCAAGCAGGGGAATACGACGGAGAGTTCCAAGTCACAGCTATCCTGGACGAAACGCAGTTCACTATAGACACAGACCTCACAGGAACTGTTCCCTCTGCGCAGCTGGTGGGCAACACAGTAGAGTTAGACCTGCCCATCACCTTCACAGATGATACGCTTAACCGCATCGCAGCAAAGGTAGAGCGACGCTGGATTCCAATCGAAGCTCCAGAACGAGACCCTGCTGACACGCAAGTTCCAACTACCGTGCCGGTGCATTTGACTGCCCGTAGCTACACCGACCAACTTCCTCTCCGAAGTGTCATGGTACAGGATTCCCTCTTCCTGACTAACGGCGAGGACGAAGTACTCAAGTACGATGGCTATAACCTTACGCACGCCGGAATGCCACCCTTCCAGCTACAAGCCTTTATCAGCCCTAACCAAAGCGGGGCAGGCATCACCTATTCTGGAGTTACTGCTAACCTTTCGGCGGCCGTAGCTGCAGGTTCCAAACTACAGCTGCATCCAGGGGAAGCTGCCTCGTTTACAGCTGGAAACAGAATTACAGTTAATGGGGATGGACCTTTTACCATCTCCCACGTCAATACATTAGACAATACTGTAACTATTATAGGAACTGTGACAGCTGCCCAAAATAATAGCGTACTAGAAGTAACTCCTTACAGATACTACGCACGCATTAATCTCATTGACCGAAACGAAAACATTGTGATTTCTGCCACTACTGGTAGCGAAGATTTAGTAGTTGAGCTAGACTCGGAAGCTTCTGTCAATCTCAAGTTTGTACTTCCCCCGGCCTGGTCAGAGCTGGACCATGCCCGCATAGAACTTGAGGTATACAGAACTAAGGCTGGAGGAATTGCTCCATACTATAGAATTGCAGTGTTGCCAATCAACTTCAAAATAAATGACCCCTATGTGTATTTCACAGATACCTTAGCGGATAATCTACTAACAGAACTGGACGCCTCTAGAGCTAATCTAACAGGAGCTTCTTTAGCTCCAGGACTGCAAATCCCATATCGGGCCAAGTACCTTACGAGCGTAAACAACCGTTTAGTCCTAGCTAATCTACGCAGCTACCCGGAACTATCTCTGGTATTCGGAGCATCGGCTGGTGACGTAACTACTGCAAACCTGAACACTCTCCAGGTAATCCTGAAAAAGGATAATACTGCCACAACCACCGCGGAGTCAGATGGGCTCAACCAACAGCGTTTCCAATTTACCACAGCTGCACCAATTGTGGTAACTGGAATTGACGGGACGCTCAATACTTCCATGCTGGTTACTACAGGCTCAAACCACGGACTGACTGCAGGGGACTGGGTGTACCTGTTCAACAACTCAACCGGAGCCGACGCCAAAGTCGCAGCTGGCTGGTGGAAAGTAGCTACGGTTCCATCAGCAACTACCTTTACCGTCCTGTGGAGTTCTGCTCCAGCTGGAGCAATCTCAGGAATTACAAGCCTTTCCAAGGCCACCAGCACCACTACTAGAGCGATACCTATATACCTTGGAACAGACTACAACTTCGCATCTCCGAACGGGAACAACTTCCTTGCATTTACGCGACAGAATGCAATATATAGACTCAGCGTGGCAATCAATGCCTGGTCCCGTACATTGGGCACAGCTGCCTGGGTTTTGGCCCAAGCCGGTGGAAACTTCGAGGCGGGACAGCTAATACTCTCCCAGCCCAAAGTCGTAAACACAACATTTGAAGTGGAGTTCAGTGCGACACCCGCCTTCCGGGTATTTGCAAATGGGACGGCTTTTACAGGCTCTGCTCAAGCGCGAGAACTACTTCTTTCTAGCCGGCTGGTAGCCTCTTTCGTTTCCTATCCAGAGCAGTTTGATTCTCAGGGCGTGAGTCTTGCTTCAGACTCCTTTAGCGCGGTAGACGTAAACAGCGCAGACGGCCAGGAGATTACGGCCATTGTCCCGTTCTTCGCCGACGCCGCGTTCGGGGCAGCACAACAGTCCGACATCCTTGTCGTATTCAAGACCAACAGCATCTACCTGGTAGACCTCAGCGTAAAGGATGCAGGCCTAGACCCGGTGCGTAAGATTGAGTCCAACGGCCTGGGCTGTACGGCCCCTTATAGTGTCACGGCTACCCGCCAGGGCATCATGTTCGCCAACGAAACAGGCATCTACCGCCTCACCCGTAACCTTACCGTGGACTACGTGGGCCGCATGATTGAGCGCCTGTGGACCGGACGTGAGACCATACTAGAAGAGGGAGACCTCTCCCTCCTGGCAGGACACAACTGGACACCCGGCCAAAGCTACCGCCTGAGTTTTCCTCTCAGTAACGAGACGGCTAACTCCCACATCCTCTCCTACAACCACAGCCGTGAGTACTCGCAGCAGGGAATCGGAGGCTGGAGCCGACACTCCAACTGGCCAGCTGTGGGATGGGCAAACTTAAATAGCGACGCCTTCTTCGCCTCTACCTCAGGCCGAGTCTTCCGCATCCGCACGGCAGGAGACGCTACGGACTTCCGAGATGATGCCTCGGCTATCTCATCAGAAGTCACCCTCAGGGCACTAGACTTTGGATTGAGCGCTGCTAGAAAAGTAGTGCGCTCCATAGTCGTCCATCTCCGGGTCCCACAGGATGTGACGGCAACCCAAGTCGCGGCGGCAGTAGACTTACGCAGTGAATTCGAGGCCTTGGACCCATTCAAGGTTGATATAGAAGACTTCACCGACGGACTCAGCGACCAGGGCAAACTGAAAATAGCTACGGTAAAGTTTTCGACTCTCCGTAATAAGTTCACGTACTTGCAGGTAAAGCTGTCTAACTCGGCAAGAGACGAGGGAATGGAAATTACACACATAGACTTCGTGGTTGCGGGACTCTCGCCGGCCGGCCTGGTGGAAGCAGCAAGAACGACCAAGTAAAACCTAGCCGTCCTCGCTGCGGGAGTGTAGGGGGTACTTGAAGAATGCCACCCTATCTACCAAAAGTCAACCTTGACCTCTCACAGAATGAATGCTATTCTTCTCGGGTAGCTAAGGAGGAACCCCAGTGGCTAAGAAGGTAAAACTAGGAACACAAATAGTTAGCTTATCTGAGGAAGCTTTCTCAGGACTTCGCCAACCAGGGCAGCCTGCGCAACCTACAGCCGTCAGCCCTTACCAAGGCTCCCTCCAGGGCCAAGGCCCGGACCAGGCCAAAATGATGGGAACCCCTGCAGCCACACGCAAGCTAACTGCACCTCCACCAACCGACACCCTAAGAGCCGCTATCCGCTCCAGTCAGACCCCAACCGGAGGGGCGGGAACACAGAGAACTGGCTTCAATTTCGACAAGGCAGCCCGCGTCGATGAGGCACTTGCTGGAGTCTTTGCACAGCAAATGACCTTAGCCAAAGTGGCAGAACTTGGTATTGATGAAGACAAAGCAAAAGCTGTGGGGTTAAATCCAGACCAGCTAAAATTACTAACTCCAGTAGTAAATAAACTACTTGGAGGGGAAACGCTTTTAGCCAGTGAAGAAAATGCTCTTAAAAGTGCATTTGGAAACCAAACCGAAGACCAACTTAAGGAAATGGCGGCCAACCTCATTAAGGAGCCAGACGATGCTCTTGTACTGTCCCTAAAAGACCAAATTAAAAATGGAACTGCAAACTTTCGGTTTGGGGATGTTCCTCCAGAAAAACTCAACAAAATACTGGTAGATGAAGGACTTGCAGAACGTAAAGAAGATGGAAGTGTAGACTACTCCTACATTGAAGATGTCATGGGACCTAACTGGCGTAACATGTCCTACCAGGATTGGTCAGCAGAAGTGACAAAGAGACGTGAGTCTTTTACCGACGTAAAGCAGCTTCAGCTACTGCTCACAGACCCACAACTTTCTCCAGCAGCTGCAAATGAAATTCGACAGCAGCTAGTGCAACTAGGCTACAGTGGGGTACTAGCAGAGATGTCTGCAGCCGAACGCTTAGAAGTAGAAGCAAGAAATGGATACAGCCTAAACGTCGGGGGGAAACAAGTAGCCATTGACGAACTGCTCGATGGTCTAGTTTTAGAGAATGAAGTCTCATCAGCTTTAGCGGCAGGCCCTGGTTCAGACGCTTGGAACTCTCTTGCCCCTGAACTAAAAGAGTGGCTGGATAAAAACTACTACACAGTCAAGGACACGTTTGAAAAACGAACGGGACTAATAGCAACTGGGCTAGGAGAAGGAATACAAAGAGCAAGAACTAGAGAGGAAGAAGAAGCAAAACGAAAAGCTTTTGACGCATCATTACAGAAAAGTGGATTTAATCCTCAGCTATTCCGGGACCACTTCACCGCAGAAAGTTTGGCCAGTGTACTTCCGTATGCCAACATTCCGAATGGAATTGTGTCCGCACTTAAATCAGCAACTGACCCGGACTACATTAAAAACGCAACCCAAAGCATTAACGCGTTACTACAATTTGGAGATGCCAGTCTAATAGATGGCATCCTAAAACAGCCACGTTCATTTAGTAAAGGAGAAAGGAACTCGGCCGGAAAATTTGTTTTAAAAACTTTTGAAACAGCTGCAGGAAAAATGTTTCAACAACTCTTACAGACCAAGCCAGAACAAAGAGCGGCGCTTATGAGTCGATGGCAACGAACCGCCAAGGACTTTAATGCGCTGCGTACAGGTTCCCCAGAAATTTTTGCCAGGACAGTTTTAGGAGTAAGTAATCCAACAAGTACTCTAGCAGAACTAAATAGAAAGTATACTACCGGAAACTATACTGACGCCGAACGGAAAACCTTTCAAAGTCTGGATTACAATAAAGACGGTAAAATTGATATGCAAGATATGGCAGCCCAGCAATCAGCGCTTAAATCCGGAGAAGAAGCGATTCCCAGCCCAGAGCGAGAACTGGCACGTTTCGGGTTTGCCCAAGACACAGATATTGCTGGCTTAAAAAAGTCTATAGCCAGTGTCTCTAGTATCTTAGGAAAAACATTTGATACGGCACAAAAGAGAGAGGAAACTGCCAAAAAGACAGAAGCGGCAAACACAAACTTTGCTACTCGGTTAGATGGGTATAAAGGTAAGTTTGAAGAATTTGGAATTAAAGTTCCTAGCAATTTACAAAATGAATATGTTTCAGCCTACATCAATAAAGGGGTTGACGCCGCAGAAACAATTCTAAGTAACTACATACGCTCCCTAGACTTGCCAGGAAAAGAAGCACGGCGAAAAGAAGAAGCAGACAAAAAACTCATACTCAAACAACAACAGGCAGCCAAAGAAGAAGCCAACACAAAAACTTATAGTACATGGTATGATAAGTACTCAAATACAGCTACTCGTAAGCTTCAGGCTCAAGTACGAGACACTATTTTTCCATCTAATGCCTATACAACCCCGTATCAAAATACGCTGTATAATGCGTATGTGCTTTTAAGACTTAGATTACAAATGGATAAATCCCTGCCGCCAAACTTTAACTACGCTGAAATGGACAGAGCATTTCTTACTGCAGCAACATCCGGAAAATCTAAAACGGGACGCAGCGCAGAGGATATTCTAGCTCAACTTAAAAAAGGCGTGGACACGCACCAACTATATAAAGGAACTTGGGTTAAAGACAAGAAGGGAAACTGGGAATATCGGGTTAGAAGCGGCAGACTCTCTTACGTAAAAAGATGGGATATTCAATTTTGACAAACTTATTAAAAAATGTACAGTCCTCATTAGGACAAAGCACACAGCCAATGGGTACCCCTTCAGGACTAGCAACTGAGCAAGCACTGAAGATGAGCCAGGCGGCCAGCGGAAAGGCAGTGCAGCCAGGCCAGGGGCCCAAGGTAGACACCAGCCTGGAAAGGGCTGCTGCAGTTACTGGACAACAAGCCCAACAGCAGGTTGCCCAGCAAACACAGGCACAGACAATTGCATTGCAGGCCCAAGAACAGCAACAACAACAGGCCTTTAGACTTCAAATTCGGAGCCAAAACGAAAAGAAAGTAGCCATAAAATCAGAGGCCATCCAAAAAGTTCAATCTATTCTAGACTCTTACGAGCGAAAAGGTATCGAGTTTGACCTGCAACGGGAGGAGGCTGAGGTAGAGCAAGCTAAATTCCTCATCCGACTTCAAGACGACCAGTATATTCAGCAACTAGAAATGGCTAGTGCCAGGGAGCGTCTTGACCAGGAGTTCGTCTTTAATGTAGCATTAGCCGAAAGTGTTTTTGGGGAGTACTACTCTCTGCTTCTGGACAACGTATCCTTTCAAAAATTGTTAGGACAGGATAGACGGGAATTTGAAAGGGAAATGGGAGAACTACAAATTAAACACAACCTTTGGAAGCAAAGCCTGGGAGTAGAGTC
>Ga0099850_1001755_pt1 | contig 10203 bp, 11 predicted proteins | sample CB_VirMetaG_5_FD_79182 | JGI IMG/M metagenome (GOLD analysis project Ga0099850, IMG submission 79182) | Freshwater to marine saline gradient viral communities from Chesapeake Bay - CB_1508_1D Viral MetaG | ecosystem: Environmental > Aquatic > Marine > Coastal | place: USA: Chesapeake Bay...
GCATCACAAGATAATCAATTATTTATTTATAAACATCAACTAAAAATGCTTGAATTGTAAACTAAAAAACATTTATTTTCTAAATTTTATTTTGTTTGTTATTAATTATAACTAAAACTAATTAATAAATGAGTGATCAAGTAAGCTTCCCACAATCTACAAAAGAAAATTACAATAGCGAAGACGTTATTGATTTTGTATTAAGTTTCCAAAATATGAAAATAAAAAGAAATTCTATTCGATTACAAGGAGATATTGAATTATTAAAAAGCGGTAATACCAATGATATACCACTTACAGCAGATATAAGAAAAGATAATATCCAATATGACGGATATTGTGGATTACACGGTGTATTCAGTAATGTCACTACTAGTACCGAATCCGGGGTTTTAGATAATATGGTACAATATGGATATTATGTCAAAACAAAGACCATGATTAATGTCAATAAATCTGAATTAGGAGCCCGATCTGATTATTTATCAGAAGGTAGAATTCCAAGTGATAAATTAACAAAATATCTATTATTTAATAATCCAGCATCTCAAAACGTCATGTCTTTTTCCTTAAAACCTGATTGTGCTTTAAATAATAGTAATATGGATATTTCATATACTAAGACTGGACAATGTAAGATCTCCCTACGTGTAGCAAGTGCTAACCAGTTTTTATACGGTTCAACGACGGGTTATTATTTCCGATTGAAGAACCTAAAACTCCGATATAAAGCATTACCAGATGATGGCAAAGACGAAGGCGATTTATTATTCAATGTTGTCAACATTGTTCATAATACAATATCAAATAATAATGCTAATTTAAGTAGTAATGTTGCCGGTGTTTGTCAATCTGTTTCTATTGTTTTTAGACAGCAAGATAAATCAAATATCTATGCTAGTAATCATTATGAATTAGACTATCCAAATAATATAACTGATGTTGAGTTCTCCTGGAATGATGAATTAAATAGATATATTTCATATCGCCTTAGAACAGAACAAGAAATCCTAAGAAATTTTGTTGAGTCTATGGGGAATCCAGATAAAGATATGAACGCTATTAGACCTACTGAATTAAATCACGGTAAAAACTATGGCGTAGGATTGAAATTCGGAGCTCCTACAGATTTGAGCAACCAGAAATTTAATTTTAATTTAGTAAGTGATATTAGTGATAAGCCTTATAATTGCTTTATGATTTTCAGAGGTGTTGTTAAACAATAAGATAATTATGATAAAAAGAAAAGTAAGAAATAAGTAATTTTTATTTGATTTTATTTGAAAATTTTATTTTGTTATTATATTTTATATCAATTAATAATATAAATATGTCATTTTGGAACTCAAACTTTAAAAACCACATTTTGGAACCATTATATTTTGACCAAAATAGATGCGAATTTAGACTCCCTGAAAATGCTGTTTGGAGTGCTGATCTTACTTTGGCTAATCTCGGATGTATTGCAGCTGCTGATAATAGACAATTTCCCGCCACTTCTGGTTTTTGGGAATTAATTAAAAATATCTATCTTTACTCTGATAATATTGAATTAGCTCACCTCAGAAATGTAAGTAAATACATGGGATTTAAGAATATGATTCAATCTAATGACGATGAATACTCGCTTCATAGTGTCGACGTTGGAAATAAATATGGTTTTACTATCCAGCATTACGATAAAAGAATGGCTTTAGAAAACGCTACAGTTTATAATAATTTGAAATCCGCTTCTAATAATTTAGAACCTAAGGCTAATTTAAGATTAAGAGACGCCTTACCATTTTTAACTTATATGAGATTTTTAGACGGGCGTAAACTTAATAGACTAAGAGTCGTTATTGAATGGAAAGCGGCATCTGATGTTGTTCTAGTTGGGGGTGGTAATATTACTTCTATCACACGTCCTAATTTAGTATGTAATGAAGTTATTAACGAAGATTTAATTAAACAATTACCTGATAAATTTCAAGTTGTTTATACTAATATCGATGATGAATCTTTCAACATCAGTGCTATTGCTGGTAATAGTGAAAGACAATCAATAAACCAAAGATTAAGAGCATTTAATAAAAAATATCTAGCCCGTATCCTTTTGATTAATGATATTTCAGATCAGACAAATGGAATTATTAATTATAATACTCAAATGTTAGGCAATCACTCAATGGCTTTTGGTGGAGAACGTATTAATTTTAGATTGAATGGGAGAAAATTATTAGCTGATCGAGGTGTAGACTCTCCAGACTGTAAATTAGCTATGTGTACTGATACTTGGGGGGCTTATGTATTACCTCCATCAAGTCAAACACAATTAATTGGCGCTCCAGGAAATGCCATTGATGATCGTTATAATAGAGAGGTATATAATGGATTAGATAATAATGCTTATTTTCAGGCTTCATATGGAGGAGTTGAAGTTAATGATAATGTTCAAGAGCTTGAACTTGAATACGAAAGGGTGTCTAATTCGGCAGCATATGATCCAGCTAATGGTAATCCACAGCCAGGAGCTTTGAATATTGATAGATGCGCATTCCAAATGAGAGTTTATGGTGAATGTGCTCGAATGCTTGATTATTCTAATGGAGAATTAATGATTAAGGGATAAATAGATAAAAAACTTAATTTTTTTAACATTTTATTATATATTAATTACTTTTAGATGGAAAAAATAATTACTTTAGAATTAAGTCAAAGAGATGGATATAAACCAACTAATAGTCCAGCTAATTGGATTACAACTATTAAAGAACCGATAATAATAAATGAAGGAGATATCATTGAAATGAAACAAGCTTTAATTAATACTCAAAATGCTAGCAGCGGGAATTTGGTATTTGATGAAGACCAAGAACTAAGCATAACTTTTGGCTATTATGTTACGATACCTAATAAAAAATTTGAACAAAACGGCTATGAATTATCTAAAATGATTAAACGTAGTGAAAATGTCAATGAATATGCTCAACCTGGAGTAGCCACTATTGATGATGGAAATTATACTACATTACAAAAGGATAACCCTGATAAAGTAAAATATTATGTATTAAGAAATAGAAAAGGTAATCATAGTTATGAAATATATGAACCAGGAAACATACATACATATACATGGAATTATACATTAACAGCAGGCAGTTATAATCCTTTACAAATAGCCGATATAATAACAGACGAATTAAGCAAAGATGAAAATTTATTAATTGATGGTATATTAAATACTGGTAACCAGCACAATAAATCATTATTTGCTTTAAATTTAACAGATTTATATCAACTAAAAGGATTAAATGCTTTTCCTGATCCTAATTATTTTGTACCTTTGCAAATTAATATGGTTGAATATAAAAATTATGACCCTACTATAGGAGCTAGTCAAAGTCAATTTAAATGGGATAATGGCAGCTTTAAATGGGATATTATACATACACCTAGATTTGATTCTGGGGGTAATGGATTATTTCCCATAACTGTTTTAAGCTGGTATAAAGGAAAACCCATTACAAAGTATACTCAATATAGTGGATTATTTATAACAGCTATTTCTCCTGGTAGTTTTTGGGATAAATTGGGCTTTACAGATGCTTTTAATATGGAGCATATATACCCATACGATAGCAACGGAAAAAGCATAAATGATACTACTAGTAATTTTACAGCAGAGAGATTTGAAAGATATATCACCGGTGAGTTTTTCGGTAATCAAAGCAGATTATATAGTAAATCTGATAATGCTGTCTTTATTAATAAAAGTTTAAATGATGGTCTTGTATTATTACAATCATCAGCTAAACAATCATTAAAAAGTGGTGGTTCTTATCAATCTGATGTGGACGGCTTTTTCTTAGTTGAAATTCAGAGCGGATATGAAAATGATTATTTTGATCTAGATTCAAGACATAAATATATTAATGCTGTCATCAGTAAAAATTATAATAGTTTTGACTTCGTAACTGCTTATGGTGGACAAAGTGGTATGACATATATACATAAAGGAGAAAGCCAGTCATTATCAAGTTTTAATGTTAGGATATTGAATCCTGATAAATCAGAAGTTCAAAGCCTTGGTGAAAATAGTACAATTTTCTTACAAATCATAAAGCAAGAAGCACAAGAAGAGAAACAAAAAAAATCTAAATAAATAATATATAAAATGTATTGTTACCTATGCAAAGCTTATATAAGCCTTTTTACATTGCGTCATTTTTGTGATGATTGCGATAATTTAAGAAGACTTTATTTAATTAATGAAAAAAATAATTTTTTATGTAGGGTTAAAAAGGAATTTATTAAAGATCAAGCACTACAAAATAAAATAGTACCACAGAAGATTACACCCAAATGATTATATATATAATATAATATATGACAACATACTATAGCCAAAACAAGAATAAATATAAAAAAAAAATGATTAACTATTATAAACAAAACAGAGAAAAAATACTTACAAAATTGAGACAACCTGTATATTGTCAAATTTGTGATATTGAAATGTTAAAGTCGAGCATTCTTCCTCACATTAATACTAAAAAACATTTAATAAATTGTAATAGATATTTATCAGGTTTACCACCTATTAAAAATCATTTCGGTAAAATAAGAGCTTATAAAAAGTCGAAATATAATCTAGAGATAATTAATGAGCCAGTTAGTATAAGATTTAATGATTAATTAAATCGACAAGATATGGTCGATTTTTAGAATAATATTTCAGTATACCGACGAATAATAAATCAATAATTTCTTCATCGTATACATTTTTATCTTTATCTTCTTCGAATATTTCATTGGCATATTTTATTATTTGCATTAGTGTTCTAAAATCAAATTTTTTGTTTTCGTTCATATATACTAATCTAAATTGAACTTATTTTTATAAGCTTTTATTGATTGTTTTAAAGTTGGTTTATTCCATAATATATCTTTTGATAATGTTGAAGGTTTAGTAGGGTCTTTAAAATTAGTTCCTTTAATTGCTGTATGTCTCTTTATATAGTTTTGTTTTCTTTTTTCGTCTTTATGAATAGTGAAGTCTTCTGCGCCCTCCTGACCAAATCGTGATGTTTTTACTTTCTTATTATCTTTATCATAGAAAACGGCTTTATATTTTTTATTACTTTTACTAGACTTAGTTATTTTTACGCTTTTTATTTTAGTCATTATATGATATATGGGAGATAATAAAAGGACATTAGATATTTATCATATTGATAATAAATATATACATAAACCAAAAGTAAAAATAAATGAAAATATTAATAAGACACATGAATATGAAATTGAAAAACAATTAATATTAGATAATATAAAAAAGAAACTAGATTTTATATATTTAATAAAAAATTAATATAAGAATTATTTATTATTATATAGTATTAGAAGACATTTTGGGAGATTCTCCCTTAAATAATTTTTATTTAAGCGAGAATTTTTTTTATTATTTTTCATATTCGTAACTAGGGCAATGTTTATTAATACCTTCCCAACCTACCTTAGGACAATAAGTATAATAATATAATTTATCCGTAGAGTATTCATTTATAAAATGAGTATTTTTTAGCATGCATTCCATATCCATATAATGTCCACAATGTAATATTGCAAGTTCACCTTTTTTTATAGGTTGCATACAATCACAGCAATTTTTTGATTTGTCAACATACATTTCATTTATAATATTATTATAGTGTTTATTTTTTTCTAGTAAAAATGAGTATCTTAATTCTCGTTGTATATTATTATGTTTATTCCATAAATTATTATTTTCCTTATATAAATTTGTTTCTGGTAAATCATCTAGATCATCTAATGAATTTTTTAAATTATATTTTTTTGCCAATCTTATACAATCTTTACACGGTGATTTATTCTTTAATCTTGTGTCTGAGATAATATACTCCATAGTATAATAATCGTCATAATTATAAAGAGGATTAATACTTGTTTTTAAATAAGAACATCCAGCTCCATCATCATTACAATAATAAATAATATTTTCTATTTTTATTCGATTACATAATGATTTTATTTTTGAGTCTTTTTTATCTAAATATGTATAATGTGATTTTCCTTCATCCCAGAAGGGAATATTTTTTTTACGCCATATTGACACTAACATTTTATATTTTATATAAATATTTTTTTAATTTATTTTTATACTTAAAGTTTTTTTCTGATTATATATTATTATGAGTTTTTCAATTCAACTAAAATTTAATGACACCAACGAATTTTTAAAAGTAATAAAAGAAAATCCAGTAATTATTAATTATATAGATAATGAAACAAAACAAGAAAACCCAATAGATGATTATATATTAAAACAAAAAGAAAAACGGTCAGAATATCGAAAAAAATATTACAACGAGAATAAGGATAAATTTAAGCAATACAACGATAAATACGAGAAAAAGCTAGAAGTACAAAAAAGATTTTATGAAAACAACAAAGATAAGAAAAGGTCTTACTATGAAAAAAATAGAGAAAGGATTATACAAAAGGCTAAAGAGAGATACCATAAAAATAAGGAATTAAAAAAAAAAGGAACAAACTAATTAATTATATATTTATTTTTTTATATATAAAGTTTATTTTCTAATTATAAGTTATAATTAAAAAATTTTATAAAAACAATTTCTGAATTAAAAATGTCTTCTAATAGTACAATGAACTTAAAAAATTTATCTGTAAATCAGCTCAAACAACTTTTAGCTAATGCTAAGAGAGAAATAAAAAAGAAGCAAACAAAACCTATTAAAAAGATAGGTAAATTATCACCTTTTAACGGTAAACTAAAATTAGAACAGGACAAAGCTATTAAAAAGTTGGGTGTATTAAAACCTGCTGGAGGTAAACTGCAATTTAGAGGAAAGAACATAAAATATACTAATCCGAAGGACTTATCAAATAAATTAAATGTATCAGAAAAACAAGCAAAGGATTATATAACAGATTATAAACAAGACAGAACTATAAGATATTTAGTTAATAATTCAGGGGATTTATTAAAGATAGATCTGAAAAAAAAGCCTTTAGCACTTCAACGCTTTGGAGTAAAAAGAGTTAACAATAAGAAATTATTAAATTCGAAAGCTACTATTAAGGATGGGTCTATTAAAATATTAGATAAATCCTCTTTTAATGTAAAAACTAATTTAGAAATAATAGTTGATTTTCAATTCACTGTCAGTAGTAATACGTACACATATACACGCACATTTATTGTCAATGCAAACCCAAAGCAAATAAATAATAAATTTATTGAAGATTTAGTTGAAGACCAATATTTAATGGACATTCAAGAGCCTTGGATATTAGACCGTATAAATGATTATAAGGTAAAGAGTAAATTTACCGATCAGGAGATAACATCTAAAAAAATAAAAATGAGATTAGAAAAACCATTAGGTATAAATAATCTATATAATGAAGTTTTGACAGATAAGAACTGGAAAGACTGCGTAAGGGATTATTTAAAACATAAATATAAAAATATAAGTAAAAAGGTTATTAACCGTTTAGGAGATTCTCAGGGAGTGGATATATCAGAGATATTGGAATTTTGCAGACGTTATAAAATTAAGATGGTAGCATATAACATTTTAGGCGATGTTATAGAAAGTCATTACCCAATATCTAATTGCAAGAATAAACCAAACCTTATTTTTATTTCTTATAATAATCATTTATATCCATTAAAAAATAAAATTCTCAACAAAGTCAAACATAATAAATATAATGAAAAAATATTTGATTATAACGACGGCAAAGAAATTTTAATTAAATTATTAAATGAAGGTCATTTACCATCTAATATAATACAGGGAGTTAATGGCGGAATTAGATCTTTTATTCATGAAGATGAGAGATATATATTTAATAGTGAGTACAATAGATGCAAGGAGATATTATCCTTATTTGGATTAGCTGATAAATTAAACCCTTATATATCTATTATGAGTCTAGGCTCTATCATTGAAAAACTTTATATAAAAGAGTCGGTAGGCTCATTTTTTCCTTATAGTTCAAGATTTGTTAAAGGTGGTTTTACATATAAAAAAGAGACTGAAGAAACTGAACTGACAACTATAGATAAAAACTCATCTTATAGCCATTCTTTATATTGTTTAGATAAATTATTAAAGGTAAATACTATTGAAGCAAAATTTAAAACAAATATTAATATTATTAATAAGAACTGGTTATATTTAGTTAAACCTTATAAAAGCTCATTGTTATTACCAGATACTAATTTATATAGTGGTGAGCACCTTTTATACTGCAAAGGCGAAGGACTTAATTTTAAAATATTAGAGGGTTTAAGATGTCAAGAGGTAGACAATTATTATAAACAAATGATTGACGATTTAAGATCTAAACTACCTAAAAAGGAATTTAAAATTATTATGAATGTGATGATCGGTCGTATGGAAAGCGACAAGCAAATAAAAGAAAATATGGTTGTGAAAGGTATCTTTAATAATGAGGAATCAAAAACTATTGATGGATTCAAAGAAAAATTAAACGATGACTTCATTTTATTAAAAGAAATATCAACAAGTAATCCTATTTTTAACAGAAAACCTATTAGTATACAAATAAAAGATCATAGTCGAATGGTTTTATATGAAAAAATGAAAGAATTAAAACTACAAAATGAAGATATAATTCAAATTAAAACAGACAGCATAACTTTTAAAGGTAAGGTTGATATCGAATTAAATAAAAATGATTTCTTCGGCTGGAAATCTGAAGAATTTAAACCTATACAAAATGCAAAAACTTATTATAATGAGGATGACAGCTTAATATTAAAATCTGGTGATAATAATAATATTTTAGGGTTGGCTTATGCTGGATGTGGTAAGACATATAAAATTATGCATGATATAGTAAAGGATTTAGACGATTATATTATTTTAGCTCCAACCTTAAAGACTGTTTCTGCTTATCAAAACCAGGGCTTTAACGCTGAAGTTATTCAGAAATTTCAACAATATAATAAAATGCCTAAGGAATCTACTATAATAGTAGATGAAGTCGGCATGATAGACAAACTAGGGCATTTTTTATTATATAAATGTTATCTAAACTGTAAAAGGGTTATAGCATATGGTGATTTTAATCAAATGCTTCCGGTCAGTTGTAAAAGCCCATTAAATGGAAAATTATATACATCATTAATATTTGATAAATCTGATAAGTTAACTACAAACTATAGAAATAATTTTGAAATTTCTTATTATGATAAATTAATAAATAATAAAGCAAATTTAAGGAAAGAGATAAAAAAATATCAGACTAATTGGAAAGATGCTGAGTTTATTATATGTTATAGGAAAGACACAGTAAAATTATATAATATGCTTAAGTCCCAATATTTAGGCTTTAAAAGTATGTCTGATATCGGAGCCAGACTAATTTTAAAGACTAATAATTTGAGAGATAAGAATATGTATAATAATACTATATTTTTGGTAGACAAGGTAATTAAAGATGATGTATATTTGAAAATATACGGCTTAGATAATAGCAAACATTATATTATTAAAAAATATGAATTGGATAATTTTAAATTCGCTTATGCTTTAACTTTATATGGTGTTCAGGGAGATTCAATCAAATCATTTTATTTTCCAAAGAAAGATAAATCCTTTATTAGTCCCCGTTCGGTTTACACTTTAATAAGTAGGTTAAAGACAAAGTAAATCCTTTATTAGACTTAATACGGTAAATCCTTTATCAAAATTTCATCTGTGAGTATGTATCAGACGAATTTTATTTTTTTTACATAATCCCCCAGTTTTATAAAATCCCCCAATTTTATAAAAATTCTTTTTTACATAATCCCCCATTTTTTAAAATCCCCCAATTTTACATAATCCCCCATTTTTTAAAATCCCCCAATTTTTTAATATATCCGTTTACCCTAACTTAACAATAAATGCTACTACATATATAACTTTTTTTATATCGATAAAAACTATATTAAATTCTTTAGTGATAATATATACTGTGTATAGATACCAGAGGAAATAAATATTTATGGCGGCAAAAAAAAATGATCCGACGGCGGAGAGATTTTCTTTAGGGGAAATAGTACTCAATCCCTATTATATAAAATTCTATAGAACTTCATATCATATTCTCTTAGAATCCTTCCGGATCAAAAATTGGGGGGAATATAATATTACTTAC
>Ga0099850_1001756_pt1 | contig 10201 bp, 20 predicted proteins | sample CB_VirMetaG_5_FD_79182 | JGI IMG/M metagenome (GOLD analysis project Ga0099850, IMG submission 79182) | Freshwater to marine saline gradient viral communities from Chesapeake Bay - CB_1508_1D Viral MetaG | ecosystem: Environmental > Aquatic > Marine > Coastal | place: USA: Chesapeake Bay...
AAGCCGCTCATGTCGAAAGGCTAGGAGAGGCTATTGCTGCTCGCTATGCTGCTGAACAAAAACTACAGAGGGTTGTTGGACAACAACTAACTAGAGTGGAGCTACAGAAAGTAGACACTGCTATGTTTGTGTTCCACTGGGAGAACTCCTCCTCTGTGGAAGACTTCATGGAAGCTACAGAAGCCGATCGAGGTAGTATCCAATACTACCAATCACTTGCTAGGATGATTCGAACCGTCGAAAAAATCCCTTTGAGAGAGTTGCCTGATGAGCGACCTGCCGTGAAACGCAGCAGTCGCCTTCAGAACTTCTCTTGAAGAACTAGATGTACAAAGTTACAGAGTTTACAAACGAAACACATGCGGTTGAGATCTACTACGATGAAGATATTACTGTGAGTGACGCCTTAGAGGGCTTTAAGCCTAATATCAAGGTGCTCTATGCTCACAAAAGATATATTCTTGGTGACGTAGAAATCAACCCTCGTGAGTTTGAAGACGAAGAAGAGATGGTTCAGTGGTTGAAAGATACCCACAACGCAAAGACAATTATGCCGCTTTACTGCTACGAGCATGGAAACATTACCGTGAGCACTGGAGCTTTTAGTTGTCCTTGGGATAGTGGGCAGACCGGCTGGGTTATCTCGACAGAAGAAAACGATGAGAAGTTAATTGAAGCAGCTGTAAAGACCATAGACATGGTCTTGCAGAATGAAGTATACTCTTTACACTATGTAGAGAGAACGACTTGCAATCTCGGACATGAACACAGAGATCTTGTGGATTCTATCGGGCATGTGTTCGATGACTCATATGACTACAAAGAATGTCTTGCGACAGCAAAACTTTACTTTGGCTTCGGATATTGAATCGTTTTAACTAGATGGCAAGAGAATGGGCTAAGGCCCGAGCCAATGATTTACTTAATGAAATCGACAGAGACGAAATTACCATTGATACCTTGAAAGAGGCTTGGTTAGACAAACATGGATGCAGAATGCTTCCTAGCAACACCTTCCTTGGTATGGTGATCAGAAATCACCCACAGTGGCAACACATGGGGAATCTGAAGAATAAAGTCTATCGAAAAGTCGATTCAGTAAAAGCCAACTGAGGCAACTAGATTTGAAACTACAATGGGCGGTGTAAGATTGGCCCGCGTATCCAAAGCGTCGGGTTAGGACTGTGCTGGGTTAAGCACGTGACGGTCCCGTCTTTACACTAAATAGCGTAGTTTCATTGATGACACTTGGAAAGTACAAGCGCTGCGTGCCGTGGTAGTAGGAGCACGACGTTAAGGGAATGGGAAAACCCTTTCATGGCCAGTACGGAAGCTGGCTAGCTAGATCAATATGGGTTACGATATTGTGAGAATGGATGAGAATGGAAAACAAGTTAAGATTGAAGATCTTGGTGACGAGAACTACTTTAGATGGAATATCTTTGGTATGGGACGTACAAGAGATCTTGCAGCTTGGGGTGTCGGAGCTATGACTAATGAAGAGATTGGTCTTAGTGTTGGTAAAAGCGCTAACACTAAAATAAGCTCCATGAGCGATATGTTGGCGCAAATTCGTGAGTCTTTTAGCACTCCGAAATACTCTGAGGACGTTCCTTGGGGTAATGCGTTTGTACACAATGGTGAGGAAGTCTCTGGTGAGGCTTGCGCCCAGTTCGCTGACGCCCTTCAAGCCGCTGTTGACAAGATTTTCAGCTCTCCCGTGAGACCTGACATAGACTTGGACTACACGATGCAATTTATCGAGTATCTGAGAGGATCACCTAACGGGGTGTTTGTAGGATGAATGATGAAGTTCTTTTGGGCTTCATGATTGCCCTTTTGGGGATCTCCTACCTCATCGCCTTGAGGTGTAGAAAAATTATGAAAGACGTCGAGTGCATTCACGACTTTGTTCACTTTGTTGGTGATGACCAGCACACTAGTGAAGATATCGTGAACACTGCGCTTGACCGAATTAAACATAATACGTCAGACACAGATCAAGTCCCCCAGCCGTTTTCGGACTGGGATGAAGCTTGATCGACTAGATGGATATACTGGGATTACTACTTACAGTATTGATGTATGTTCTGATTGGTTTTGGCTTTGCAGCAGGGTTTGCCCTGTGGCGTAAAGTCTCTGCCAAGTGGAACAAAAAGAAAGGCAAAGGAAGACTTCGTAGAGGTGGCTACATTTGAGCGATTTTCATCTGAAATTCGCCCAGTGCCACGGTTGCTTGGGGTATGACAAGTGGGAGAACATGCAGTTCACCCCTGTGCACCATCGACCCTATTGCACTGAAGAGTGCAAAAAGAAGATTTCTTGACCCTACTAGGAAGAACAAAAACTGAGGCATAAGCCGATGACGTACCGACACAGAGCGTCACCGCAAGTAGCCATTCTGCATTAGATCCTACTACAGTAGGGAACTGCGCTTCGAACGGCTACTTTCGGTGACGTCCTGTGTTCTATTTGGAAGACGAATCTAACCGCCCTTTTTGGGTGAAAAACGGGATACTGCGCTATTGCAAAGTGGGCTGATGACCACTCTTGCCACTGATGTATAACGTACGTGTAACTTGCAGAAATATTCCTGCAACACTTAGGTTCCGGCTCCAGATGCCCTGCAGCTCATGTTGCAGGAATATGGTCTTCCACCAGATGAGTGAACAACGATTCGAAAGAGATATGGAACGCATTATGCAGAGCACAAACATCATCGCTACCCCAGAATTGGATGAGCGCTTTGGTGTAGAGGGATACTTTTGGCTATACTCTGTTGGGATGAAGGATAACTACGACATGCCCGACATTGAGATGCGAGGGGTTCCTGGTATGCTGATGAGATCAGCTATGAGCTCGATGAACGAAATCAATGCTTACAGACTCAGTAGTGAAAAGCCCATTTTGGTGGGACAGACCGTGAGCTGGGGTTGTGGTAACATTAGAGTTCATCAGGCTGACGATTGGGACGGAAGATATCAGTGGAAAGCAGAGGACATGCTTAGATTGATGTCACGAGACACCGACGTCCCCGGCTGTGCTTGCTGTGATCGCAGCCATATTGAGGAGTAAAATAACTCTAACTAGATGGAAAAGTATTGGAAAATATACGATGAGCTTGCTGACAATAAGGCAATTCCTAGAGAGCTAACAACAGCTATCTTTGGAATACTTCAAGATAGTAAGCGTGGTAAGCGAAGTGAAGAAGAAACTGCTAAGGAGATAATGCGTCTCACCAACAGACTAAAGGCTTCTTGTAACTTCGTTGAATCACTACTAAAGGAGTGAGCTACTAGATGAAGTGTAATTACTGTAATCAAACGATACCTGAAGAGTTAGTTAGAGCAAAAAGGAGTAAAATGGACCAAGATGCTCGCAAGAGGAGTGGTTGGAACATGTACTGCAATGCCGCTTGTTTTAAAGCTGGTAGAGCTAGACCCAAAACAAGCTGTGTGCAGTGTGGAGAACTTGCTAAGGTCAGAGAAGGAATCTGGGCTGGTAGAGAACTCTGCTCTGAGTGCACTAAAGGAAGGGTGTTCGATCGCTATACTAATGATGAAATCATTTACTTAGTGACTCAGAACCCTGGTGTTGGACTTACTTACTTTGTGAGAGAGACCAATCCGAACTTTGGATCTTTCATCACACCAAAAGAGCGACTAAGGCTCTTCTTGGAAGAAATCGGAAGCTATGAAGGCGTAGACTACGTCGCATGGATCGAAAATCCTAAGCTAATGAGAAAGGTATTACAAGACGAAGTTCCGCCAGAGCTTGAATGGTCTATTGCTGGTCAAAAAAGAAGTACTACTTCAAACCAAGTAAAGCGAGCGCGAATGCGAGATGGTCTGCCGACTGGCAGAAACAACTACTTTGTGCGAATCCCCCCTTTGTTTAAGTGGGGTAAGCTCGAAGACCTAAGAGAAAAAATCTATGGTGAATGAACTTCGGTAACTAGATGAGTCAGAAAGATGACGAATTGTGGGCGTTGGCAGACGCTTATGAAAAATTGACTGAGATGATAAGAGAGCAAACGCAACTGAAGAAGGACATTCGGGATAAGATTCTTACTAAGTTGGCTGGAAAGGATGGTAACTACCATGCTAAGTACAGAGACTACCGCCGGATTATAGCGGTGACCAACACATCTCACGATATTAGCGTAAGCGATATGCGTGACAAGTTTGGTGAAGAGTTCGTTCAAGAACACATCATCGAACGCAGTTACACTACTGTCAATGTCAAAGAAATGGCTAAGCGAGGACCAGAGAGTTCTCAGTGCTGAGTCAACTAGATGGGTACTGTTTATGTACTAAAACTTACGCAGGGTAAGTACTACGTTGGTTACACCGATGACTTAGATGTCAGGCTAACAAATCACAAGTTAGGCCTTGGTTCTAAGTGGACTCAAACCTATAAGATGGAGCGAGTCTACAAGTTGTATAGAAACATGACCAAGAGAGATGAAGATAGAATCACTCTTGAGATGATGAATAAGTTTGGTTACAGAAATGTACGCGGTGGTAGCTGGGGTCAGATGACTCTAAAGAGTAATCCGGCTAGCAGCAAGTCACCTAACAAGACCAATCAGCCAACAAACTCAAAACCCTACAAAAAGACATCAGGAAATAAGTTGTGTGGAGCAAGAACGCAGGATGGCGGAAAGTGCCGATACCCTGCATGGAAATGCCCTCACCACTGAAGATGTCGACTAGATGAGTGAAAGCGAATCAAAGAAAGACCCTCTTTGGGAGGGAATTATGGCTAAAGATGGAGAAGCAATTAACCGAGCTCTAGAAGATGTTCGGCAAGCGCTAGACGCTTGGGTTTTTGAACCTGCGAACTGGAATGACGGAATAGCTGCTGAAGTCACTATGACTTTATCAGAACGATACCCGGAGCGCTTGAGCGGATACATCCAAGGTAAGATGAATAGAAGTCTTGCTATGACTCACGTAATAGCAGAACTATACCTTGACCCTAAGCGAATCGAAATGCATAGCGATGGACGCCGAATACGCCTGTTTCAAAGTGTTAAGATTCGAGTCCGTCTTTACTGAATTAGCCAATCAGAAGAGTAAACCTCTTCTAACTAGATGGTGCGCAAAAGACAGCGATCATATAAGAGATGGACAACTGCAGATGACAACAGTCTGGTGGCTCTTCGAGCTGCTGGAAAGACTTGGAACCAAGTTGGTGAAAAACTCGGGATTAGTGGCAAAGCCGCTGCCCAAAGAGGTACCTACTTGGTAAAGAACGGGGCTACACTCCCTGTTTCGAAAGCTGGACGACCCCGAAAGGTCGTTACCAAGCCAAGTTTGACTGTGACGAAGAAAGCAAGCAACCACGTGAAGAGTGAAGTAAAGCCTACCGCTACAGGTCTGGCTTTGACCCCTCTCGCTGAAGTTGACAAGAGCCTTGGAAAGCTTCGTGCTTACATCGCTCTGCTTGAGGCCCGAAACGCCTCTCTGCAGTCCAAGCTCAACGAAATCGAAAAGACTCTTCGAGACTGATTAGGTTTCAACTAGATGAACAACTTAATGATTAACTCATTGAGTGGGTGTAGTGAAGCACATGAGTAGAGCCAAACCAAAGACGAGACTCCTAAATCATGCTATGAAAGTAATCAAATCTTTCAACGGGGAACCGTTCACAGCGGTAGAAGTCTATGAGCAATGGGATGCTCACGCTTCTGTGAGATTGAAGCCAACTTCAAGAGACGTGGTTGGCTTAATGAGAAATCTACACTCACAAGGAAAAATCAAACAGATTGAGCACCATGAAGATAATCAGATCCGTACCAACGGATCTTCTGGTGGCACTTACGCCATCAATCTCTGGTGTGAGGTTGAACTAGATGGGAAAAATAGTGATTGACTTTGACAAGTTTCTGGATCCACTAAGGTGGGGAGTTCAGAAATCGAAGACAACCGGGATGCTAGGTAGATTGATACTCTTATTCGGAGGGATAGGGTATTTCTTCTCTCTGGTGGTTTTTTTGCTAATCGTGCTGCCAATAATTTGGTTGTACGAAAAGCTGATCTAATCCCGTCTACTAGATACGTATGGAAATTAGTACACACATACTGAATGAAAGAGGGAACTTTAATGGGAAAATATCCCGTGGAAGACAGTGCGCCTACTGCGAAAAACCTGCCAAGCTATATGTTTGGTGTGAGAAGCACTTAGGTGAAATGATTCGAATTAAAGCTAACTTGAACAATGAGGTGAACAAAAATGAGTGAATGGAAAATGGTGCACGGTGAGGGTGATGATCCTCTCGGGCCTAAAACGTATGTGGCCGAAGCTTACGGAGTGAAGTTTAACCCGCCCCTTGCGCAAGCAGAGGTGGGTGCTTTGATCGGTAAACTTGGAGTTGCCATGAGAGAATATGTAGCCACAATCGTGGCTGCTAACGACAAGATGCGGAAAGCGGTTCCTTCGGAGAAATCTAAGAAGGCTCTTGCTGAAAACATCTTGCGTCATATCATGGATAACCACCGGAAAGAAACCGGCCAGACCTTGGTAATGGTCCAAGGTGACAGTCAAACGACGACGACCCAAGAAGTGGTCAGTGAACACAAAACGCTAGCGGAAAAGTACAATGCATACGAAGGTGCGCTGGCTGAGTGGGATCTAAACAGAGCACTGATTGTGCGCTGTTGTGAAGACTACGTTCTTCAAATGGAGAGCATTGGTACACCAAGACCCAGCATGAAAGTAACTTTGCGAGGTCTCGTGGACACACTAACGAATGAACTTCCGTTTTTCTCGGAAGAGTACGCTGAGAAGGTACTAGCCACTCTGATTTCTGATGGGTGGATTTTGTTCAACAGTGAGGGGGAAACCCGTATCTTGCCTTACGGCAAGGGGGTTCCCGGGTACGATGCTACCAAGTGCGCAGCAGATCACCCAGCGTGGTCTCGAAGCATTGAAGACTCTTGGCTCTTGTGAGTCGGGTGACAACTAGGTGAGACTATGGCGAAAAAGCTAACATCATCAAAGGTATGCTTGACCTGTGGAGAAAGACTTCAGAGGGCTCAAGCGAAATACGCAAAGCAATACTGTGACGATCACAAGCGCATGATGGATCAACTTAGAAAGATGAGACAGCCATGCCGGAAGGTCGGATGCAAAAACCCTGCGCATGAGGACGGATTTTGTGACGGATGTAGACCGTTTGCAAAAGATCATGTTCCTATGCGGGAGGATTGGCTGAGGGGCGAGGGATTGATCAAAACGAACAGTCCGAAGTGCCCATACTACGGGACGAAAACGGAGTCGGGGATTTACAGAAGTAAGGCTGCGACGGACGTTATTGTAGAGATTAGAACGTTTTTGAACGACTAAGAATATCTTCATAAACCGTAGGTGGATAGTCAATTTGAGGGATACTAGATGGTTGAACGACAAACATCAATGGATGAGTTCTTGAAGAACTACAGCGAGCAAGTGCAAGAAGACAAGGAAGTTGTGGCTTCTGGTGAATATGACGAGAGAACCACGCTCAAAGCCGAGCGTGATCAAGTTTACTCTGGCTACTTCATCGAAAGTTACCAGTCTGGAATTGAAGGTAAGTACGGCGAAAATACCGCTGTGCGTGTTACCTCCCCTACTGGTGAAAAGCAAACCTTGTGGGTGAACGGATTTGAAGAACAACACTTCAACCAATTCATCGAGCGCTTGGAAAAGAAAGGCGTGAACCTTCCTGTGAAGGTTGACTTCCTGCGAAGCCAAGAAGAGAGCAAGGGTGGTAACAAGTACAACCGCTTGCGAATCATGGAAACGGCTTCTGGTGAAGAAGTACAGTTTGAGCTTGACTCACTCTGATACTTTGCCTAACTAGATGAGCGAAAAACGCTTTGAAGAAGAGATAAGAAAGGTAAAACAAACCAGTAGAATACAGTCCGGCATTATTTTTATGCTGCTTGTTCTACTAATCGGTGAACAGGCTAGTATCGACAACACTTTGCATTATGCAAATATTAGTGGTGTCAATGAGACTGTGGACTCTGATTACGATGGTGTTCCGGACCACATCGATGTCTTTGACAACGACCCTACTGAGTCGTTCGATTCAGACGGTGATGGGTTTGGGGACAATCGAGACGTTTTTCCTTTAGATGAGGCAGAATGGATGGATAGCGACGGTGATGGTTTGGGCGATAATGCAGATAATTGTCCCGGTATGCTAACTATGAATAACAGTGACTTTGATCGAGATGGTCGAGGTGACTACTGTGATGATGACGATGATGGCGACGGGGTTGGTGACTATGAAGATATTATGCAGTTTGGTAACTATGTAAGTAACCTTACTGTCTTCAGTGCAGCAACCACTTGCCTTGATACAAAAACGAAAAGCTATCTGATAATTTTCAGTAAGACTGTGTGTGATGTGGATGAGCCATATGTCGTAGTTAACTACGATAATGTAACTGAAACGAGCGCGGTTAACTCTGGAAGTTTGGTGCAGTTTAACTTGACTGAAGTGGACTTGCCAGATAGTGAATGGGATAGTATGAGTATGACTATCACTATGTATGATGAGGATGACAATGCGGATGATCTATATGGTTCATGTGATTTGTCTATTCCAGTGATTACTGAATGTAGTGGTGGTTACATGAGAAGCTTGGTTGTAAATACCGAGAAACTCGAAAAGGACCCCGCAGTCAAGGCTCAGGTGCTTGCTTGGATCAATAACGAAGCTGCACCAGTGAGTGATAGTGACTGGGGTGTGTTGAATGACTTCAAAGACAGCTTTACTGATGTCTTTTCTGGAGTATTGGACTCGAAAGCTATTCAGACTTTGGTATTAAACACGATCGTTACTTTGTTATTTCCTACTGCTGCTTCCGGAATATTGGCCATCCTATCGTTATGATATATGGCTAACTAGATGAGAACCTACATCCTGAATGATGCTATGAGAGCTTGCCAGATTTGCGGCAAGGACTGTAGCGGAGAGGAACTAGAGTTATCTCTTGGAAAAACCATTTTGTGTTTAGACTGTCATGGTCGAAGCACCGAGTGGCAAAGCTCAATTACTCATTTGTGTTGAGCTAACTAGTGAATCAAGAAGAACTACAACGGATTTGCACCGAGCAATGCTCGGCTACACAGCACTTGTTCAAGCTAAAATCTTGTACTGAGTGTAACTAGATGGTTGAATACGACCCTGAGATACATGGGGACATGGTTCAGTGTGACACCTGTGAGGAATGGTTTCCTCCAGCGAAGACAGTTATGGTTGACGCTAAGATGTTTATACAGAAGTGTGTCGGATGCTATGATGATGAAGATAGTGAGCTAAGTAAGCTCACTTATGATAACAGTGAAGTATACGAAGAGTACGCAGAAGAACTACCCCCAGAGGAGGAAGAGTAATGTGTGGAGCAATACCAACGCCTTGTGAGATCTGTGGTAAGTACTATCGACTGGAACCTCTTTGTAACTGTAAGGAGGAAAAGGAGTGAGTATCGTAATTGCTACGATATGGTTGTTCCTTTTTCTTTTGTTTACAGAGATCATCATAACCTTGTTTGGTAAAAGCGAGTACGAACCAATCGTACCTGAGCCAAATAATCTTCTTCGAGCAGAAGAAGAGTGAGGTAACTAGATGACCGCCCTTAGAGGACGCGAGTTAATCGAATATCTTGAGACTGAAATAGAGGTTTACCGCAGGCTTTGGCTTGCGGCTCAATGGAAAGTACCCGAAGATGTTCTGGATGATGAATACCTCGACATGCTTGAGCTAGTCGAGAAAGAAAGAGCCTCCGAGTGAGGTAACTAGATGAGTAACAAAAGAATTGACTTGACTTATTTTGAAGGAATAACGGAAAATCGTGGTGCTATGAACTACGAGATTGACGAAAATGGTATGGTTGGTAATGTGCTGGGAATTGACATGAACCAGAAAGATGCTGCCGCTATTTACAATATTCCCAGACTAATTGCTGAGTTGAAGAGATGTTACGAACGCGAAGATGCACTGATTGAAGCACTGCGAATTATCCGAGACGACTTGGATGATGCCCTTGAAACTGAAGGGTATAATACGTCGGCTCATGAGAAGTCCGAAAGGACTTTGCAGAAAATCAGAAACTTCGCAAACGACGCCTCCGAGTGAGGTAACTAGATGAGTAACTGCAACGAATGCGGTAAAGAAATAGAGGAAGTCGTGGAATGTTACCAATGT
>Ga0099850_1001760_pt1 | contig 10170 bp, 6 predicted proteins | sample CB_VirMetaG_5_FD_79182 | JGI IMG/M metagenome (GOLD analysis project Ga0099850, IMG submission 79182) | Freshwater to marine saline gradient viral communities from Chesapeake Bay - CB_1508_1D Viral MetaG | ecosystem: Environmental > Aquatic > Marine > Coastal | place: USA: Chesapeake Bay...
AAAGAAACAGGCGGAGAATTTTTACCCACTACTTGGAAAGAGGATTCATATGTCGAAAGCAAGTCTATTAGTAATAATCAGTCAGATGTTACTAGTCTTACCGCAAGTTTTAGTACGACTCCAACCGCTAATTCAATCTGGGTAATTACAGAAACAGAGAGTGGAGCTCCGACTGTAGGTTCCGCAGACCTTTATAAAGTACTTGGAATATCTCAAGACGATAAAAATATATATACTATTAGTGCAGTAGAACATACAAATGACAAATATGCCTACGTAGACAATCCAGATTCAATAGTAGACTTACCAAATGATGTCTTTCCTACAGAGCCAGAATTTGCTGTTGCTCCAACACAAATTCGTGTATTGCAAACTTCCGATGCCTCCCGTCCCGATGAAGAACTTCAAATAGAATGGGATTATCCTGCTTTAGTAGATGTAGGGGGCGGGGAACTACAAGAAACTACTCGATATTTAGATGGGTTTGAAATAGTTCATAATGTTCCCGGAATTGAAAGTCCTGTAAATGCAGGAAAACGAGCACGAAATTATACTTTTACTAACGTTCCAGATGGAAGTTATTTTTTTAGAGTACAGTCTATTTCTGTATCAGGCAAAAGGTCAGAATGGATAACTGCACGCTATCTAGTGGACGATCCTTTTAGTGATGAAGTAAATAGAATTAAAGGGCTTCAGACTGAAGGTTTAACTACTCATTTTCCTTATATTACTAATCAAACCGGCATTCTTGGAGCTATACGGGGAGCATATGATACTACAGGTAGTGTAACATATTCCACGAATGATGTGGTTACCGACGGAGGTCAGAGCTACTATTTAAGTGGATCTGATACAAATGTAGGTCATGTGTCTGTTTCAGCGGATAACACAACAACTCCAGGAACTTGGACAGAGTATAGTGCAGGAATACTTAAATTTAATGATTCAGGTGAAGATGTAGTTCTTGCTCCTAGCAAATTTAGAAGTGACGAAACTGTCTCATTAACTTCTGGGTATACTCTTGATTGTAATGTAATGAACTCTCTTGGGACTAACTTTCCTGGAATTCCAGGAGGCAATCCTAGAGCAGCATATGTTGTTTTAGACCACGGCTCTTCTGCCTTGAAACTTATTAAAGCAGATTTTGATGAAGCACTTAATCTATTTTATTGGCAGGATTTAAGCGTCTATGACCCTACAGACACAAATGCTGTATGGAGTGCCTTAACAGGAACTGCTACTGTAGCTGCGGGGTCAAATAAAGTAGTAGGCACTGGAACTACTTTTACCTCGCTAAATAATTTAAACAAATTAAAATTTAGCACTACTGGTTCTTCTATTACTCCAAGTGGGATAACTTGGAGTAGTGGTATCGCTACTGTATCGGCTACAGGACATGGATTAGTTGTAGGAGATATAATAACTATTTCCGGAGCTAATCCTGAAGGATACAATGAATATACTGTTACAATTTCTTCAGTCGCTAGCGATGGCAACTCCTTTACTTACTCTATAGGAACAGACCCCGGCACATACGTTTCTGGAGCTAGTATTACGCCCTATACTTTTTATGAAGCTGCAAGAGTTGCATATGTAGAGAGTGATACTGTTCTTTATTTAAATCGCAAACTTGACCAAGATACTGCATTTAGTGGTACTGTACGAGTACAAGAATATGCTCCAGATTTTCGTAGAGATGTTATAATCGGACAAGTATTTTACAATACTACATTTGGGGGTTACACATTTAAAAACTTTTTAACCTTAGACCCCAATCTTACAGCAGGTCGTTCAGTCTTTCTTGACTCGAATGTTGCTTATGCTCAGTTTGACCTAAGCAATAATCCTATTCTTCTTCCCGATAATATTATTGTTGATGCTACTGCTACAGGTTTTGAAAATCCTGAGTTTAAGATTACATACGGAGGAACTGGGGATGCTAACTTTACAGCAGAAGATACAGATTTTTCTACAGCTTCTCCTAACCCTTTTAAATACGAAAAAACTATATATACAAATACAGGGTCTAATGACCTATCATATGGTGCAGGAGCGGCGTACGAAATAACAGTAACAGTAAGAGAGGCAAATGACCCCGGGAATACTGATAAACAAAGAACAGATACTTTTGATATAGTTAAAGTAGATAATGTAGCTGCGGGCTCTGGAGCAAAAATTGTAACCCTTGAACTGGAAGACTATAGTATTGTATACGATGCTGATGGAGAAAACCCTTCTTTTAATAGTACAACCGGAAACGCAGGTGATATTACAATTACTGCTACAGCTTCTCCAGGCTTTGCGAATCCTTTATTTAGATTTACAATAGATGGTACTCAGGGCAGCTGGGTTTCTTCCGCAACTAATACTTCTACGGAAACGTATACTGTTCCTACTAATATTTCTACGTGGGGTTCGGGCACTGGAGGTACTCGTGTATTTAGCGTGGAAGTTGCTGAAGAGCCTACTTCTTGGAGCCAAGGAGTAAATGATCCTACTACAATAGAAGCCAGTGATAGTGTTAGTTTACTTGCTGTTCAAATAGGTCAAGGCGGCTTAGCAATAGTACTATCAAATCCTACTCACTCTCTTACTGCTGATGCTACAGGAGTCGTATCTAGTAACACTGGTTCTGGTACTGATATTGAAGTATTCGTAGGTGGTGTAGGCATAGATTATGTTACATCAAGTCCGAGTTTAGGCCAGTGGACAATTTCAAGTATAACTGATACTGGCGGCACCGATATTACTCCTGGAACCCCTACTACATCAGGAACAGGCCCAGTAGTGGCGAGTGTGCCCGATCATACCTTTAGTTCAGTAAATGCACTTGACGATCAAGAAGCAATTACTTATAATATTACGGTTCCTCAAGGATCTGGCAAGGCCGATTTAACAGCTCAAGCAATACAAACTTTTAGTTTAGCAAAGGCAGGAGTAGATGGAGAAACAGTAGTAGGACCTACTGGGCCTACTGGAGGAGCAGGCGCGACTGGAAAAAGAACTATACAAGGGTATTTGTATTACGAAAAAACTACAGCAAATGCTCCTGATGAGCCTTCTGGAAATACTTATACTTTTTCTACGGGTTTAGTATCTGGAACGGGTATAAATGATGCAGGAACTACGAATGTTTGGAGAAACGAGCCAAGAACTCAAGATCCTACCTCTTCAAATACTCATTGGACTGTTCGTTACTATGGAACAGAAGCTACTGCAGGTGATACTACAATATCTGTACAATATAGTACTGTAGTTCAATACACAAACTTTGACGGAGTTGTTACCTTTAGTAATGGAACTTTCTCAGAGGGAGGTACCCAAATTACTACGATTGACGGAGGAAATATTTCTACAGGCACAATTGATGCAGATAAAATAACTATAGGACAAACTGTAGCACAGGGGCGAACGAACTCAAGTAGAATGCTTCTTTTAGAAGATTCTCTTAAAATTTTCGAAGGCACAACTTTAAGAGTACATTTAGGAAGATTAGATAATACTACTACATAACAACACCCCCGAAAAATAATACTTGACATAGCACCTCACCGCTGCTATAATTTGAACAATGGAGGAATTTTAAATGGCTGCTGGTAAGTATAACATACAAATCGATCAGGGTTCTGACTTTGATATTGACTTAACTATAAAGGAAAATGGTTCTGTTAAAGACTTAACCGGCTATTCTGCTCGTGCACAGATGCGGTCAAAAAAATCTGATACTTCGCCTGCAGCCTCCTTTACTTGTACTGTAACTAATGCGACAGGCGGAGTTATAAAAATGAGTTTAGGAAATGCTGTTTCCTCCGCTTTAACTGCTGGACGATATTTTTACGACTTAGAGATCTATATTAGCTCCGATATTATAGTAAAACGTTTACTAGAGGGGGAAGTCATTATAGACAGAGAAGTAACTAGATAATGGAAATAGATATTTCTTCTACCTCTACAGAAGTAAATGCTTCTGGAGATAATATTGTCGTAGATATTACAGCAACAAATGAAGTTACTGTAGAGGTTGCTACATCGGTGCCTTTGCAATCAGTAATTGCTCAAAATATTGCTATAACTCCTACAGGAAGTATTACTGCTACTAATTTAGAAGATGCAATCAATGAACTTGCAAATCAACAATTTTCTTCAGCTTCTGCTCCTACAGGAGTTTATATAAATGAAGGAGACATTTGGTACGAAACAGATACAGAAAACTTATACGTCTATAGAGAGGTTTCTTCAGGAGTATTTAACTGGGTACCTATTGTAATTGGAACAGCAAATTCCGATTCATTAGACGGGGGGCTTTATTAAAGCCACGGGAACTATATTATGGCACAAACCATAAAAATTAAACGCTCCACTGGCAGTGCAGCTCCCTCTACACTTGCTTCCGGAGAATTAGCATTTTCAAAAGGTTCGGGCACTTTTTACATTGGAGACCCCGCTGCGGCAAACACTCCTATTGCTATTAGTGCTGCGATAATAAATAATGCAGGCACTGCTTCCCTTAATACTGGCATTACTGCTGGAGAAATTCGCACTCTTATCGGAGTAGATGCCTCAGGAACTGATAACTCTACTGATGTTACATTAGCAGGCACTCCTGACTATTTAACTCTGAGTGGTCAGCAAATAACGTTGAATGCAATTGACCTTGCTGCAGATGTTTCTGGAACTCTTCCTATTGCCAATGGGGGCACCGGAGCTACTACTGCATCAGATGCTCGAACTGCATTAGGAGTAGACGCTGCAGGAACTGATAACTCTACTAACGTTACTTTAGTAACTACTTCGCACAATTATTTAAGCATTGCAGGTCAAGCTATTACTCTTGGAGCAGTTAGTCTTGCAGATGATGTAACTGATACTCTACCAATCTCTAGCGGTGGTACGGGAGCTACTACTGCATCAGGTGCTAGAACTGCGTTAGGAGTAGACGCTGCAGGAACTGACAATTCTACGAATGTAACTCTTGCAGGCAGTCTTGATTATATTACTATTAGCGGTCAAGTTATTACTCGTAATGCTATTGATTTAAGTACCGATGTAACTGGCTCTCTTCCCAATGCAAGCGTTTCTGGCTTAGGAACTCTTGCTACCTTGAATGAAGTAAATGCAGCAACGATTGCGGATAATTCAGTAGGTGCTGCAGAGTTAAATGTAACTGGAAATGGTACTTCTGGACAAGCACTTGTTTCTGATGGGGATGGTACTTTTACTTGGACTACAGTTTCTTTCACTGACAATGATGTCAGCGTTGCTAACTTGCAGACTCGCCTTGGTGAAATAAGTAGTGACACTACAATTGGTGATGCTACAGATGTAACTATCACAACTTCAGGTGGTTTGGTTGTTACCGGCGACTTAACAGTAAATGGTACAACTACTACTGTATCTACAACAAATACTATAATTTCTGATACTCTTCTTGAGCTTGGAAACGGTACTACAACAGCAGCAAATGACGCAGGTATTATTATTGAACGTGGAAGCACTGGAGATAATGCTTTCTTTGGTTGGGATGAATCTGCAGATAAATTTACTTTAGGTACAACGACTGCAACTGGAGCATCTACTGGCAATCTTACAATTACTACAGGTACTTTGGTTGCTGATCTTGAAGGCAATGCTTCGACTGCTACTACTCTTGAAACCGCTCGCACAATTGGTGGTGTTTCATTCGATGGCAGTGCAAATATTAACCTTCCCGGTGTTAATACTGCTGGTAATCAAAATACTAGCGGAAATGCTGCAACTGCTACGGCTCTTGCAACTGGAAGAAATTTCTCTCTTACAGGAGATGTAACTGCTTCTGCGGTATCATTTAATGGTACTGGCAACGTAGCCTTGTCAACCACAATCGGAGCGGGTGCAGTTGACTTTGCAATGATAAATGGGGCTGCAATTCAAACTAGCACGGAATTATCTTCTCCTGGATTTGCAGATAATGACACCACCTTGATGACAGCCGCCGCTATAGATGATCGTATTTTATCTTATGGCTATACCACTAATGTGGGTGATATTACTTCAGTACAGATTTCTTCAACTGATGGTAGTATCTCAGGCACAGGCACGGGATCGACCGGAGCAATATCATTCGATCTTGAAGTTGGAACAATTGACGGTGGAACTTACTAAAAATGGCACAAACAATAAAGTTAAAGCGCGGAACGACTACTCCCGGTACAGGTGACCTTGTAAATGGGGAAGTTGCTATTGATACTTCTGCCAGAAAACTTTACATTAATGATAATGGCACTATTAAAGAAATAAGTAATACGGGTCCAACAGGCCCACAAGGTGCTACTGGTCCCACAGGGCCACAAGGTCCAACAGGTGCTACTGGTCCGACAGGCCCTCAAGGTCCACAAGGTACTACTGGAGCTACGGGCCCGACAGGTCCACAAGGTATTCAAGGTCCCACAGGTCCGACTGGCCCTATAGCGGGGTCGAATACTCAGGTTATATTTAATGACGGAGGAAGCGCCGGAGCGGATGCTGGTTTAACTTACAATAAAACAACAGACGCATTGACTGTTGGAGGAGTAATATCCGCAACTGGAGGCAATTCGACAAACTGGAACACAGCCTACGGATGGGGGGACCACGCTTCTGCAGGATACCAGCTACTTGCAGCTCCGAATGCGCCTTCAATTACTTCTGCAACGGTAGTAGGAGAAACAGTAGAGCTTGTATTCTCTCAGTCTTCAAGTTCGAATGTAGACGGGTATGAAATTTGGTCTGATGGTGGTGGGGTCTCTTATGCTCTCATTGGCCGTATTCCTGAAGAAGACGTTGCATCAAGTATGTCTTTTATAGATGCGAGTTTTACCGATACAGGTACAATTAACTATCGAGTCTATGCAATTCGAGGTGGCGTTTATTCTACAGCAGCTACTACATCCGCAAGTTTTACAGTGCCTTCTCTTGATGTTACAAATTTTGCTGCTGTGCCAGGGCTGAATACTTTCGATCTTCAGTATGATATTCCAGAAACTCGATTTCTTGACCATATCGAAATTTACTTAGATACTGACGCAAATTCTGGAAGCCTACTTCGTGCTAATGCAAGCCTTATTTACAGTGGAGCAAACTCAAACTATACGCACAATATATCTGCGGTAGACCGAGATAATTTTCATCAATTCTGGGTAGAATGTGTGAGCGTATAATGGAAGAAACTAGAGAATACTGGGAAAAATGTTTGGCCGAGTTCGAAGAAGCTCTTGCCGCAGAGAAAGAAATGGAAAATCCGAATGATGATATGCTTCGATTACTTAGTCTAGAAATTGAATATTGCAAGGGAGCTTTATCATGATCGAAGCAACTTCTCTTACTCGCAGCAATATACTTTCTATTACTGGTGCAGTCGCAAACGAATATTTAGGACAGAAATGTATAGTTCCTGCCTGGCGAAGAGGTATGAGCAATACGACAGTAAGCTCCGGTTCTGAAGACTACGACGGAGGAGATCGTGTAATCGGTTTTACTGCGGGATATGAAGTAGACGGAGATTTACTTCTTACTGTGGGTTGGGGAGACGGTTTTGCAATTCGACGCCTAAACAATGATGGCACAATGACTCGTCTATATTATGAAAATTATGCGCTCTATCGTGATACTACTTCTACATACAATCATATGCAATCGATTGCTGTTCACCCTTCCACAAGTACTGCTGCAATTATGACTTATAATGTAAATGGATACTCTTGGATTGATTATAGTGATTTAAAAACTGAAGGTACTACTGTAGTAAATACTCGTCCTTCTTCACAGTACATTTTTAATACGGGAGGAGTGGCAGTAGATAGCGTTGGTAACGCTTACTATGGAGGATTAGTGACTGCAGGGGACTGGGTGTATATTGGAGACCACAACGCAACTCATTATAAAAAGTTTCCTCGGCGTAAGTTTACGGACGATACAGAAGAGCTTATAGATGCTACTTCTTCTTCTTATATTTATTCGGGCGCAGCAACAATTGATCGAAACGGATATCGCTACTATCTTGCATATGACGAAATAAATGATCGTGTATACTATTTTTCTTTCTACAGCGCAAACACAATGTGTATTGTAGATGCTTCTACAGATAATCCAAAATGTGTTTGGTGTGATATGGGAGATATTGGGCTAGGAAGCGAGGCTTACGAACAAGGTCTTTTTGTTCCAGACCCGGTGAATTATCCAAATAAAATAACAATTGGATGTAACTCTCGTCATGCGTATGTAGATATTTCAAATTGTTTTTCAGGGGGAAATGCAACCATATTAAAGCAGTTCTATACTGAAATTGATCCGGCCGCTTTTGGTAATTATTTTAGAGCAGGAACAAAGTACCAAGGACTTTCAGGAGATGCAATTGACAAGCATCCTTCTTATACAGACTTTCATCCAACTACTTCTGATCGTGGAAGAAATATGTTAGATGGATGGTTTGACTATGATAATGATAAAATTGTAGGACTTTATAGGCATGATAACACAACAGAAGACACTACAACTTTAGGTAGAGGACGTAGCTATAGATCTGACTATGGAACTCCAATTTTTCGTATGACAAGTGCGAATGGAACAAAATATTGGATAAAACTGGGATATGGGTATGATGGTCACGGGATTAGAATTTGGCCAGACTCAATTGGTCCAGGACTTATCGGAAATTGGGAAATCGAATACGGAACTTTTAGTCTTACGAACTCTAATATTAACTTTGTACATTTAAACACTGAAGAACACTATACTCCTTCCGGGTGTTCAATTTCGTACTATGTAAGTAACAATGGGGGAAGCACTTGGGAAGCATACACAGGTAATGAAGAAGTGCATTATTTTACAAGTACAGGTAATGCTTTACGTGTAAAATACAGTGCGTCAGGACTTGAAAATAAAGCGCCGTATAAAATGTCTGGGGCGTATGATACAGTTACATATGGAAATGTATACGAAGGAATTAAACAAGACTTACCTATGAAGGTGTCAAGATTTAAAATTAGCGGGAGAAAACTGTAATGGCAACAAATACGCCTTCAAAAAGGAATGCTGTTGTATTTGCGGATAGCCTCACGGTATCAGGAGAAACCTCCCTTAGTAATATTACAACTACAGGATATTTACGAGGACCATCTACATTTACTATTGACCCGGCGACGCATGGAAATGACACGGGTACTCTTGTAGTAGCAGGTAATCTGCAAGTAGATGGTACAACTACTACAATTAACTCTACTACTCTTACCGTAGACGATAAGAATATTACTCTTGCAAGCGGCTCTACGAATGCTGCTGCAGCAGATGGTGCTGGAATCACAATTGATTGTGGTACGGATACAGATGCCACATTTATTTATGATGGTGTTGATGACCAGTGGCAGTTAAATAAAGATACTACTATTACTGGCAATGTTGGTATTGGTACTGCGTCTCCTGCCGCTTTACTAGATGTTACCTCTGGAATTGGGTCTACTCGTTTAACAGGGCATCAAATCCTTATGACGAGAGACGGGAATAATGAAATTTATGCTCAAGGCGCATCTTCAGTACTCGCATTAGGTACAAATGGCACAGAAGATATGCGTATCGACTCTAGTGGCAATCTTATAATAGGTGCAACTACACCTTTTACCACTGGAGGAACAGCAAAACTTTCTATTTCGGGCACAGTACCGCTTTCTTTTGGCCCTTCTTCTACAGACATGTCTTATTTTAGAAGGCAAGCTCAAGGAGCTTTCTGTTGGCAAACAATTGTTGGTACAAGTAATGCTGGAGAAATACATCTTCAACCTTATGGCGGCAATGTAGTTATCGGCGCAGCGTCTGTTTCAAACCCTAATAGCTATGGCGCTATTCTAAACGTCGAAGGCTATGCTCCTGCGCTTGTTCTGAGTGAGGACACGGGGCGCGACTATACCATTGGTGTCAATGGAAACAATCTAAACATCTTTAACGAAACTACTAATGTGCTGACGATTTTGGACAGCGGCAACGTAGGCATCGGCACTACCAATCCCTCAAGTCTTCTGCATCTATACGGCGGAGCAACGACTCTAACACTAGAGAGCACTACAAACACCGCAGTCATAGACCTTGAAAACAACGCAACAACTGGTCAAATACAGCTAGCTAACGATTACCTTACTGTTGCAGTAGGCGGCACTGAGCGTA
>Ga0099850_1001761_pt1 | contig 10161 bp, 6 predicted proteins | sample CB_VirMetaG_5_FD_79182 | JGI IMG/M metagenome (GOLD analysis project Ga0099850, IMG submission 79182) | Freshwater to marine saline gradient viral communities from Chesapeake Bay - CB_1508_1D Viral MetaG | ecosystem: Environmental > Aquatic > Marine > Coastal | place: USA: Chesapeake Bay...
CATCACGCAAAGGTCCGCCTGGATATAATGGTACTTGTGACCAGTGAACTTCAATGGGAACATATTCATTTTTACCTGGCTCTCCCATCTGTTTGATGGCGTTTTTCCAGTAATAATAGAACATGTTCAAACCATTCGGCGTAGAAACCATAAGAACTTTGGTGTTTTGTCCAGAGGTAACTGTAGGGTATACCGAACTAAAGAACTCTTCTGCGATGTTGTTTGGAACGTGAGCAAATTCGTCCAAGAAGATCATGTTGAACGAACCACCACGAATCGCGGATGATGATGTCGCAGACGCAAGAACCTTTGATCCATTTTCGAGAATAATGGATCCTTTATTCCATTCCATAATACCTTGCTGCAACCACAGTGGAAGATACTCATATGCCAACTTAAGACGAGAAAGAATTTCTCTTGCAGTTGCTTGCTTGTTAGCAAGAATACCCACAGTCATGGACTGGTTGAAAAGAATGTAATGAAGAATGTAAGAAACGATTGTAGTAGACTTACCACTCTGTCTGGGAAGTTTCGCAATCACAAATCGGTTATTGTGAACCTTATCAATAATTTCTTCTTGATAATTGTAGAGTTCAAATGGAATAAGACCATCATCCAACGACACAACCTTGACATACTTCTTTACAAAGTAAATCGGATCCTGTGAGCATTTAATATATTCTTTAACTTGGGCTGGTGTGAAGTTTTGTTCTACTCCAGCCTCTTTGAGGTTTGGATTACCAAGATATCCTGTTTTCTTATCCGTCATCTATATCATCTGCCAATTCATTAATAATCTTCTTTGTGCTTCTACTTGCGTTGATCAAGTTCTGAAGTTCAGAAGTGGAACCAATAAATATTGAGTTATTTGTTGTTTCGTTTGATTCTATCTTTGTTATTTCAGTATCTTTAACTTTCTTATGAATATCAATTAGATCCTTGTTTACATCAGCAACGGTTTTAATGAGTTGAGAAACTACTTCATATGCTCTTGGATGTTCTCCCTCCTCAGCAACATTAAGAATGCCCTGAATGGCATCCTTTCCGTTGTCAATGAGATCCATAAGATTTTTTCGTACTGTTAGATAATCCTTCTGTAAATCGGGATCTTTAATCTCCTTGTGACTTACAGTTATGGATTTTGGTTCAGTGCGAGCAATCGCTTTTTCTTCTTTTTCCTCGAAGTCCACACCTAATGCCTTCGCTAGATTTGTATTCACATCCATGATCTATCCATTCAATCATACTTCAAATGTTGGACCTATGTAGTTACCATAAGTATCTATGGCTCCAGTAACTCCAGAGACTCCAAGTTCATATGTGTGTTGATAAACGTCGTAGGTTTGTCCCGCTGTGATTCCAGCAACACCACCACTAACACCAGACTCGTAGAACTGCAAGGCCCCAGACGCTCCAAGTGTATAATCCCAAGTACGAATTTTGGAATCGCTGATGACGGTTGCTGTCTTTTCTGGACCGTAAACATAAGTCTTGGCAGTAAAGTCGAATGTTAGAAGAATGTTTCTTCTTGTATCAAAGTCACCATCGTAATCTTCAGCAAGAGTTACATCATTTAAAACAATAGGAACATCAATCTTCTGAAAGATGTCTGTAAAGTTCAATGCTATTGTGAATTCTGGATTGAAATATGGTAGGATCTGTTCGGCAATCTGGAATCCATCATCCATGTTTCTTACCATAGCATAAAGAGCAAACGTCACATTATATGGTGCCTCTGCGTATGAGAATTTTGATTTTCCTGTGCTAGCATCGGGTGTAAGGTATCTCTTATTGATTCTGTTCTTCATTCGACTTGGATCATATGAGATTGCTGTGATCTCGAAAGCAAGTCGAGGAAGTGTGATTTGTACCTTCGTTTCATCTGTGTTGATTGAACTTGGATTATCCAGACGCATCAAAAACTTTTCTGATGGTCCATATGAAAGAGGAACACGAATTCTCTCGATCTGTTCGCTGTTGTTATTTCTTCTTTCAATCACAATGTTATCGAAGAGACTACCAAAGCCAATGACTAACTTGCGAATTGCTGCATTGTAATATGTACTAAACATTAGTAGAGTCCCTCGCTGAATGGATCAACTTCGGTGAAGTCAATCACGCCCTGACTATCTAAACCAAACAGGCTGTTATCTCCATCTGGTTTATCTGTGACAATATTCTCTGGAACAACAAGGTTTGTCGAAGCAATAGTTGTGAGTGTATACTCTGCTGCTGAATTTCTTCCTTTGACTGTCTGATTCGCTCCTGTAAGGAATGTACCAGTATCGCTGGATATAGTGAGTTCGAGACTATCACGCGACCAGTCGATAACAGTCGCGGTTGCAGTTGCGTCTGCATACACAGAACTCGATCCAGAAACACCAGCAACCTGATATAATGTTTCACCTCGGTAGAAGTCAGAAGTTGACCCAACGACAGAACCAAGAGTGAAGACCTGAGCATATTCTTTGACTTTATCCTGAACGGCATTTGGACCAGAGAGTCCTGTCTGAATGTTCTCCAGTGAATATGTGAAGAGTTCACACTGAAGAAGATATGTTTGATTCTTTCCTAATTGATAAAATGGATTTTCATGTTCAACAAAATTAATCTCAAAGAGGTAGTTGCCCATTGGGAAGTAGATTAAATCACCCTCTCTTGGACGAGTGATGTTTGCTAGATCCCCAACAGATTCTCTGAATCTTCTTTGGGAAACAACCAAGGATACTTTATCCTTGATCTCTAATCCATACTTGGCAAGAATATCTCCCTCACCATCGAAACCATCTACACTCTGAAGATACATTTCGATTTCATATGTCGATGTAAACTTACTGAGAATATCTTCACCAAAGAGATTGTCCTTCTTGACGAAATCTCTTGGTAAGTAAATAACATCCATACCCATTGTTTTGATTGCTTCAATGGTAAGGTCTTCGATGAGATTCTGCTCAGAAGCGGTGCTTCTAAAGTTGAAGTATGGATTTGTTGCCATTTATTACCCCGTCATGAAGTCTATGGGTAGTTCGTATGTCAGTCTAACTTCTTCTTCGAGTTTCTCTACTTCTTCCACCGCATCTCTATAGATTTCACTTCCCTTAAGACTGACACCACCTGGCAACTGAATGCCATCATACTTAAGCATGTTTGTTCCCCATTGTTTCTTCAACAACGCGGTAAAGTATTTCTTGAGAAGACGATCGTTATAGATTTCTGTGAAGGTTTCTGGATTCAGAGCAGCATATGCCTCTACTACCAAATACTCACCAGAATTAATATCTTCATCCCATTTCATATCAAGATGAAGTCTGTTCGTTACTTTACTAAAACGAATCATCTTTTCTGGACTAAAGAAGTCCTGAATCAGAGTGTTATATCTTCGGAAGACATCGTAACTCGCAAGGGCATTATCTCCTCCACCACCTATTGCATTCATTGTATTAACACCAAAAACATCATTCAGTGCCCACTGATATCGAACATTGAACATGTTTACAGTCGCAGCATCAAATCTAAACACACGAACAACACTCACGATATCAGATCCCCTTGGACCTGTGCCTGTAGCACCATCCACGGGAGGAAGATCGTTCGTGCTAATATAACCTTTTGTGATATCCGTTGATGTTACCTGATGCTTGAAATAGCATCTTTCAACACCATCGAAATGTCGCTCAGTAAAAAACTGAAGTGCTTCGTCGAGTCTATCTTCTGCTTGTTGGTAATCTACGTTGATTTCAACAACAGGCGCACCTAGTTTTCTCATGGCATAATCAATAAGGTCTTCTCTTGAATTGATAGCGGCCATAAAAATCTCCTGTGTTCCTATTTATGTATAAGAACACAGGAGAGGCATGAAAGAGATTATGAACTTCAGTCTTGTTTTGGTGCGCCGTTGATGGTTACTTGAACCTTTTCTACATCTTTCATGTCCATTTGTTCGATGTAGTAACGTCTGGTGATTGGAGATTTTCCTTCATCTGGGGATGACTTCTCGTAGTTAGTAAATCCTGGCATGTTCAAAGGACAACTTACCTTTGGATAATCTAACTTACTATATTCATCACCCTCTGCAATCAACCATGTTTGTTTACGATCTCCACAACCACAACCACCACAATAACTCTTGTTCCCATTTACCTTACTTGTTCTAAGGTATTCGCATGGTGGTAGTTCACCGCCATACTCTTGGTTCCCGAAACAACTGATGACACGAAGTTTCTTTGTCTTGGTGTCGATCTTATTGTTTGCAAGTCCTCTTGATGCCATAGCAGCAGCAAAAGAACCAACCATTCCGATCTTATCTTTTAGTGTCTTTTTTTCCGCAGCCGCAGCCGCATCCTTGGCTTTGGCGAACTCTACTTTTTTTTGATCTTGTTTCTTCTTTTCTTCTTTTGATTTTGCTTCATTAAGCCTACGTTCAATATCTTCCTTGGACATGAAAAACTCCCACTAGATGATGAAGGATAATTGAGAATAATTAGATCCCAATTCGTCTGATAGTATATCTCTATAAGATCCACCGTCAACCCAATTTTCTATATTATTTATACCCGTGAGTATGATTCTTATTTTTTGATCATGATTAATTGTAGTACCCGTAAACAATGATCTAAGAATGTTTAGAATAGTCTGATTTGTTGTCTCACCATTATTGTTTGCAGGTCCAGATGTATATGAGAAATCAATTGTTCTTGTGTATATGCGATTTACAACAGTAGTACCACTATTCCAATCATCCACACCATTAAACTGAGTTCCTCTGAAACTAACATCCCTAGTAATTGAAATCAAATCACATAGTTTATTCTTAAAAGCAGTGTAATCATTCGAAGGAATTATGTTGTTTCTGCATGTGAAAGAATTGAGAGGCGTTCTTGTTTCTGGAATAACGGCTTCACTTATACTTTGTGGAATGCTGGTTGTGTTTCTGTTATTAATGTTTGGTAGAATACATGAACTTAAATTAGTCTGATTCGTAATGGAGAAATCTAAACTGATATTTGATATAACGGGTGTTTTTCTGATAGTAAACGATGTGAGTGGATTATCAACAAGAGTAACATCTGTTAGATAAGGCATATTCTCAAAAGTCATAGAAGACAAACCACAGTCAACTGCCTCAAACACTCTGAGTTGAGGGTATGAACCATTGATTGTCGTTAGTGATGGATTGAAAGATACCCTTAGATTTGAAAGATAAATTTTATCAGTACTACCAAAGTCTATGCTTGTGAGGTTATTATATGATACATCTACCTCTGTTAGATACTGGTTTGACGACAGATTCAAAGTTTGGAGTTGGTTGTTAGCGAGATTTAGTTTTTCGATTGCAACTGCATTTGATAGGTTTAAGGCAACAATTTCACTACTTGGAACTTCTAGCACTGTAAGTTTATCGAAAGTATGTGATTCAAAGTCGGCACTAAAACCAGACCAATTATCCATTTGACCCGAGAACTCTCGTAGTTCAGTCATTCCATCGAAGTTAACGTAACTGATTTTTCGATGTGATGGTATTGGACCATCGTTCCAGAATACACCTGGCTCATTTAGTACAAGTCGTTGAATATGACTTGCTGGTTGATTTGTTTCAAGAATGTTTCCAGTGAGTCCCTTTAGTGTTCCGTTGCTATATGGAACTCTGATTGGTGTTTGTTTGTCCACGCGGAAGTAAGCGGGAACACCTGTCTGAATCCATATGTCATCAAGGAAAGAACCACCAGAATCATTTCGTATGAATGTTCTGAAACCTTCGTTGTGAAGATTGTAACGATCGGTTCCAATGTCTCTAATATCGGTAAAGATCAATTGCTGTGGAATACCAGGCTGAGAAATAACTGGTTGGTTGTAGAGAACCATTCTATTTGATGAGAAGTTTAGTCCTTCCTCAAAGTATGGAACGGCATCTACAGTTGGATCACCACAGGTAGAACCAGCCCACAGGTTTCCTTGTTGATTCCTAGTAGCAAAAATTCTAACAATGTTTGTGTTTGTTGGATCTGGATCTTCACCTACAAGACATTCACATTCTGCATTTACATCTGTGCTTGTGTCTAGGTAAGCAACATAGTTACAATCTCTTCCTTCACAAACAGTGCCAGGTCCGTGGAAGAATCCATTCAGTGCGTTACATTCTCCATACGTCTTGGAGTCAGCACAAACAAGAGTAGATCCATCCTCGTAGCAACAAGATCCTAGATGAGTTGCGTTTATATGTTCACTATTTGTCTTTGATGTGATCTCATTACATGTTTGACATGTGTTGATCCATTCTCCGTGAAGAATTTCACAGTCAGACTTTGAGTATTTGTCTAGGCAGATATTTGGATTACCAGTTGTGTAGGTATATTCTGTTGGGTATTGAGCAGTGTTCTCTCTGTTTAGAAGACAAACACCTAGTGTCTTGCTTGTTGGAATTTCATTTTCTGTGCTGCACTCAGAACATAGTTTTCCTGGCGTCCATGTAGCAGATAGAACACTTTCGTCAAGATTGCTTTCTCCATATCCAAGATTGAGATACTTTTCTTTTAATCTGTGTAGTGAGTTAACGCACTGGTACTCCGTAAGCATATCACCACAGTTTGTGAATTTTTCTTTGACATCATCCCCAACAATACCCGCTGATACGCTGTCAAACAAGACACATCTACCAGCCAAGAATTTTTCACCTTGGTTGATACCGCTTGGTAGGTCTGAACCAAAATATAAACCAGTTGCTGGATAACTTCGGATTTGATCGCAGTAGATACCACCAAACCATCGACCTTCCAGATCAACACACTGTTGTTCTGTTTTGGCTTCACATTTCCAAATGTTTCCATCAAAGAACTGACAACCACCCCAAAGAATTGCTTTGCTTGTGTCACCATCTGTAGCACATACAACACCACCTTGACTGGTGCATTGTGCTTCTGTTGATGTCAAAAGAACAATGGTAGATTCTCTACCAAAAGTTGGACCTTCAACTCCGCTCCATCTACCATCGGTATAATAGTGTTTTGTTGTTGGTTTAGAACAAACAATTTGGGCACCATTGAGGGATGATGATGGTAAGTCTACTGTGTTTGTTGTCGTTGTTGTGGTCGAACTATCAGTGGCACAATTGTAGTTTCCTTGACTTGTACAGTCACTTCCTTCACCCTTCCAAGATCCACCATTTCTTTCGCAATCATACTTCGTAAGAATTCCAATACATGATCCATTCTTGCAACATGCACCAACATTCATACCACTACTGTTGTCAAGTGGATTGCATGGATTTGAAGCACATGTCAGTGCGTATTCTGTGTTTGTACCATCATGTAGAATTCCACCAAGTTCAGCACAATAGTTTGGATTGCAAGTGTCAAAACACCCGTCATCAACACAACATCCATACGCGGTTGATAGCAGAGATGAAAGATTCTGATTTGTTACTTGGGCACATAACTTGCCACCAAAGAACTCAGCATCAAAATTTTCCTGAGTGATACATTGTGTTTCCGTTACATTGTCTGTGCATGTTGAACATGTCACACAAGCACCATGTTGATCTGAGTTTAGATTGTTGTATATTCCACTCTGTTGAATTGTTGGACATTCATGTGTTGTACATGTTGATGATTTACCCTTGAAAATACCATTACTTCTTTTGCAGTTTATGAAAGATACATCATTCTGACAATCGAAAGCAGAAGTTTCTTCATTATAAACACAACAAGCACCAATATCATTTGGGTTTGGTTGAATCGCTTTTGTTCTTGTTCTAAATTCAATTGGCATTAAAAATCACCTCGGTCTATATCCATATCGGTAACTTGTTCCAATTCTACTTGTAACAGCAACCATGTTATTATTTATATTCCTAAACTGAGGGACAAATGATTGTCCGTCACATCCAACACCCGATCCATCTGGAAAATATGGGTTTGGTGTAACTGTATCACTTTGTTTATCCTTGAAACATGGTCCCCAGATTTCATTTGCTCTTTGCGTACATATTGACTGTGGTTGGTTTGGATTGATTGTGCTGTTTCGGAATGTTCCATTGTTTCCATTTGCTGGTTGCCCATTTGGGGTTGGGTTCTGTTGTGCGGGTGGATCACAGTTGGCACCAGTGAGTGTTCTGTCTGTTTGTGTGAGGGCTGTTTCATTATATACAAATCGACATGAACTGAAAACTATATCGTCACAGTAGCCATCTGTCACGGGACAAAGTGGTGGACTGGGAACACACTGACATGCTACACAACTTGATCTCTCAGAAGCAGTTATGATATCATCATAACTAACCCCACGTCCATTATCTTGTGGTTCACATCTTCCACCTGTACCACAAATTGTTGTTCCCTCACAGTATCCACATTCTATTGCTAATTCATGATAGTTATTATCATCATCAGTACATGCATCTGTAGGGGTGGAGTCTGGACAATTATTTGGATCACTAAATTCACTGAAATTCTTAATGAAATTTATTTTTTCATCTAATGTACATGGTTTAGTTTTACATCCACCATTATCTTTACAACAATCGCTCCAACCAAAGGGAATTCTAAGTCCTTCGGGTGTGATCCAAGGTGAGTTTGGATCTTTTCTTCTCTTCTCTCCTGTCGGTCCCGGAGGACTAAACACATCGTTTGGTACTGTTGGATATGTGTCAGGATTTATTGGCTTATACGGTCCACTCACACCATCCCAAGGAGCATTAATTCCACCAATATTTCCGTTGAATTCACAATTACTACATGTGATGTATGTGTCTTTTACTGTACAATCATTACAACCATTACTTCCTGTGATTTTTTGATTATCATCTGGACAGTCTAATGTCCAGTAAAGACAGCAGCAAGCACCAACAAATTTGTGTTGACATGACATAAAGCAAGGCTTTTCGCTTATAGTACCACCAGCACCTTCACATTTTTCGGTAGCAAAAACAGTAGGATCGAAGGATTCGTCATCTCTACTTGGAATAAACATGGTTGCACAACTTCCAGCCCCAAAGCAGCAACTATATACACCCCAATCACTTCGTGGATCTATTCCGCCTGGTCCCGGAGGATCGAAGTTACCACCGCCTGGCGGCCTCCAGTGGTTGGGTTGTCTTACTGGATTGCTGTTACCACCTCCTCCACCATCTTCATCACAGTCTGGATCATTACTATCACAACATGGATCTACCGCTGGACAGCAATCATTTCCTGGCGAACAACACTCAGCACTGTCTGGAGCATCACAACAATTACTTCTTGATGGATGTCCAACAGGACAATCACAACATCCGTATGAATTACACTCACAATCACATGCTCCAGCAACAGCACAATTTGAGGCGGCACATGTCGTATCAATTCCCATAAAGACACCACCAAGAGAAGCACAGTCTTGTGGTGTCACTTGATCTACACAGTTGTCATCACAGAGACAACACGCTCCAAATACTTCTTGTTCTGGACAGCATATATCACAATCTTCTGTTCCCGCGTGCCATTCTGCTGTAGGATAATTACAGGCAGTCTCAAACATAATACCATAGCAAGTACCAGTATATCTGTCACAACATGTTCCAAGAGATGGTGGTTCACATGCGTTAATTGTATTACACACATCGCACGGAGTTTGACCTTCAGATACACTTTCGTTTGGTACGAAATATCCATTAATCAAATTACATTCAAGTAAGTTTGAATCTGGGAGACAGATTGGAATAGCATTTGGAGTATCTATAGTTCCCTCTGGTGTACAGTTAGAACAGGAGTCTACGACTGTTCCGCCTATTTCTGCACACGATGCCTCATCTGTTGTATCAATACATCCAATTGGACATGGTGTACAACACTTAACTGGCGTTATTGGATCTCCATTCCCATCTACAATACACTGATCACAACTCTCAACGCTGAAACCACCAAGTAAAGCACATTCACAAGCATTATACACTCTGGCACAATAACTTCCTCCATTTGATGTTTGAACACAACACCCCGGTACAGGAAGATTGCAAATATCTTCGTTATATTCATCACAGAATGGGAATGGTTCAACGACCTGGCCATCTATCGTTATGGAATCACAGCAGTCTGGACACTGATTATGTAAACACTTTATATAATACTCGTATGATCCTACTTGGGGTAATCCCAATCCACACCCATTTCCGTCAGGGTCATAAGAATC
>Ga0099850_1001762_pt1 | contig 10161 bp, 9 predicted proteins | sample CB_VirMetaG_5_FD_79182 | JGI IMG/M metagenome (GOLD analysis project Ga0099850, IMG submission 79182) | Freshwater to marine saline gradient viral communities from Chesapeake Bay - CB_1508_1D Viral MetaG | ecosystem: Environmental > Aquatic > Marine > Coastal | place: USA: Chesapeake Bay...
AACTATTTTGAATGTCAAAAACACTATATATAATGTATATATATCTTCTTCAATAATCACAAAAAATACATCTTTTTTGTCTATATATACAATATTTTTTTGCCTTCTTTTATATATATATTTTCTGTTTGTAAAATACATTTTTCTATATAGATACTTTAGCAAAAAAATATTGTATATATAGACAAAAAAGATGTATTTTTTGTGATTATTGAAGAAGATATATATACATTATATATAGTGTTTTTGACATTCAAAATAGTTACAAATTGTTGTTTTTAATGACGGTGATTATAACAGTTTGTATTATTAATATTGTTATAATATAGTATATAATAATAGTTTGACTATCGTCTTATTAAAGCATGACAACAACTATTGAAATAACCTGTTTGAACGGTTACTGTTTTAAATTATTGTTAAGAAATACATCAATTAGTAATATAAAAACTAGAATATACGAACATTTTAAAAGTATTGAACATGAACAGTATAAACAATATCTGCCAAAATATCAATGTTTGATTTTCAATGATAAAGAATTAACAGACGATGTCGCATTAAAAAACGATGATGTTTTAACAGTAATTATTATAACAGATAAGGATTTAAAAACGAATAGGTTATTAAATCGCATGGAGAAATTAAACAAATTATTTGGTCAATTATAAAAATTTGTATTATAACAACCATGTATAACAACCATGTATAACAACATTTGATTATAACAACTTTTATTATAACAACCATGTATATTATACCTGTTGTTGAAAATTCAAACATTTTTTAGATTGTTGATGTTTAGTAATATATTTGAAATTGTAAAATGAATTACAGTATTTACATTGTATTTGTTTAAAACGGTCTATATTATAATATTTGTCTTTTCTTTGTTCTAATACTTCATCCCTGTTGTTTTTATAATATAATCGCATTTTTTCTTTCATCTGGTCTTTGTTGTTTTGATAATATTTGGCATGATACAGTTTGTTATATTTTAATCTATCATCCCTGTTGTCATTATAATATAATCGCATTCTTTCTTTGATCCGGTCTTTATTCATTTGATAATACAACTTTTGATAATCAAAATTGGCGGTGATCGTGTTATTATCTGTCATGTTATAATCTATATATATATTATTAACTTATTTTCTTTTTTAATGTTTTATATAGGTTGTTTTAAATTTGGTGTCATTGACTTAATTACAGTGAATATTAATAATGTCATTGACTTAACCAAAAAGTAATATATTACATTATAAAAAACATGGACGACAATGTTAAAAAAAAAGATGATAAATTTACAATTGAAAAATATAAATTTGGTGTTAGTCATGAATATTCATTTATTGTTGAAATGAAACTATATAATATTGATTTGGACAATTTAAACGACTACGATCAATATTCATCTGTTGATTTTAAAATAAAGAATACAGACATTTATATTGAATTGAAAACAAGAATGTTAAACTCATTTGATTATAATACAACATTATTTGACAAATCAAAGTGTGATATTTGGGATAAAAAATGGTCATCAAAAACAATATATATCTGTTTCTATTTTATACATGATAAACAAATAAAGTTAATCAAATATAACAATGATAAATTCAATGAATTTAAAACAATATACCGCAATGATTGGAAAACAACAAATTATTTAATACCATTGACAAACTGTATTGATTTACTGGATTTTATAGCAGATGTATTAAACTAATGTTTTTTGTATTTAAATTTGTAAAATCATTATCAATAAAAACAATGTTTTTATAAATGTTGTTTTTATCAAATGTTGTTTTAAAATGGGTATTTACAATTAAGGTTGTAATTTCTTTTAATACTTCAATAAATGTATTATCATCTATATTATCAAATGTGAAATAGGTTGTACCGCTCATGACTTATATATAATGGTTTCAAATATTTTCAATTATAAATTTAATAGTCGCTGAATTGTTATTTTGAAGGTCTAAATTGAATATATCCCTTATTTTGAATACATCCTTAATTCTTATACCACAATGAAAAATAATGTTTAAAATGTCAATTGCTGTTAAATTTGACCTTTTATAAAAATCAATCACCATGTGATCCATTATATTAAATAACGATTTGGTTATAGATATTTTTTTTGTTAAATATTGGTCTTTAACATCTTTATTATAAATTGTTTCTTTTACATCATCCGTTTTAAATGGTTTCATTTGTATAAACAACCGTTTTTTATTCTGTATTGGTTTTAATAGTTTTAAAACACCGGTATTTGTATCGACTAAATTATTATCTACCGCTATATTTTCAACTTTTTTAAATTCATTTATTATTGGATTATATTCTAATTGATGTTTAAAATTATAAATCAAGTCTAATACATCATCTGGTAAAATGTCAAAATAAGACTGACCAAATTCTAATTTGGGTTGTTTTTTTGACTTTGTTATTTTTCTTTTGTTTTGTTTTGATGGCATTGTTTGATAATGATATAATAGGGTTTTTGTTGGGGTTTTGTCTTTATATATTATAGTATATATAATTGTTTATTTCAAAAATAATCATTAAGGTAAAGGTATATAAATACCGACTACGGAAATATTTATTTTTTATTTTAAAAAAAGATAAAGAACTATATATATAAAAAGCAAAATGGCGACCAATACAACAGTACAAACTATTAACAATGATAAACTTTTAAAATTGGGCGAACGGTTTTTAAAAGATTATGAAAAACAAAAATTAAGATCATCAATTTATTATAACAAAATGAAAAATGACCCTGAGTTTATACAGAAACGAAAAGAACAAAAACAGCGATATTATCAAAACAACAAGGAAAAAATCAATCAATACAAACAGGATAAATACAAACATGACGACGAATTTAAAGCAAAGAAGCGAGAAGCGGACAGGAGATATTATAACAATATAACCGCCTTTAATGTAAAAAACAGAAGAGGAAGGAAACCAAATATTAAAGAAAACCACGAAGAAACAACCGAACAAAACCAAAAAACACGAAGAAGCAGAGGCAGACCTAAAAAGGCAATCATTACGAATAATCACTGATTTTACTATAAGACCGAACACGGAATTATTTATTTTTTTTTTAAATTTTGTTTTAAACCTAAAATATATATATTATATAATACCGACTACTAAAAATATATTATAATAAAATAACCTGAACCATGGCAAGAGCAAAGACTAAGAATATAAAGAAATACAACAGGAATAAACCAACAAACAACAAATTTAAAACAAATGGAGATTTAACAAAATACGGTAAAAACTATTTTACAAAGAAGATAAACAATATCATTAACAATAACAGCAATTTTAATGAATATGAACTGTTAGACGAATTGAAACAAAAAAGTATAACAACTGATAAAATGGAAGGCAATCCAAAATTTAGGGATTTGTTAAGGGATATATTGAACAACAAAAGCAATTACAAACCGACAAACAACAAAAAAGACAAGAAAACAGGCAAACGAAAGTTAGAAAAGGAAACAAGCAACAAAATTGTTAATCATTTTATTAATGAAATTGTACCGCTTTTAAGTGAAAAGTTTAAAAATACCAAAATTGATTATAATGATGTAATAGCATTTATTAAAGGTTATAACCATGAATTTAAACAGGAAATGTTAAAAACAATTACTGACAACAAACTATTTAAAGGCGGTAAAATACCGTTTAAACTGACGGAACAAATACAATCATTTATAAACAAACACCGCCGTAAAATTGTTGAACAAGAGCCGGAAGAACAAGGAAAAAATACATTTACTGTTGTATTTAGGGCTGTCGTATATGACAGCAGACACAACCACAGATATAGCGAAAAACAAAAAACAACATTTAAAAGCGATCAAAATTTACCGTATTTTAGTAGGGAGGAAATAACAAAAAAAGTTGAAAATTATTATGACAGGTTAGATTATCCGGAATTTAGGCATTTATTATTACCGTACAAAGTTATTAAAACAAATACTGATATTGATATAAATACAATTGATTTATACAATTACGGCGACAATTCAAAATATAATAATATTTACATTAGACCGCCGGACGAATACATTATAGGTTGGAATAAAGAAGCCGAGACATTAGAATATAAACAATGTGTAAAATTCAATTTACGGTGCGGTTTTGGTAAATTTATTGATAAGTTGAAAAATAAAAATGTATTGACAGATAAATATTTAGATACATTTTTTATAAACAATGGCGGTTTTACTATTGAAAATATATTATTGTTTGTCAAAAACGAACTGGAAAACATGGCGAGTATTTACATTTTAGATCCAACAGGGCATGTAATCGTAGGCAGTTATATTAATTCAAAGACCAAAACAACAATAAATATTGATGGTACAGAAACATTTAAAAGGATTGAAAACACCGCCACAACGGCATTTATTTTAAATGGCGATCATGTAGATTTAATAACAGAACCAAACATTATCAAATCACTGGCAAGCGGGTCAATACCAAATTTATTTGAAACAAATTTAAATACTGATAATTTAAAACACGAATTATTTGATCATCCTGAAATTATAGCATTACAGGCAGACTTTAACGATGTTTTAGGACAAAACAAAGACTATACAGAAAACGGAAAAAATACAACCGCTGATGTTATACTTTTACAGGATTTAGAAGCCGAAGAAAATCAAACAGAAATTAATCAAACTATAACGAAATACGGTGTTTTAAGTTATAGACACGACGGAACAATGATAATTAACATTAATGATAATGTTAATGAAATAATTGAAATTAATCCAAACTGTAAAATACTTTGTACTAAAAACAACGGCATTGTAATTGATGATAATAATAAAATAATAGAAATAGTTTTTTTACAGAATAACAATAAACAAAACAAAAATGATGATGTTTTAATAGAAACAGTTAATATTAATAGTATATTAACATTTGATGTTAAAATTGAAATAAAACCAACAAATGTTAATAAACCTGTTATAACCGAAAACGGCGACGGAACAATTGAAATGATAACAAAAAAAGGTATTACAGATATTCAAGAGTTAATGGAATTAGTTAAAAAACATTACAATATTATAATCACAAATATGTTGGTTGATAGATACAAAAAAGTATATGGTTTTGTACATCCGATTACAAAACAAATTTTTATAAAAACAAATGATTTTTACAAAAGGAAGGCAATCTGTGATAAAATGTATGATGAACTGGGATATAATGAACTAAAATTTAATAATCAATCATGGTTGGCGATTATTAAATTGAAAATGAAGTTTTATAATTTAGGTGATTTTAATCAATTGTTGTCAAATATGAGCGAATACGACAGGGAAATAAATCAAAAATACCCTTTAATACAAAAAATAGGGCGATGTGATGACGATAATTTACTGAATTTGAGAATGCGAAACAGTGGAACCAATCATGTTTATACTTTTGATATGGTTAAATCACGAGCAAGTATATTATATAACCGGATTAAAGAAAATTATTGGGCAATCGCTGATGCTTTTGATAATTACGAAATATTTGACAAAAACAATATAGAACATGTAAAAATACCATGCGGTGAATATTTTCTAAAAGAGGGTAATTATGGAAGCGATAAAAGTCAAATAAAATTTAATGCTGGGAAATATCATGATACAACTATTAATTATTTGTTAGAACAAGAATATATAACCGTAGATGATATTATAGGTATTAGAATATGTAAAAAAAAATTAGAAGGTGATTATTTTAAAAAGTTAATAAAAACCTGTATTGATGACCATTTAGACTGTTATAAATTCATGATCGTTTCATTAATTGGTGGATTACATCAACCGGTATTTAAGAAAAATTACGGTTATTTTGACGACAATTTAGAAACGGCACAAGCAATGACAGAATTTTATAATAATAGTGGTTTTGATGCTGTTTTAGAACCGTCATTAAATGATGATTTATATTATGTACTTTTTCAAAAATCAACACCAAATTATAAAACAGGCAGTAGTATTTACCGGCAAATTTTAGAGCAAGAACAAATAAACTTAGACAAAAACATTTTACAATCAATGGGCAATAAATCAATATTGTATGCTTTTAATACGGATGGTTGGACAGTAAAAAATCCTGACAAATCGTTTATTAAACAATGTAAAGAAAACGAAAATATAACAAACGAGTTTGATAAATTAGGTACTGTTAAAATTGAACAATATATTAAAATTAAAGGTAGATATTTTGACGAAGTTAATAAATCACATGTTATAGACTGGGATTTGATCCAAAAACAATTGAATTTTAAACCGACTATAATCAAAAGGGAATTATACGACAAAGCAGATTATAATACAAAATTTGTTAATGATTTAAAACAGTTAAAATGCGGTTTAATATTGGGTTTGTATCCTGGTTGTGGCAAATCTGTTTTATTGGAATTGTTATTTAAAATGGGCGATATTATATTAGTACCGCAACATGCGAACAGATCAAGTTTGTTAAAAGAAGCAAAAGAACTAAAAAAACAGGGTTTAATTAATGTTGATATAACATTTAAGGATGTACATGTAATAGCAGATTATTTTAATGATGATACACCCGATAATGAAGGATTAAGGAAATTAAAGAACAGAGCAACAATATTTATTGATGAATGCTTTCAAATAAGCGAAATTGATCTGTACAAAATCTATATATTAAAAGTCAAATATAACAAAAATATAATTTGTGGCGGTGATTATCTACAAATACCGCCTGTTAATGCTAAATACGATATATTTAATAGTACATTTTTCATTAATACAATGTTAAATGGTAATATTATTGAACTAAATTATTTAAATGAATTTGGACGGTTTAGTGATAATATGACCGATTATTTAGACGAAATTAAAGACAAGCAATATATACCGAGATATTTTGAAAATAACAAATCAACATTAGAATTTGATAAACATCTTTGTTTAACCAATAAAAAAAGGGAAGAAATCAACAAAATTGTCAGCATTAGAAAATACAATGAATTTGAAGGCGATAAAATAATGACTGATAGGGGCGGTTATTGTGTAAATATGATATTACTTGCGGACGGTAATCACATTTTATATCATGTTAATCACAAGAACAACAAAAATAAAAATTATGCTTTAAAAAATAATTTTCAATACAAAATAACAGATATTGATACTGTAAATGACAAGTTTAATTTAATCTGTATAAATACAAATGAACCGCTTTATAATGTAGATTTATTTAAAATATTGAACTTCTTCAAATATTCATTTTGTTTTACGGTAGATGGGGCGCAGGGTATGAAAATTGACGAACCATTTTGTATCTGGGAAATGAACAACAAATTATTTACTTTAAATCGTGTTATTAGTAGTTTTGGCAGAACGACAAAAAAAGACTTTATACACATTGATTTAATCAACTTTAACAAACAATTTGAATATCACAAATACCCTGATAATATCATTATTAAACCGGAAATAACCGATATTGACAAACAATATGAAAATACAAATTATTATAGTATTACAATAAATAATGAAATTAGATGGATTGGATTAACAACAGGAACAATTGAAAACCGATTAAATGAACATTGGAAAACCGCGAAAGGTAATAACAGAGATAAATTTCATGAATTTTTATTAAATTGTGATAAAACAACTGTTAAAATTAATTTGATTGAAACAGTTAAACACACGGCAAAATGTGATGCTGAACTGTATGAAAGCGAATTAATTCAACAATATATAAAAGATGGTTATAAACTGTTAAATACCAAAATTGAAACTTATTTAAACAAGTTTAAAGAACCGGTCAAAATAAGCGAAAACAAAATTAAATTAACATTAGAACAATATAATATTTTGAAATATGGAAAACCAAAGGTAAAACCGACTATTTATAACAATGAACAAGATAAATATTTAAAAGTGTATTATTGGATTAATAAAGAACCAAAACACATTTTTATAAGATATAAACGGGTTGGATACGATAAAGCAATAGAAAAAGCAAACAAGATTGTTGAAGACCTTAAACTAAAATATAATGATTATGAAACAATATAAATTTATATAATATTTGATATGATCTTTATTTTATAAGTTTGTTTGATTTACTATATACAGAAGATGACAGAACACGATAATATAATTGAATGGTTAAACGAGCGATCATGTCCAAATGGTCATTTAGGCGGTCAATACGGTTGTGATTTTTGTAATACTGGGCAATTTGACACATCCGGCACAAACAATTTGAATGCTTTTTTAAAGGAGAACGGATGGGAAAAATACGACATTATTAAACATTATGAATTAACATTAAAACCAAAGAAAACAATTGAATTCTTTTTAAAATTTGAATATACGAACCGGTGCGGTGATCCTGATTTTGAATATTATGAAATAAAATTAAATGAAACTGACACTATTCAAGATGTAAAACGAGAATTAAACAAATCATTTTTATTTGGTGAATTAGAACCTGGACAGTATGAAATTTATACAGGTGGCGAACAATATTTAAAAAGTGAAACAATGACCGAATATTATACTTATTCTAATCCTGTTTTCTTAAATAATGATGACAAAACATTAAAAGAATGTAATATCAAAAGCGGTCAATTGTTATACTTAAAGGCAAAACTGAAAATAATATTAAAAATCCCCTGTTGTAGATTTACAACGATTTATTTAAATACTTTTGACACTTTGGAACAAATTCAAAAACGAGCAATAGAAATATTAAATAAAAGACATGGAGACAATACAAATCCAAAACAAATAACGGCATTTTAAGGTGATACTGTTTTAACAGAAGATAGGGAATTATCAACTTATAATATGTATAATTATAGTACTATTAAAATTGAGGTTAAATAAAGTGTTTATTCAAATATAATTGGTTGTGTTTTAGACATTTATCAAATATAGTATATAACGAGAATGGCAGAAAAAGGAGAAACAATATATATTAGTTGTTGTTGTTGTAGGTGTAAATATATTGATGATGATAATCACATTAAAAATGATTTTGGGTATAATAGATTAAATGAACGGTATAAAACCTGTGTTAAATGTAGGAAAAGAAAAAAGGAATACAGAGACAATAACTTTGATAAAATCCAAGAATACAGCAAACAATATTATTCAAACAACAAGGAAACAATACTGGATAAACGGCAAGAATTAAAGGCAACAGCGGAAGCAAGTCAAGGCAAAATAAAATATTGTTATAGATGCTATAAAAATTATGATATTGAACTGTTTAAATGTCCAAATGGTAATATTTACAACTCATGTTATAAATGTTTGTGTAGTAGGTCTAAACAGTGTGTTTAATAGGTTTTAGAAATGATACAACATTATTAATATTGGTTGTAGCTGTTGATATAAACTTTATTTTATAGGTTTTGGGGATGGTAGAGATACAGGCATCCTTTGATTATGTTTTTCTGGGGTGGCTTCAGGGATTTCTGGGCTGGCTTCAGGGATTTCTGGGGCTCCTAAATGAGGCACAATTACAATTTAAAAATAGAATATATATAGTATATAACAATAACAACCAAAATGATGACACCAGCTATGGAGTGTGCCAAATGTCATATTGTTTATACAGATAATGTGTCATACAATTTTACAATGAAAACAAATGGCAACATGTTGAAATATTGCAATGCATGCAGGCAAAAAAGAATTGAATATTATCAAAACAATAAATCTCACATTTTACAAATCAAGCAGAAACCACAAATCAAATGTGATTTATGTGGTGAGTTTGTGTCTAACTTAGACAAACATCAGCAATCTTTGAGATGCAAAAAGCTTGCAAAACAAATTGAAACTGAACCACCAACTATTCAAGATATGAGATTGAGAATTATGGAATCAGAGGGCATTTTCTATGTCCCTTCTGCTGAATTGGTTGAATGTGTCATTAAATCAATAAACAGGCCACTGCTTCATGATTGCTTCAGGGCATTTGTAGAAAATCAAAAAGAACAACAAATAGCCAAACTAAAAAAGAAACACATGCCAACAAAAGCAGACAAACTGGCAGGGAATATCATTCCACATTATAGACAAATTGGAGACTATATGCTGAGATTGAGATTCACCCACAATGGCA
>Ga0099850_1001764_pt1 | contig 10157 bp, 16 predicted proteins | sample CB_VirMetaG_5_FD_79182 | JGI IMG/M metagenome (GOLD analysis project Ga0099850, IMG submission 79182) | Freshwater to marine saline gradient viral communities from Chesapeake Bay - CB_1508_1D Viral MetaG | ecosystem: Environmental > Aquatic > Marine > Coastal | place: USA: Chesapeake Bay...
ATGTTTTTACGTTTATCTTTTTCTATATAACCTTCTTTCATATTGTTCTTTTTTATTCTGTTATGTCTATACCATGTATCATTCTTCTAAATTCAGGGTCAGTATTATATAAATAAATTGATCTGTCTGCTAGTTTCTGGAAGGAAAATTTCCTTTTGATACATTCAATTTTAAAGTCATCCCATAAGGAATCATCTATTTTTACACTTGTTAATTTTTTACTCATTTAATTATATATTTAATGTTATATATAAATATATTATTAGTATTCAAAAGTCGCAGAACATTTAATAGTTTTATAAAAAGGACACCACCCACATTTATCTGTGGGAGTCATCTCATGTTCTTTGTCTTTATATTCTCCTTGTTCATCAAAAGCTTCTGTTATAAATTCATCTAATAATCTAGTAACTTTATTAAGTTTTACTTTACCTGATGCTGGGGTAAATTGTTGTACCCTAGATATATGGAAATCAGGATTATCATAGGTTTTTCTTTTGACTATAAAGAATTCTATTTTAATATTTTCTAAAGGTATATTAAATAACTTAGCAAAGAATTTTTTATATAAAATAAGTTGAAATTGTTTAATTTCTTCTTTCTTAGCCTTGTTATTCCATCCCCTAGTACTGGTTTTTATGTCTATAATATTAAAGGTATTTGTAGGCTCATGGAACATGACGAGGTCTAAATATCCTTGGTATTTAACGTTTTTTAGTTTATAATTAGGTATTAAAGTTATAGGGATTTCACAACCTACTAAATACCATCCCTTCTTACTAAAATATTTAGATCTATGCTTCTTAACATATTTTATTATTTCTACCCCATCATTATAAAACTCTCTTAATTCCTCTGGGGAACTAAAATGTTGTTTATTATTTTTTTCATATTGAGTTTTATATTCAGTTCTAAGTTTTTCTTCAAAAAGACCTTCTATGTCTTCTCTATCAGCAGCCGCCCCACTATTATCATACATAAATTGTAGATAATATTGTAGGGCCTCATGTATTGCTGTTCCGAAAACTGTATGGATAGTAGAGTTAAATACTTTATACCCCCTAACATAATTTAGTTCCCATTTTTTAGGACACTCTAAGTATTGAGAAAATTGGGAATAAGAAATATTCTTTTCAAAAGCATAATCAATTTCCATATGTTTATACCCCTGTATGTCCTTAACAATTTGGGGGATATATTTCTTTTTCTTCTTTTTCTTTTTAGGAAGAGGCTTATATGCTTCAGGAAAACCAAACAAATTATTTAGATTTTAAAGTAGTATCAAATACTATAATTAAATGGGTAATAGCTATAAGAGCAAACCACCATGAATACAAACCTACTCCCATCTTAATAAGCATAATTACCAAGGCCCATAAAGTAGGTTGTATGACCCAACCATTTGCTTTTTTAAAGTTTTTATACAGTTTTTTTAGACTCATATAATTTAATTGATGCTTGTAAATATTTAGTAGAATCTAGCATTTCTTGATAAGTTTCTTTTAACCAATCACCTAGATCATAATCTTCTCTATCCACATTAACTCCATACTCTTCTATCCCTTTAAGGTCACTTTCTACTAAATCATTAATAATAGATTTAGTTATATTACTCACCCCCAATTCACTTAAATTACTTTTCTTTTTTTCAAGAGGTTTATTTGAATTAGATCTATTTAAATGGGATTCTAGAACTTCTAGTTTAGATTCAAGAATAGCTACTTTTTTAAGTTGTTTATTTATTTTCAAATGTTGGTTTTTATCATAAGGCTCCTCTAATAACCTATATAGTTTTTCACCTTCATCTATATACTTCCAACTTAAAATTTCTGATAACCTTTCAGCAGATGTTTGTTCTTTCATATAATTTGGTCTTTATATTCTTCTCTAAGTTCTTTAGGTAAAGTATCTCCTACAATTTTGCCTGTTGAAGGGTCAAAAAATACAGGTATTGGCATCAAACCATCTTCTTCAGCACCTAAAACAAATTTACTAACTCGTCTTAAGATTACTCCTTGTTGGAAAATTTTATTGCCTTCAGGAGTTTCTATTCCTGTAGTGTTTTCTAGATCTATACTTGTTTGTACTGGGGATTGTTGTTTCATAATTTATTTATTTTAGTTATTTCTTTTTTATCTAAACCGTGTTTGCTAAGTAAATCTTTAAACCATTCTTTAGGTTTTAAATCTAAATACTCATTAGCTTCTTTTAATGATACTTCATATAATGAACTAACATATTTTAATTTTTCTTCTTTTAATTTTGATGTTTTTGATTTAATATAGGGGGAATATGTTTTATGACTCCTAGGAATAAAATTAGAGTAGATTCTATATAGTTTTTCTTTATCAAATTCTATCTCTTGTACCTCATCAACCAATTCAACATAATCAGGATTCATACTAAGAAAAAGATTAATCATATAACAATCAAAACTCTTCCATTGTTCAGGAGTAAATGATTTATAATCCGACTTGGTCTTAATTATCTCAGCCAACCATGAAAATATATTCCATTTTTTATCTTTCATCTAAGTACTTTTAAAATCTTAGATATAGTACTTACCATATTAATCTCTTTATTTAACCTTGATTGGGCTTTATATAAGCCTTCTTCTATTAAGATAATTAATTCTCCCTCATTACCCAAACCATAATCATCCACTTTTTCATATAAAAACCTATACACATCCTCAAACTCATTTTTATTAGTATCAACTAATATTTGTCTTATTTGGTTTAAAGATTTACTAGTTGGTTTTTTTAAAATTTCTAATAGGAATTTTTTCCAATCCGAATTAGGATCTTTAAAATCACCTAGTATTATTTTACCATTTAAAGTGAATTTTTCACAAGTATTAATTGTTTTCCTTAAATCTGGGTAAGTATTGTTTATAATAATTTTTAGATCTTCAGGTGCAACTTCTATATTTTGAGTTTTTAGGAAGTTAAAGACATGTTGAGCTGTTGTTGCTTTAGAAGGAGGAATTAATTCAAATTCTTGTAATCTGCTTCTTAAAGGAGCTATTAGTCTTTCGGGATAGTTCCCTGTTAATATGAATCTAGTATTTCTACTAAATGTTTCTATCATATTTAAAAGTAATACTTGAGAAGCCTCCAACATGTGGGTAGATTCATCTAATATAACTATTTTTAAGGGTTTAAAAGAACCTGCAGCCGCAAAACTACCTACTTTTTCTTTTATAGAATCCATTCCTCTATTATCCATAGCATTCAAATATAAATAATCACAATCTATATTTTTAACTAAAATTTTAGCTAGAGTTGTTTTACCACATCCTGCTCTTTGACTAAATAATCCTATATGGGGTATATTTTGATCTTTAATAAATTCTTCAAACTTTTTCTTTTGTTCTTCCCCACATATAAAACCTTCTAATGTTGAGGGTCTTGCTAATTCATTCAGTACATCTTCCATAATGTAAATATAACATTAGTTTTTATAAAAGCCAAATATTTTATATACCTTGTTTTAAATCACCATAAAAACTATATTCTTTAGGGAGTTCAATTTCTTTTTCAATCTCAATCCTATCAACAGCATATAATTCCCCCCCTATAGGATCTAAATAAAAAGCTTTATTAAATTTAGTTTTTTGAAAATATGCTTCTAAAGTTTCAGTTAATGAAGGTTGGGTTTCATCCTTTAAAAAATCCACTAAAGTCCAAGTATCCCCCTTACCTTTAACACGCTTACTTATTAACTTACCAAGTTTTACTATTGAGTTTTCCATCTTAGTCTATAATTAATTGTTTCGTTATTTTTTACCCATTTATACCCCCCAGAGCTGTTGGATTTTTTATTTATAACATTAGATATTGAGCTTGGGTTAAAACCATCTTCTTTAGTTTTAATTAAAGAAGGATAGGATTTTATAATGTTACCTTGTAAATCCATCTGATGTATTGTTTGTTTCTTTTTGGATAGTTTTTTATTAAAAGGGGAAAAACATTGGTAAAACATGTGAGTACTAAGGTTTAATTTTTTTTTAGCTTCTTCTGTTTTATTAAACGTATTTATAACATTCCCCTTATTATCTATTTGTTCTATTGTGTTTTTTGTTTGGTATTGATTATAATATTCTAAATCTTCTATTGTTTCTTTTTTATACTTCCATATAAAACCATATGAGGTTTTTAATTCCCCCCTAGCACATGCTGAAATGCGGTTTGTGAGGTTTTTCCAATGTGGGTTGTTTTTTGTAAGAGAAGCTTCTGCTTCATTACAACTATCCCATTCTTTAATAAATTCCCCATTTAAACCATATTGGTATACTTTTTTAGAATTTTTCTTACCTATTTGGTTTTTTATATTAGAATTTAATTTTCTTCCTGTTGAATTATTAATAAACATGGTTTTTAACCTTTCATATTCCTTTCCACTTATTAAATAGTCTTCACTATCCTTCCATCTTCTTTTTCCTATAGCCATTAACCATAAAGCATACTTCAGTCTTTTATTATTAGGATAAATTTCACATAATAGTTTATGGCATAGAAAATGTTCCTTTGCTGTTAATTCAGTTAAATTGTTATCCTCATTACCCCCACCCATACATTTAGGAATAATATGATGTCTTTCTTTATAACCCTCAAGTTTTCTATTTTTTCCCCTCTTAACAATAAGTTGATATATTTTTTTATAATCCATAATCGAAATTTTTTATTCGATTATAATTATAGCGAAAAGGAAGAAGGCATTAGGAAGTGAGCTCTAATTATTTCCTTTTCCATTATTAATACATTCCACCCATCATTCCTGGGTTAAGATTATTTTCTTCTTTTGAGTCTGGATCATCAACTATTATAGATTCAGTTAACAATACTATACCTGCAACACTTGAAGCGTTTTCAAGAGCAACTCTACATACTTTAGTAGGATCAATGATTCCTTCTTCAATCATATTTTTTATAGATTCTGATTTAATATCAAATCCAAAGTAAGGTTTTGTTCCTATTTCCCCTTTATCTCCAATTTCATGATCTATACTATAGATTTCATCTTTTGTATATCCAGCATTCATTAATATCTTATAGAAGGGAGCAGAACATGCTTTAAATATAATTCGTTTACCTATTCTAAAACTTTCGCTTTCTTTTTTATTTTCTGTTATTGCTTGTCTTGCAAATAATAAGGCTACACCTCCTCCAGATACAATTCCTTCTTCAAGAGCAGCTTTAGTTGCATGTAGGGCATCATCCACTCTGTCCTTCTTCTCCTTCATTTCAGTCTCATTCATACCTCCAACATGAATAATAGATACCCCCCCAACCATTTTAGCTAATCGGGTTTGGATTTGTTCTTTTTCAAAAGCTGAAGAAGATTTTTCTATTTGGGATTGAAGTTCTTCTACTCTAGAATTTATATCTTCTTCGTTTCCTTTACCATCAATTAAAGTAGTTTGATCTTTAGTTATTGTAGCTTTTCTACATTCACCAAACCATTCCCAATTGAATTTATCCATTTTCATTCCTTTACTAGAATCAAAGACTTGTCCCCCTGTTAAGGCCGCAATGTCAGATAGAACTAGTTTTCTTCTATCTCCAAAATCAGGAGCTTTAACAGCACAAACACTCAATATCCCTCTAGCTTTATTTACTACTAAAGTAGCTAGGGCTTCATTATCTATATCTTCAGCTATAATCAGTAGGGATCTATTTTGGGTTGATACTCCATCTAGGATAGGAAGTAATTCTTTCACAGTTGTAAATTTATGATCTGCTATAAGAATAAAAGGATTATCCAATACACAGGTCATATCATTGTTATTAGTAACAAAGTATGGAGATTTATATCCTCTATCAAATTGCATCCCTTCTACACTCTCAAGATAGGTTTCACCTGATTTAGATTCCTCTATATGTACAACCCCATCTTTTCCTACTTTTTCAATAGCAGTAGAAATAAGTTCTCCTATTTCTACATCATTATTAGCAGAGATGGTAGCTACTTGTTTTAATTGGTCTTCTGAAGAAATGTCTTCAGATATATGTTTTTGGATATGAGTAATTACTTCTTTTACTGCTTTATCCATTCCTCTTTTAATTTCAACAGCATTTACTCCTTCACGAAGTTCTTTTAAACCTATGTTTACCATTTCTTTAGCTAACAGAGTTGAGGTTGTAGTTCCATCTCCTGCATTATCCCCTGTTTTAGTAGAGGCTTGTTTAATTAGTTGTGCTCCTAAATTTTCTATAGGGTCAGGTAAATTACCTATAGCTTTCGCTACAGAAACTCCATCTTTAGTTGATATTGTTTCCCCATTTTTCATGAAAATAGCATTTCGACCGTTAGGGCCTAAAGTAGAAATAACGGCGTCAGCTAATTTATTTATTCCCGCAACTAATTTTTTCCTTGATTCTGGACCGAATTCTATAATTTGTTTACTCATATAATTTTTATTTTTTTATTTTACCTAAAACTTCGTTTTCTTTTCCTATATAATATGTTTCACCTTCAAATTCGAATTTTGTGAATCCCATTGAAGGTAAAACAACTTCATCTCCTTCTTTTAAAGTAGTCTCTATAAAGTTTCCCATAACTGAATTATGTCCTGGCCCTACGGCTATAACTTCTGCTCTTTTATTAACTTCTTCTCCTAAATTAGGAACAACAATAGAACCATAAGTTTGTTCATCATTTTCTAAAGGTTTAACAATAACAGCGTTAAAAAGTGCTTCTAATTTCTTCATTCTAATTCTAATTTATTTAACATTTTATCTATTTCTAATTTCAATTTACAATATTCGTTAATATACTCTTTTATAGAAGTATATTCTTTTTGAGGATCATCTGTTTTCAAGGATACTATTCTTTTTAAGGCATAGGGTAATGTTGAATAATGCCCATATGATTGAGTAAATCCCTCTTTATTCCCTCCTTTATTATCTGTAATAGAATGCTCCATTACTGTATAACAGTATTTATCTTTAGATAAAAAATATGGTTCTAATGCAGCATCTTTAATTATTGTAGTACTTTTACTACCCTTTATTCTTGACATAAACTATTTATTATAACTATTTAAAAATTATTATTACTTTTCCTAATAATATAGTAATCTGTTTCTATATCTCCAAACTTAAATTCTAACTTCATTAACCCTTTACTATTCAGATATAATTTGCCTGTCTCCATATCTTTATTAGAATGGAGTATTGTTTTAAATAATTCAGAATTAAAAGGAAGTTTAATATTTGTATTTTGTATTTCTCCTATTATTTGATATGTTATTTTATTATTATGTCCTTCTTCATCTCCAAATATAAATTGACATATATTTTCATCATCTAAGGATTTAATAGTAGTAATAATCATATTATCTACATCCCCTAAAGCAGATTTGGCTTTAACTAAATTGAATAAATCTTCTGTAGATAAATTTAATTCTACTTCCCATTCAGGTATTGTTACTTCTCCTACTCTTCCTATAAGTAAGGGATCAGCTAAGGCATAAGTCAAGTTAAAGTTTAAATCTGATATTTTTAGTTTAGTATATATGTTATGATTTTTTTCTATTTCTAATATTAAATCATTACTACATATACTGATTATGTTTTGTAGTTTTTTAGTATCAAAAATAGATAACTCACAATCTTCTAATTCAAAGTTCTTAACTTTTATTCTACCTATAACATCTTTAGTAGGAGACATAAAATTTATTTCTAGGGTATTATCTTTCACTACCCATTTTACGGATTCATTTACCTTTAGATAATATTTATCTATTATGGATTGTAAATGGAGTTTATTTATCATTTTATTAAAATTTAAAAAACATTTCTATATGAGGATTCAAATTTAAATTCCATCCCAAGTCTGAAAATAGTCCTTCTATTTTATTTAATAATATAGAGTCAAATATTTTTTCTCTATCCACGTATTTATCTATAAATTCTTTTATTTTAGGGGCAATATCATATTCTAAATAAGCTATTGCTTCAACTTGGTATGGATTAGGTTTTAAATAAACCCATTTTATTTTATCTCCTTGAGATATAGTCCTATGTTCTTTATCTAACCCCCAAAATTTTAAAAGATCATTATGTTTAACTACTGCTCTAACAGGGGCGGGTGTTCCTTTATGTAATGAAGAAAATATTTCACCTTTCCTAGCTTTTCTATTAGTATATTTGTTTAAAGTTTTAACGGATGTAGGATTACCTAATTCCCCTAACTCAAACTCGCCATCTAATATTTTGTTTTTAAACTCTTTAACTCTTTTATCAATATCATTTTGTTTACTACCCTTCAATATATCTACTAATAACTCAGAAAAGAATTTACCGAAAATAGGAGGGAAGTTTGCTTTTTTAAACTCTAAACCTTTTACATCTAATTTCTCAATCTCTCGTCCTTCCTGTTTTGTAATCCATTGAGCATATCTTCTAGTGGCTCTAAAATAAGCTGATCTTATAACAGCTTCTGTTTTCATTTCTAATCTATGGTCTTCAGAATTAAAGCATTCTTTTGATAGAGTATTGTATGAGTTTGTTATTAAGTCTTGATATTTTAAAGCTATTTTTTCTAAATAATTATCTTTTTCTTTAGGTGATAAAGAATCAAAATTTGGATAAAGAACTTTTAGAAGAGGTTCAGCATGTATGTAAATGGAATCAGTTAAGTGTCCGAGTACATAACGTAATTCACGTCAGTACTCGGACATATAAATTCAGGTGTTTCTTGTAGATGTTTCATAACTATTATTAAATATAACTATTTTTTAGGTTGAAGCCTAATTTTAATAGGCGTTAAAAACCACACCACTTCCTCTATTACTAATAAAAGTAATTTTGGAAAAATCTGATATTGGTATTTCAACAAGCTGCCCATTAAATATTCCTTGGCAAAATACTGAACATTTTCCAGTGTTAGTAATGGATGAACCTATTTCAAACCCATTCATATCAGTTGCTGATAGAAAAAATTCAATATCATTCCCCTGGTAATTTATTATTACTGGGTTAAATTCAGCTAGGCTTATTGAGATTGTTGGATTTCCTCCTATTGTCACTAAATTTGGGTTCCATGCATTTAAGAATCCTACACCCTCGAAAAATATAGGGTCTGAGCTTTCACCAATTCTAACATATGAATAACGTCTGAAGTTCAGAGTGTCATTATTATAAATTGCTTCAATTTGTAAGTCCCATCTTGTCGCATTATACAACCTCCCTTCAGTATCAATAAAAGGGTTAATATCCCATACACCAATATTAGGAACATTCTGGTTTCCAAACAACCCAATAGTTCCAAACCCATTTAAATATGTTCCACCTTGTACTTGTACTACAGTTTCTCCTTCAATCCTAGTTGGTGTATCTAACACACCCACAATTCTATTATATACAAAGTTTTGAGTAGGGTCTGATTTCAGAGTATATATGATGAAATTTCTAAATTCCCCATTATAAAAGGCATCAAACCAATATGCATAAAATTCGTTTCCGTTTGTTGTGTCTCTTGCACCTCGTAAATCACCACCAGGTCTAGCACCATGTATAAAATTCTCTATTGGTAAAATAAATTGTGGGGTTTCAAATTCTAGATAAGGATCATAAACCGCTAAACACCAATAGTTATCTACTATATTTGTGTCAAGTTGAATCAGTCTCATATCACCATATTCCTCAAAGGAATCTGGTTTGTTTGCTTGTACTAATTCAATAAGTGTAGTGAGATTTGAAGGTTTTTCTAATGGTTCTTTGTTGCATCCATTAATTACTCCTAATATTAAAGCGGATACAAATATTGTTTGTATCCACATGTTTTTTATATGTTTATTTATGCTTTTCATAGTGTATATTTTGGAACTCTTAATTCCTGTATTTCTTCTCTGTTTTTAGTTTTTAATAACATTATTATTTGCGGCTTATAAATATTATCTATTTTGACAGAATCAACTCCTTTAAAATATCCTTTTGCTTCTAAATAAGTATCACAATCAAAATAATACCATACCCTTTGGTTTTGGTTTTGTTTTATAAAGGAATGAGTACAAGTTTCCTCAATTATATATTGAGGTTGTTGTAATAAAAAATAAATTAATATTATTAAAAGGAGTTTCATAATTACATTATAATTTTTCCTGTAGTATGTCCTCCTTTATCTTTTATCATTTTTCTAATCTGTTCTTC
>Ga0099850_1001767_pt1 | contig 10151 bp, 15 predicted proteins | sample CB_VirMetaG_5_FD_79182 | JGI IMG/M metagenome (GOLD analysis project Ga0099850, IMG submission 79182) | Freshwater to marine saline gradient viral communities from Chesapeake Bay - CB_1508_1D Viral MetaG | ecosystem: Environmental > Aquatic > Marine > Coastal | place: USA: Chesapeake Bay...
TCCTGCAAACTTTCCAAGCGATAACACGCCAACGGTTGTGTATCCAACACCAGCACTAACTTGTGTTGCTTTTGCAACAGCTTTTTCTATTGCTGCTTTGTCATTAAGTAATCAGGCCGGACAAGCAGCAGATCACCAAAGCACAACTTGGCAGTGTGCTAGTGATTCTGGGTTTTCAGCTATTGTTGAGCAAAGTGCTGATGATGTGTCAAATTTAACTTCTTATTCTTTTGATAGTGCTAATTTTTCGACAAGTACAACTTATTATTTTAGGGCACTAGTGACTGATGCGAATTATGGTAGCAGTTCTTATTCGTCAACCATTACTTTCACAACAGCGGCCAATTTCGATATTGGCACTAGGATTGCTTCATACTTTTTCGACAGTGGAGCATTAACAACAGATTCAACGGCCTCTTACACTTTAACAAATTATAATTCTGTGAGTGAGGGAGCTGACAAAGATGCAAATGCTACAGGTGCAGCAGTATTTGTAAACACAAGTAATCAATCGTTATACAATCAAACATTACTAAGTACTGTCCCAACAGCATTAACAATAGATTTTTGGATAAATTTTAGTGCCATAGGCAATTCACAATTTATTTTTAGTAAGCACAACGCAAGTCTTGATGATGATGTGTGTGAGTTGTCTTTAGATCCTACTGGTTTTCTAAAATTTAGAACAGCAACAGGCGGTGGCGCATTAACAACATTAGCAGGATCAACCATTTTATCAACTAGTACGTGGTATCACATTATAGCAACATGGGATACGCAATACGGCAAAAGAATATATATAGACAAAGTTCTAGAGGCTTCAGATTCCGGCAAAAATGTTCTCATGGGCAACGGGTCTTATCATGCATTTTGTATTGGTGCCTATTCAGGGGTAGCTGATCAGGGAATAGTATTAGATGCTGATTTTAGTATTGATAAGTTGGTAGTGCGTGATCTCAAAATTACTAGCACAGGTGAGATAGATGGTATGTATGCTGAATCATCCTCTTCCTAGTGTTTGTTAAGTAAAACAATGTTCGGGTGGTCTTCATAACGGAAATAAGTTTTGAAGATCACTTTCCACCCACCAAATCTTTTTTCAATAATAAAATCAAAAAATTTAATTAACCATTTCCAACCCAAAGCTCTGACTCTTATAAAAGTTAAAAGCTTACCATCGGTCTTAAGAGCAGGGGCACCATAAGCAATGACTTCCTTTTTTGACCAACAAGAAATAAACATAATTAAAAACAATATTGGAAAAAGTAAATAGCAGAAAATGTTTTTATTGCAAATACCGTAAAATATTATATCTCGTGGATGCAAAAATCTTTTGTTAAATATTTTATCTTTGAATGTTTTTGGAACATCAACATTATTATATCTAAAAAATTGTCTTACCATTTCTTTCCAAATTGTTTTATGAGCATTTAATTTATTAAAATAGCTAAAACAAAAAATTGCCGTTAGTTGATCGTGTGACATATATTTATCATGGCCTGTTAACTTAGCAGGGTGTTGTCTATAAATTCCTTTTCCCTCGTTGCAAATATCAAGAATAGCAGATAGAAAAGTTTTCCTTCTTTCGTTGTCAGGATTAAGAAAGAAATTTTCTACTGTGAATAGCAAAGAGTTTTCACTGAGTTCTCTTGTTGGTTCTTCGGTTATTAGTCCGAAGCTGTCATAAAATCTTTTCATATTATTCCCATGTAAAGTATTTTAGAGTAAGTTTACTTAATAACTAAGGTATTAGCAAAAATAAGATATATCTTAGAAAGTCAATTCTATTATAGTATGATATGTTATTTATTAGAACTTAAACTATAAATAGGGTGACCATGAGTACTGAACAGATATTAGAAATGATAAATGCCAGACTAGACCGTTTAGAGAGAAAAATAGATAATTTAAACGAGTCTAAGTGGAGTTTATATGGTGGTGTTGCTGTATTAGTTGGTATCCTCACTATTGCTTTTAATTTTGTATCTAGTCTTGTTACTAAGTTAATATGAAAGAAGAAAGTATGATTTTAGCTATGATTACTTATGCAAAACTATTGGTTGGTTTACCTTATGTATGGGGTGGTAACGGTCCTTATTTTGACTGTAGTGGTTTCGTCCAAGAAGTACTTGCAAGTGTTGGTTTAGATCCTAAGGGTGATCAGACAGCGCAAGATTTATATAGAAACTTAGTTCTTAAGAAATGGCCTAGTAAGCTATCAACGGGATCTATATTATTTTATGGTAGGAATAGAGATAAAATTAATCATGTAGCGATTGCTATAGACAATGACACTATGATTGAATGTGCAGGAGGCGATAGTTCTGTTACAACTGTGCAAGACGCTGTAAGGCGTGGAGCAATGGTTAGAATACGTCCTTTGCGCAAAAATTTTGTTGCTATATTAAAACCTATTTTTCCTAAGGAGGAATGATGGAAACAGTAAAGATGGAAATTGAATCACCGAAAGAAATCACAGAAGTTGGTATTGCATTGGGTGAAATGCTAAAAGCAATGCAAATTGCACTAAAAGATGGCTTTCAGCCTGGCACAGATATTCCTGTGATTATAACTTCAGCTATTGCGCATCTCGGAACAGCAATTACAGGTGTTCAAAACATTCCTGATGAATTTGAAGTTGATCCAGTTATGTCAGTTATGGGACCGTTAAATCCTGTTGCCCTAGGCATTAAAGAAATGTTAAAATTGAGAAAATAGTTCTATATGGATCATGATGCGAATTGATATTTCTGACGATTTATCTGGAAGTGAAAGAAAGAAGGCCATAGATATAGCGCTCATAGACTATGCCTTAAAAAAATGTAATTCCAAGAGAGCTGCCGCCAACTTTCTTGGAATTACTCAAAAAACGCTTTACAGGAGAATCTGTAGGTATGATGAGTTTAAAGAATACAGAAAAGTCCACTGCAAAAACCATGTAGAAAAGCTATCCGATGAAAAGCGTAAGAAATACTTAGAGATGCTAAGGCGTTATCCGGGGGAACTAAAATATGGGATTAAGAAAAATAGTTGATACCTTTACATTACTTGTATCTGTTGTTGATAAAGTGATGGACTTACTGCCTTCGTATGATCAAAACAAAAAGAAGCAATTTTACTCTTTAAGAAAAGAGTATGAAGAGGAAAAAAGTAAGAACTACCCTGATAGGGATGATAACTTAGTCGGTGTTCTTCACGATGACTTGCTTAGATTTATGGATGTATTTAAAGAGGAATTAAGCAATGAAAAGTAACTTAATATTTTTAATATCCCTATTATATTTTACTACGGCCTGTGCTACTGAACCTAGAGTTATTCTAAAGTTTCAAGACAGAAGGTATCGTCCTTGCAGTGTTGAAGAGATAAAGAAGTTTAGGCCAAATACAGATAAGATTACTTTTTGTTGGAGATATTGCTACAAATATAAAGTCTGGAGAAGTCACGTTTCAAAAAACTGCAAAGAGTGGAAAACAGATGTTTTAGATTCTAAAGAAGACTTCCTAAATATTCGTGCTGCAGGATTTGTATTAATAAATGAAAAGAGGATTTACTAATGAGTGTAACACTAACGTATGGATACAAATTACCTGAAGATGGGGATAAGGGAAGTAGCTTTTTTGATGATTTAGAACATAACATTAGTCAAGTAGCTACACATAACCATGATAATGTTAATTCATCAACGCTATCAACTATTTCTATAACCAATACAACTACAAGTATTTCAAGTGCTAACTGGGCAGCAGTAGCAGGGAAGTCTGGGCTATACAGTCAAGTTGTAACCACACCGGATGGTATTACAATGGGCACTAAAGGAATAATGTTTATAGATGCAACTACTGGTGACTTTTATACTTTAAGTGTAGAACAAGTAACAACTACATCTTTCAGGGTGTATATAAATGACAATACAATTGACTTAACTGCAATTTATGTATAGGGGAAACTATGCAATATCAACCGCTAGAATTAAATGAATTTCATGGGGGGGTTACTGATAATTTCATAGATGCGCCTTTACATTCTTATGAAGCAGCAGACAACTTTTTAATCACAGTCAATAGGAAATTATATACAAGGCCGGGGTCACAGATATATGACTCTGACAATCCTAAAGTGCCAACATTAGGCGATGTTCGAATTGGTGCTTATATTAACCACTATGAGAACTTACTAACTCAATGTGCACAAAATTTATACTATGTATCAGCTGGAGCATGGGCAACTTTGCAAGGACCAACTGGCAATCCTGTATTTACTCAAGGTAATGCAGAGTCTAGGGTTGTATCTAGTGATTGGAATGAGCATACATTTGTAACGAATGATGACTTTGCTCCTGTATCTAAAATTTATATTGATGATTCAGGAGATCTGCAAGCTAGGACTGCAGGCCTACCGGCCTTAGCTAATGCGCCAACGGTGGCAACTTCTGGAGCTACAGGTGGATCTAAAAACTATATTTATGCTTTTGTTTACTTCTATGAATACAAAGTAGGTACGGTAACTTTTCAAGATTTTGGGGCAGTAACACAAGTAGCTCTGCAGGAGATAGTAGATTCTCCAGATGTTTCACAAGTAAATATCAGTTTGATACCTCAGCTTACAAATGGTACTGACTATAACTATGATACTACTGAATTAAAAATTAAAATATACCGTACAGAATCAAACGGAACTATACTGCACTATCTAGGAGAAGTGAGCAACGGTACTCTTGTTTACACTGACACCACTGCCGATTCTGCAATAGTAAATAACGCAAACTTATACACAACTGGCGGTCAATTAGATAATGATCCTCCCCCACTTTGCAAGTGCTTACACGTTACTGATACTTTAGGTTTTTATGGACATATTAAACTAGCTAATGGTGAGATACTATCTAATAGGATACGTCAAAGTATTCCAGAAGATCCAGACTCATGTCCAGAAGAATTATATGTAGATTTAGATGATTCTGTAGTTGCAATATCCTCTGCAGGGAAGACTCCTGTAGTTCTCTGTGAAAATTCAATATATAGACTTGATGGTGCTTTTACTGCACTTGGCGAAGGTTTGCTTGAAAAGCAGGAGATTGAATCTACTGTAGGTTGTGTATCCGCTACTAGTGTAGTTCAAGTGCAACGTGGGATTGTATTTGCAGGGGTGACAGGTTTTTACTTTACAGATGGTTGGGAAGTAAGAAAGCTATCTACACATTTCAACACAACATATAAGGCGCTTACGCTTACAGATGAACAGAAGAGAAGAATTTACGGTACTTTTGACAGAGATGACAAAAGGGTATGGTGGTCCGTCCAAGAAGACGCTGAGACAGAAATTAATAAGTTTTTTATCCTTGATACTAGGTATGGTCTTGGTATTGGGGGTGAGGATTTATAATATGTTCAGTCTGCTTTCACAACTGCAAGTAATGGCGACGACTTTAGACCAACAGCTTCTATCTTTTTTAATGGTGAGCTTATTCGTGGAGACTCTAGGGGGTACACGTTTGTTCATCGTGATGAATATACTTCTGATCCATTAATTGATACTACTCTTGATCCTTCAGAGTGGGCAACCAAAACTATTATATGGAACTTTAAATCAGTAGCTACAAGTTTTGGCACTACTTTAAGAAGGAAGTTTATACCAAGGGTTACTTTTTCTGCTGAAAATAAAACTAATGTAACAGTAAGTATTGTATCTATAAATGATATTGGCAGGCAGTCAAAAGCGATTACACCTATACGAATAAGGTATAATTGGACATGGGGTGATCCTACAATTACTTGGGGCAATGAAAGGGATATTTGGAACTTTCAAGGAGTACTGCAAGAGCAGAGAAGATTCCCATCTATATCTTTAAGATGTTCATACAAGCAGATACAAATAACAAATGCCTATGACGTAATCATAAATTCTGATGATTTAACGACTGCAACAATAGATAGTGAGTTCAATACAATTACGCTTGATGATACGGTAACGTATGATTGGCCATTAGATTGTAAAGGTCAGTTTTTATATTTTGAATCTGATAATTACTATGCGCCTTATGAAATTACAAATCGTACAGATGATACTCTAACTTTTGCTGATCCTAATAACTTGATTTATTCTGGTTCTACAAAATGGGTAATTAAAGGGTATCCTAAGAGTGAAGTTCTAAATATTACATCTATTGCTCTTTGGTATGCTTACTTAGGTGAAGCTGCTGATTTTAATGCTGTAACTGCAGGGAGTAATCCAGCATGACAGTAAATAAGAAGATAAACTTACTAATTAGGGAAATAAACGTAATCACTAGACAAGGCAAGTCTGATGAGAACGCACGTTTAATTAGAGAGAATCTTCGTAGAATCAAAGCTTACCTAGACGATATTATAGTAGGCGATATTACGGTAGGAGCTGCAAGTAATTCTGCTACTTCAGACTATGCTGACGTTGCAGAGTTTATGAGTTATGAGGAACAAGTCTGTACTTCTGACAACCAGACAGCTTTCACTCTTGCAAATACACCATCAGATGCAAGTAAGGTCCGTATGCTTGTAAATTCATGTGAACTTTCAAACGGTCGTCACTTTTCAGTATTAGGAAAAGATGTTACTTTTTACCCGTTAGTAGCAGAGTTCGAATTAGAAACTAATAACGAATTAGGATTACCCGACATAATTCTTTTTCAATATGTAAAGGCGTAGCCTATGGCAATTGTACCTAGCAAGCAAGTAGGGGCTAATACGGCCACTGAACCATTAGTGACAAACGTGACTGTTCCACTTGCAAATACAGAATATTCTCACGCCTTGAATGATGCAGTAAAACAAATTATAATGAGATGTAGGGGATCAGCCACTATCAAGTATTGCTTTGTGTCAGGAGAGTCAGGATCTAACTATATGACTCTCCCTAGAAACAATACTATGGGGTTGGACGCTATAAAGTTTACAGGCAAGGTTATTTATTTTCAGTCCGATGTAGCTTCGGTTGTAGTTGAAATACTGGAGCTAATTTAAGGGGGTTCTATGAGTTTTTATGGTAAGGACAGGTTTAAGTTTGAGACTAGTGACATTACAGAAGATGTAATTGGGTCATATCTGATTGGTGCAGGTGGATCGGTTATTTCTTCAACAGGTACATACCTAGACGTAAATGTTGCAAGTGCTACAGGATTTGCAATTTATTCTGAAGATTCTGCAGCATCTAGTGGGGATGACCTACAAGCTATTGGTCTTGTAAGGCAAGATACTTTAGCAACGTCAACTTCAGCAGATGGTGATTATGGAAATTTTAAGAGTAATGCGAAGGGTGAGCTATATGTTCACGATGCAGATTCAATTGCACTTCTCACAACTATTGATGCTGATACTGGTAACATTGCAACTAGCATTGGTAGTGTTGATACTAAACTTACTACAACAAACGCACTCTTAACTACTATTGATGCCGATACTAGCAGCATTGCTGTTGATACTGCGGCGATGGTAGTTGATCTTGCTGCAATTGAAGTTCTTTTAACTACAATTGATGCTGATACAAGCTCTATTGCAACTGATGCTTCTACAATTGCAGGCGACACTACTAGTATTGATGCTACTCTTACTGCTTTGTCAAAAGCTGAAGATGCTGCTCATTCAAGTGGCGACCAAGGTATTATGCCTTTGGCCGTTGCTAATCATACTGAAGGAGCACTTCATAGTGCCGATGGCGACTATGCACCTTTGCAAGTTGACGATGCAGGACGCTTAAGGGTTATTGGCGATTTAGATGTAGTTGGAAACGTAGCTGATGACGCTGCTGATTCTGGCAATCCTCTTAAGATTGGTTCAAGGGGAGTAAGCGGTGCTTTAACAGCTCTAAGTGCTTCAGGAGATCGTGCAGATTTACTATCAGACCTTTACAGAAGAGTCTGGGTAAATGATTCACCAAACGTAGGCGTTACACTAAGTAAAACTACAGTAAGTGATACTGCAGCAGAAATTGCTTCAACTCCACAAGCAGGAAGAAAGAGAATCTTGATTCAAAATCTTTCAAATCTTCCAATTTACATTGGGCCAAGCAATGCTGTAACAACTACAACTGGAATTAGAATTAACAAGAACATGACACTAGAAGTGCCATGGGGACCAGACTTAGATGTTTGGGCAATCTCAGCCGCAGGAATCACAAGTGATGTCCGTGTACTCGAGGTAGCATAATTTTAAGGTAGGGTGCCCAAAATAATAGCAGGGACGCTTAGGGCACCCTACTCATTTAAAGGAACATTATGAATATTATTAAAGAAGATCTACAGTCCCTATCAAATCTTTTGCAAGTGGTGAGCAAGAGAGCAAAATTTTTAGATATGTCAGTAACTGAAATTGCTGATGTATATAATGCTATTTATAAAGCAAGCTTACTTGAAAATAAGCTTAAGCAAATTATAAATACTCCACCTAAACCAGCTCCTAAAAAAAGAGTGGTTAAGAAGGTAGAAGATGCCAATAAGTGATAGCAACAATACGGACCAATACGACAACACAATTGCAGTCATAAATGGTGGAACTGATAACACTCCCATCGGAAATGTTGGGGATAGCTTAAAAGTAACAACAACTATTATCGGTGATGCAAATACTATGCCGTTTAGCGGTGGTGCTATTGATGCTTTTGGCAGGTTAAGAACTTGTCAGCCCTATAAGTTATTTGAACTAACGGCAACTCAAAGCTTAGATACCACTAGATATATTGACATAGCAACGGCAGGCGGTGGATCAGGAACGCACGAAAAAACAAGGTCAAGTATTAAAGCTTCGGTTGACACCGCAAGTGGATCTTACTGTTATTTAAAAAGTAGGGCAGCAATCCCATATGTAAAAGGTAGCTCTCAACTTGTAAAAATAACAGGTTGCTTTGCTCAAGGGAAAACAAACTTACGTCAACGCTACGGTATGTTTGACACTAACAACGGTATATACTTTGAAATTGACGGTACGACTCCTTATGTTGTGGTCAGGTCAAATGTTACTGGCTCAATTGTAAATACTCGTGTTGCTCAATCTAGTTGGAATGTCGATAAACTGGACGGCACAGGTGCAAGTGGGCTTACCTATGATCATTCTAAGCAAACAGTTTACATGATGGATTTTGGTTGGCTTGGTTCTCACGCAGTAAGATTTTATATTGACATTGGCAATACGATTTTGCTTGTGCATGAAGCTAAATTTTCAAACCAACTAGACTATCCATATATGAGAACGCCAGTTCTCCCTATTCGTGGAGAAATAGAAAACTTAGGCACTACTGCAAGCGCATCAGACATGAGACTAACTTGTGCAAGTGTTGAGGCCGAAGGCTCTATCAGTTCTCACGGTAAAGTTAAAGACTTTAATACAGGGACAACGGCCATAGCAATAAACGCCACGCCTAAGCTCGTTGCAGGCATTAGAATTGATCCTAATAATATTGATTCTGTAATAGATATACTAGAAATGGAGATACTTCCTTATTCTGGGAATGATGCTGCATATTTTGAAGTTATTTATAATCCTACAATAGTCGGTGGTACTTGGGCAGACGTAGGTGGTGGAAGTGTAGCAGAGGCACTTGTATCTTATACTAGTTTTTCAGGTGGCGCAGTAATGAAGTCGGGTTACTTCCCAACAGATAATAAAAACCAACTTAGCGCTGTATTTAGTAGGGTTATTGAATCTGATGTTGCTATGGGGTCAGCTATTGATGGAACTCCAGATCCGGTTGTTTTATCAGTCAGGACAATAACAGGTAATGCGTCCATTTTTATGCAAGGCCAATATAGGGAGATGACATGAATCCTTTTCAAAGATACGGAAAAGAGATATTGCTAAAAGGGACTCACTCCTTAGATGTAGCAGCAGGTGAAACAGAAAGCGTTGATTACACTTTAACCGAAGATTTAACGATCACAGGTGTTAGTTATAAAACAGCGAACATTGGCATTGATGATACTGCTACTTTTCAAATAGTGCATCCTGTAGATGGTGTTGTTAATGAGTTTGGAAAAGATGTTTTTTTGAAGTCAGAAGAAGCGTATAGCTTCTATGCTGCAAGGCTTGTGACTGGACTTAAAGTAAGAGTAAGTGTGACGAATAATGGAAGCGAAGCTATAAAAGTTAGGTTAAACTGCATTTTCCATAGAGATCAATAAATGAAA
>Ga0099850_1001769_pt1 | contig 10149 bp, 8 predicted proteins | sample CB_VirMetaG_5_FD_79182 | JGI IMG/M metagenome (GOLD analysis project Ga0099850, IMG submission 79182) | Freshwater to marine saline gradient viral communities from Chesapeake Bay - CB_1508_1D Viral MetaG | ecosystem: Environmental > Aquatic > Marine > Coastal | place: USA: Chesapeake Bay...
CCCGGGTGGGAGTTCTTCTCTCCCCCTCATTACTATAACGTAACAACATATACCGGTATCATTCAGTTTTTAGCTTAACCCAGTTAGCATTAGCTAATTCTGTACCTTCTTCTGGCTCTCCATAGCACCAGAAGCTTTCAGTAGCGTTGCTACCGACTCTTCTCAGCTTGTCCACCATGACGAAATCTGGGTTTTTGCGGAGGTACGCACCGAGTCTTGGGGAAGAAATACCGTCTTTTGTGTTCGAGTTGATCCAGTCCTTTAGCTGGGAAAACGAAACGTGTTCGATATTTTGCTCTTTGAATGAGATAAAGGCCTTTTCAATACGACCCATCACTCGCTTGCTTACTTTCACTTCAATCACTCCTTCTTGAGTCGTGTCACCAAGTACTCCTTGATCACTCGGTCAGCAGTCTGCCAAAAGGCTTCATTCTCTAGAGAAGCTCTATGAAACAAAGCCAGTGTCTCTCTGCTGATTCTTTGTGTAGTCCATTTACTGACTTCACTGTCTGACACAGTGATACCGACGTGTATATTCTTCTTAAGGCTTCTTGTATAACAGATACCTATCAACTCGTCTAAACAGCATTGCCTAAATACCCGAAGAAAGGTCGTACTGCCATGAAGACCTACACCGTGGATCTTACACTGTCTATCCAAGCCATGAACGACGAATCTGCCGAGAATAAGCTTGATGCTTTCCTCTCAGCCCTTGATCTAAAAAAGAACGACAAAATCGAGCTCTTAGATTGCTCAGACCCTATAGAGGGCGACAGTGAATCTTCTGATGAGGAAGATGAAGACTGGGGCGAGTTTGACGACGATATCGACTGGGATGAAGAAGAGGAAGAGAAGCCCAAGAAAAAAGCGACAAAAGCTAAACTTCCTTCGAAAAAGAAAGTCGAACAAGAGGCTGACGAAGACGACGAAGACGACGAAGATGACGAAGAAAGCACTGACGAAGATTCGGTAGACGACCAAGATGATGACGATTTGGATGCGCTACTTAGCTCCATCAACGACGACGATAGTGAAGATGAGTCTTCTGACGACGATGACGACGACGATGACGATGAGGACTGGGACACATCTGACGATGACGACGATGAGGACTGGGAAGACTGGGAATAGTCTTTTCAAGTGAACCCCCGTAAGCTTGAGTGATGAGCATGGGGTTTGGACTGATGCCTCCTCATGTATTGCTGAGCGAAGCTCAAGCAAAAAGAGAGCTGAAAGCTCTGGGGATTAACAGAGAAAAGCTACCACTAATCGCTTACTCGGATGCCGCGATTCAGCACTTGATAGATCAGGGTGCTACGATTTCACCCGGAGACGTGATTAAAATCACGAGAAGATCGAAAACTATGGGTGAAGCGTACTATTACCGGCAAGTGGTACTATGATACTGAACATCTACACAGACGCCTCAACGCTAACTCACCTAAACAATGCCTCTGGCATAGGGGTAGTCGTTACTTTCGACAACGAGATCTACAAAACTATAGGACAGCATGTAGGAGAACTTAGCATAGGGGATGCAGAGCTATTTGCTATGGTAGTAGCACTCAAAGAAGCAAAAGAAATTATCCCACTAATGGAAACAGATAAAGTCACACTTGTTAGAATCATTTCTGACTGCATGTCAGCCTTGGATATCGCCGTGGGTGACGGTGAGCCCAGTAACAACATAACTTGGAGCATCGTCAATAAGCTCGATGAACTACACTTGCAGCTAGGAGTCCCCGTGGAGTTTCAGTGGGTCAAGGCGCATAATGGGAACTACTACAACGAAATAGCCGATGGCATCGCATATGAACACGCACACAACTAGCCTTATGACTCTGTGACACGTGGGAGGGACGATAGCGATGGAGATCAGCCACTTCTACTGGTTTGTTAAGCCAGAAGACTTTGATGATATGGGCATGCTATCGCTCAAGATCTCTGGTGGGAGATCGAGACACCGCTGGGTTCCTACCACACAACCCGCTGCGAGATTATTCCTTCAGCGGCACCCCGATGCAGCTGGGCTAAGATCTGCTGAAGATCACTACATCCTTGTCCGTATTCTATTACAAGAGCCTATACAAGATCTATCGTCAACTTATCCAGAGTCCATAGTAGATGGTCTCAAAGGCGCTATCATCAGAACCCCATTCGATGAGATAATGCCCCAAGGTATCTCACGGGCACAAGAGCGCCGAGGAGCCGAGCATTTTCCGATTAGCTACTACACCAGTGCTAGTGACATCATCAACACATACGCCCCGAAGCAAATCGGCTCCATCCAAATGGGCGTCCTCAGCAAAGAGCAAGTCCTTGCTATGTCCAAAGTGGAAGTTATTTCAGCAGGCGCTTTTCAAGACAACGAAGCATATCAAGACCAAACTCCAGTGCTTAACGGCGTCCACGACTTACGCATGGGCGCATTTGATCGTGACGGAGAGCGCTGTAAAACATGCAACCTACCTTACAGTGAAATTGACGGAGCTCACGCCTGTCTCGGACACTTTGGTCACATCAACCTAACAGTCCCAGTACCGAAGCTCCAGTTCCTTGGAGTGCTAGGCTACGAAGCTTACAGCACATACCCTCTGATGTTTGCGTTGAACTCTTGCTGCCACTCTTGTAGTAGACTCATGATTCCGTCTTCTGTCCTAGAAGGACTTAGATCAAAGATCCAGTCTGTTTACGACATCAACAAAAGAAACTTTAGTGGCCATAGCTCCATTCGAAACAGAACGAAAGAAGCATTTACTGCTTATCACGGCACTAAGCCAGAAGATAGAAGACCATGTCCTCACTGTAACTCGTTTTCTCCGGCCTTCAACTTCAATCACGTTAGCGCACAGTTTTACACCAAAAATCCCGACGAAAGATATGAAAATGGTGGAAAGGTAATTAGCTACAAAACAGCATATGAGGTTCTAGAAAACATCAAAGAAAGCGACATTATGTTCCTAGGAATGGAAGCAAGCGTCAGTAAACCGGAAGATATGTTCTTCAGCTACCTCCCAGTTTCTCCCAATATTGCTAGACCACCAAGATCTTTGCCCGGTAAGAAACTGAGAGAGTTGAACGACCTAACCAAACTGTATCAAGATGTAGTGCAGGCTAACGAAAATCTCTTTGATATTATCATCGGATCTAAAAGTGGGGAAGAGAGAGCTACCAGACTATTGTACTTAGCAGTGTCCAGAATCTACGATAATCTAAACCCCACAATCGGCTCTGGAGGAACCTCACAAGAACGAGGATATGGTGGAAGCACCCGAAATGTTTCGTATAAAGGGCTTCTGAATCGGCTGACAGGTAAGAGAGGGCGATTCAGAAACAACCTTCAGTCAAAGTATGTAGAAGAAGTCGGGTATTCTGCTATCACACCCAATGCAGACTTATCTATTGATGAAGTAGGAGTGCCGCTACGCATGGCTAGCAAGACTACAGTTTCCGAAAGAGTCACTCCAGAAAACCGAAAGAAGCTTATTGAGCTGTGTATTAACGGCCCAAAGAACTACCCGGGAGCTACACACATTATCTTAGACGGCGACAAGCTAAACAAATCAGGATCGAACGTGAAAAAGATGCTAGCTCATAGCCCACTGACAGAAGAAAAAGCGATGGAGTTTGTTCAGCTCGGTGCAATCGTAATGCGTCACGTAGTCAACGGAGACATTGGTTTGTTTAACAGAGCACCCTCACTCCACCGGCAGTCAATCTTGGGGATGCGGGTGAGAGTCCTTCCTTCTAACTCACTTGCGATGAACCCCACTATTTGTATTCCATTCAACGCTGATTATGACGGCGATGCGATGAAGCTTCACTTTGTGCAAAGTGATGAAGCCAGAGCAGATGCAAAGAAGTGGATGATGCTGGATAAGAACATTATTCACGCAAGATATGGTAAGCTAACAGTTGCTACAGATCAGGACCAAACTAGTGGTTTGTACTTACTTACTCACACTAATAAGCGGCGAAAGAACGAATGGAACCCACTAACAGGTCTTGGGTTTACCGACGAAGGAGTTCCTTACTTCGACAAGAGATTGGCTATCCAATCCTACAAGTACGTTTACAGCGAAATCAGAGACGAAGCCGAGCTCAAAGAAAAGTACAAGGCATACAAAAAAGCATCAAAAGACAAGCCAGAGCCGTATGAGTCATGGATTAACAATAACAAGTACCGAAGAATAGAAACTCTCCCAGAGTCAGATTACAAAACCCCAGAAGGCTACCCCGCATATACGGGCAGAGCTATCTTCAGCCACCTCTTTACTGTCCTAGATGCTGAGTATGTGTCAGCCACTTTCAAAGGCAACACCCCAGCAGTCGACGAAGATGGTAAGATTCGCAGAAAGCCAGACGGCGTTGGCAAACTCAAAGAGCGGATCATTGTGTACAAGGGTAAGCTTATCCAAGGCACACTCGAAAAAGACTCATTTGGTGAAGGAGGATCTTCATTAGCTCCACCATTTATCTATCACGAAGGGTACGATAAAGGAATAATTAAGCTCAACGAGTTTATTGAACTGGCAACCCGCTTAGGTTATGCAGGACATCACGTTGTAGGCTACACTATGGGTGTTACCGATGTTAACGTGTACGGTAAGGAAGCTACTGATACGCTAAACTCCCTCTATGACTCCTATTCTGAAAAGATGTCAGCAATCACTCAGTCTTATTTCGACAAAGACTACATGAAGTTCGCTGAGACCACTTCAGACAAGATCTTGGCCATCACTTCTCCCGGCGATTTTATTGAAGAAAAGATCGTTGAGTTAGCCATTGACTACGAAGAGCGTATTCTGGTTCCTATCGAAGACGAGCAAGGATCCGGTAACCCAATGCAAATAGCTGTTAGATCGAAAGCTCGTGGTAAAGACCAGAACGTGCGCCAAATGGGAGGCTCGTTTGGTATCGTTCTCGTCGGCGGTAAGCGTATCATTCACGGGACAAACTCATACAGAGCCCTACCCCACTATCCACCGGGAGATACCCATCCAAAATACACAGGATTTGTCAAGTCTGGTTACGCTAAAGGTATGGACCCCATTGAGTACTGGCAGACTTCGTCTGCTGGTCGCCGCTCTACAGTGGAATCTGGGCAAGGTAACATCTCTAAGTCAGGTTATCTGGAAAGAAAGATGATCAAAGCACTCGAACCATTGGTTGTCAACGATAAGAAGCAAGTCATCAATGTACGAACAGGTAGAGTAGTATCTCCCCTAGTAGGCGAAGATGGCCTAGCCCCATATCATATCAGAGGATCAGATGGAGACACAAACTCTGACGGACACATATTGTCGCTTCAGCCATTACTGTTTTCGTATGATTGTAAGCACGAAATACCACTGGAGAGCGCACACTCGGCAGTTTATGCACCACACAACTGCCAACAGTGTGCCAAAGACTCAGACTTTTCTAAGTTCGAAGATGAACTAACTAAGCACGATGGTTATCCGGTATCACCGAAAGCCGTACAGCATATCAAAGACAAGATTGCAGGTAGAGAAGTACCTGCTGACACTCTAAGAAAGATGGCTAAGTCGCTACACGACTTCACTCAGGACTCTATCTGTCGCACAGGAGAAGCCATTGGAGCAACAGCAGGTGGTTGTTTAGGTGAGCCAGCGACACAGGCAGCACTAAGATCATTCCACTTCGCAGGTAAAATGTCTTTCCAAGGCTCTGTCGATCGCCTTGAGCAAATGCTAGAAAGCCCAAACAGACCATCCGACATCTTTGGAGCAAGAACCCTATTTTCATTGAAATCTGAGCACAGAAACAAGAGCATGGCTGAGAAAATAGCAGCCATTTGCAGAAAAATCACCATGGACCAGATTGTTGATTACATCGCTATCGACCCGAACCAGATGCGACTTAGAGTAATGTTTGATGCAGAGAAGCTACCCCCTCTTAGACTGACTAACAGCCAATCAGTTATCATCGCACAGGTCAAAAAAGCACTCGAAAAAACGAACAAGGGTGCCTATGAGGTCATGAGCGAATCATTCAAGTTCAGTCAAGGTATACCGATCCAAATCTATAGCGAGCATAAGTCGGATCTTCTGAGAGCAAAAGAAAGTATCATGGCTTCTGTTGTTTCGGGTATCACAAATGCTGAGCTAGTTATCGTAAACGACGACTACTCGTTGGATATTAGAGACTCAGATACTAGCTCGCTAAACAGTATCGTCAATAAACTGGGAGATTACATCGACTTTTCCACTTTCAAGACCAATAATCTGTACTGGGTGTACACAAATTACGGACTGGAAGCCATGTTGACTCAGTTTGTGGACGAACTCGATCAGCAAATGAACGGGTCACCCGGCGAAAAGGGTGTTGGCGAATACGACGTGAGATACATTAGAACGATAGCTGACTTGATGGGAGAAGAAGGAGTACCAACAAGCCTAGGCCCGAAGTCCTCAAGCGGTCTAGGCTCTGGTGGAAACTACTCGATCTTATCAGCTTGCTCTACTGAAGGTGTACCTAACTCGCTAATGGGAGGTGCTTTGATGGGTAACTTAGACAAACTCAACGGCCCTGCTGAAGCAGTGGCTGCCGGATCGGTTCCAGCTATTGGAGACTTCGTTCCCACATCCGATTAAAGTACACTTCAAAGCGGATAGAAGCTTCTTTGAAGCATTCTCTGACAAAAATTGGATCGCTCGTTCTATAGATCCTCAAAATAACCGGGGCGAGCTCCTCCCAATCGTTTATTTCGTTGCGCTTAATCAACAAAAAACCCTTTTTGAGCATTCGATGCATCGAGTTTACCGTAGTTTCACGTAGCCATCGATATCTGCACACTTGACAGCCTCTCGTAACATACTGATTGCTCTGTAACTTAGTGGGTTTATACTCTACAAGATAGAGATAATCGCACCAGCTACAGCGATCCCAGTAGTCGTGTTTAGGAAGACTCATTGAAAATCACTCATCGATAACTGCTTTCCATCATACTTGCCCTTTGGTCGCAGCATATCGTTACTCATACCAATACCATACATGATGTGGTCGAGCTTCCCAATGATGTTCTTCTCTATGATTTTTTCAATATCTAACTCGTAGTTTTTGATTTGCGAAAGCTCATGGAATCCAACATATCCTCCCTCGGGAATCCAAGTGGGCCCATCTTTTACGAAAGTGTAGCTAAAAGAATCACCACGATCGATTGTCGGGTAGCTATCGTTAGCAAGAACAATGTTATGCCAAGCCGCACCTTTTTGATTACCACCAAGGTTGGCATACGACTTATCGACTTCATCGAAAGCTTCTGGGTCTGCACTAGGGTTGGTCGCCCCGGCTGAGTAGTGATCATCGGTAGTGGGTAACCACTTACCTAGTCTCGCTCTAGCTATCAACTCTTCGGTAGGCACCTCTCCTGATCTGACTTTTGAAATAACGCCAGTAACATAGTTTAGAACGCTTTTAGGTGACTTGTCGTCCCAAATCATCTTCATGGCTTCGATCTGAACCTCACGACCAATAGGGGCGGTGTTAGTGTGCTTTGCCTCCAAACCCTGCATTTTGATGCGAGAATCGACAGGCTCGCTCCCAATGTCAAAAGGCGTCTCACCTGTGTCGGGCATCCAGACGATTCTACCAGCATATCGGTTGCGCCGAGGCAAATAAAAGCGGTCCATGATCAATTCGGGCTCCACGATCACTGCGTCAGACTTCAATTCGGTTTGGCAAATGTCAGTAAGGATAACTCCAAGCTCCTCAGCAACTTCAGCACACTGGTAAGTATCCAAATCGTCACCGAGTTTAACGAAAATAGAGTCGGTGTGTCCGTAGATTACAGGATAGCCGAGTTTCTCACACTCGTCCTTGATTCTCATCAGTGCAGTGCGACCACCGTAAGTAATCGTTCTGGCAATGTCAATGTCGCCCCAAGCGTAGCCGTGGCGACCAAAGCCCATCAGTCCGTAGAAAGTTGCTCTGAGACGCTTTACAGTCTTCTGTGCGTCGTCCCACTTGCGGTATTCGTCAGAACCCTTACCGTGGGCGTTAGCGGCATCTGCACGCTTTGCCTTGTATTCATCACGCAGAACGTCAAGCTCTTTCACGCAAGCAGGGAGAATACCTTCTGGCTCTCTTCGGAAGCGGCAACCATCACCGATGATATCGTCGTCTCTTTCCTCTCCCGGCTTCACCTTGGTTTCCCAGCTAGTGTTGTAAGCAACCATCATCGAAGGATACAGACCAGCGAAGTCGAGAATGCACACGTTCTTGTGGGCACCTATTGAATCGAGATCTTCCGGGTCCATGACGATAGCACCTTGTAGATCTTCGTCGTAGGTTTCCTGCCAGCCGGTCTTTTGAATGAATCCAGCTTTACGCATAAAGTAAACACGGGCGTAAGAAGAACCATAGAAGGTAGCGTTGAACTGACACTTAGCTAACTCTTGTAGCGCCTGCTGACCCTCGATCAAGTTGTACTTTTCTTCAATGTCTATCATAAGCTCTACATCTCTGTAATTGTAATAGAGATAATCTTGAATAAACTCATCATAGTCAGCGTCGTAAAAGTCTGGTCTAAAGTCTGTCTTACCACGACCAAATAGCTTCTCACCAACAACATCAAGTTTGTTAGAAGGAAGGTTAGCTGACTTGGAGTCTTTGTAGATTCGCTCAAACAATCTATCGAGCGAGATAACCAGTCTCCCGATAACGGGCTGAGCCTGCCAGCGATACTGATTACCCTTGAAGGTCGGCTTCATGGTGTGGCGGTGCTTACCAAGCGACGAAGGAGACAATCGCTCAGCCCCAATACCACAGGACTCAAGGCGATAGTAAAGCGTGGGCAAATCGTAGAAGCCCATACCCCATGCGAGGATGCAGTCGGGATCTGTTGCTTCAACGAACCCCACAAACTCTTCCAGTAGATCCTTTTCATTGTTGAAGTAATAGACCAGCACTTTGTCTCCGTCAAACTCTTTCACTTCGCTACGGGTATCAAAGGAAGCATGTTGACACCACTGGACTCTTTGCTTGCTAAAAGAGTCGTAAGCACCAATCACGTTGATTTCTTGGAAGTCTCTGGGATTAGATTCGTTAGCAGCGGGATACAATGGCCCCTTGTCACCATCTCTATATTGCAAAGCTTCCAAGTCGATGAATAACTTACGCATTTTGTACGAGTGGATCTCATCCACATTGTCAATCAGATAGCGATCTTCGTAAGCAACATCTGCTTCGAACGAAGGCTTGACTCTTCGACCAAAGATTCTGGCCATCCACGGCTTGTTGAGAATCACTTTCACTAACTCTCTGCCGTCTGCAGATAGCTTGTCAGTTGGCTCAAGGCGGTTTATCATCCAGCTAGCGTTTTGATGATCTGGAAGCTGCATAGCGTAAGCATAGGTAGACGTGTTATCGTTAGCACCCACCCAGAGCTTCTCTGACTTAGGAACGTAGCAGTAAGGCTCGAAGTCTTTGACAGTCTTCTCAACTCGCTTACCCTCTTCTCTCCAACGGATGTGAATGTCGTTAATGTCCGACATATCTCCGTTGTGATCCGGGCCGTAAAGCGTGTTGATGATCATTCCTTCTCCTCCTTCTTGTAGTAGCCGTCAATGATAGAGAAAAACTTGCACCCTGCGTAGCAGTGAACAACTCCCTCGCCAGTAAAGGCAAGGTGGTTCTTGTCCGAATCCCCACCTCTTCTTGCACAGGAGGGACACTGGCCGGTGTAAAAACCATTTGAATCGGGGCCACGGACTTCTCCGAGCGACTCTTGCCAAGCTTTGAAGTTGAATCCGAGCTTCTCCATCTTCGACTCAGAAACCGCATTGATTTTAATCGTAGAAGGAGGGAGTCTGCCCGTGTTGTGATAGTCAAGGATATGGCCGAGCATCCTCAGCCTGTCCTCACTACGAAACTTCACCCAACCTTGCTCAAGGTCTTGGTTGCTGAGGTTGAATCTTGGATCTTTTTTCAAGTCACCAGCGAGCTCCAAGTAATCTCGCAAGGACATCTTCGGTACTACGATTCTCATGCAGGTTGTCCAGAAGGATTATCCTTATCAAACCTTTGATTACCGTGGACATCTCACTCTTTCTGTTCCCAGAAATAGCGGTTCATTTGAGAATTACGAATCACGAAAAAGCCTTTTTTCTTCATCCAAAAAGCTAAGGC
>Ga0099850_1001772_pt1 | contig 10135 bp, 9 predicted proteins | sample CB_VirMetaG_5_FD_79182 | JGI IMG/M metagenome (GOLD analysis project Ga0099850, IMG submission 79182) | Freshwater to marine saline gradient viral communities from Chesapeake Bay - CB_1508_1D Viral MetaG | ecosystem: Environmental > Aquatic > Marine > Coastal | place: USA: Chesapeake Bay...
GCTGTTGGTAGTGTAGTGGCTACAGGTACCGCCGTAGTTCCCGTCACAGGCGTGTCGGCTACCGGGGCTGTTGGTAGTGTAGCGGTTACAAGTACTGCTGTCGTTCCCGTTACAGGCGTGTCGGCCACGGGTGCTGTTGGTGATGTAACGATTACAGATAGCCTCGCTGTTCCTGTCACAGGCGTGTCGGCCAGGTGCTGTTGGTAGCGTAGTGGCTGCGGGTACTACCGACGTTCCCGTCACAGGCGTGTCGGCCACAGGTGCTGTTGGAACAGTTAATGTAAGCATTCCAAAAACAGGTTACCCGCGTTCATTTAATGTTTCTGCTACTGCCATCGGTATTCTACAAGGGGCAGTTCAGCTTCAGCCCGGAAAAGCTCTTTTTAGAGACGTTGTGCTTTCTGGGCGAATACTCGGGGATATAAATAATAACGGTACTATCACGTCTGCTGACGCTAGCGAGTATAGCTCGTGGGGGAACAATAATACCGCTACATACGCTACGTACATAGAGACTACCTTTCACGGGTATATGACGGATCATCCGTCAGACTACGCAGCGTATATAACTTTTGGTTACGGAGAAACCGGTACAGTAGGTGTCACGGGGGCTGCTGAAGTTCCCGTCACAGGCGTGTCGGCTACAGGTGCGGTTGGTAGTGTTGTAGTTTCTATTCCTGTTGTAGTTCCCGTCACAGGCGTGTCGGCCACCGGTGCTGTTGGTAGTGTAACGGCGGCTATTAGCAAAGATGTTCCCGTCACAGGCGTGTCGGCTACCGGGGCTGTTGGTAGTGTAGCGGTTACAAGTACTGCCGTAGTCCCCGTCACAGGCGTGTCGGCCACAGGTGCTGTTGGTAGTGTTGTAGTTTCTATTCCTGTTGTAGTTCCCGTCACAGGCGTGTCGGCCACAGGTGCTGTTGGTAGTGTAGTGGCTACAGGTACCGCCGTAGTTCCCGTCACAGGCGTGTCGGCTACCGGGGCTGTTGGTAGTGTAGCGGTTACAGGTATCGCCGTCGTTCCCGTCACAGGCGTGTCGACTACAGGTGCTGTTGGTAGTGTAACGGCGGCTATTAGCAAAGATGTTCCCGTTACAGGTGTGTCGGCCACAGGTGCGGTTGGTAGCGTAACGGTTACCGGTACTGCGGTAGTAATTCCCCTAGGGGTTTTTGCGACTGGGTATATCACGCCAGTAAATGTATGGGGTTTGGTAGATGACGCTCAATTTGCAAACTGGCAAGATATCGAAGATACTCAGGTACCTACGTGGGTGCCTGTTAACGACGCGCAAACGGCTGTTTGGGCGAACGTATTACATTAAATAAGAGGCTGCTATGGCTACGTACAGCGGTAATCTAAAACTTACTCTCCTTGGGACGGGCGAAGGATCCGGTACATGGGGCGACACGACCAATACCAACCTCGGTACCTTGCTTGAGCAGGCAATTTCTGGCTACGCCACCCAAGCTATCGCTGACGGCGCGGACACCACAATCACCATCCCAGATGGTGCGACGGGCGTTGCACGGAACATGGTTATTGAATGCACCGGGACGCTCACCGCTGCTCGAAATCTTATCGTTCCCTCAAACCGGAAGCTGTATTTTGTCTATAACAATACGACCGGGGGGTATGCGGTCACTGTGAAAGTCAGCGGGCAGACTGGGGTATCTGTGCCTAATGGGGCCAAAATGGTGCTGATGAGTAACGGCACCGATATCGTTGAGGCGACTAATTACGTCACGTTTGCTGATGGAACTGCAGCGGCTCCCAGTATTACTAATACCGGCGATTCAAATACCGGTATTTATTTCCCCACCGATGATACGGTAGGGGTTTCGACCAGCGGTACTGAACATATGCGTATCGACTCCAGCGGTAACGTGGGGATTGGTACGAGTTCGCCTTTACAAAGACTTAATGTTGCAAATGCTTCAATTACTGGTGGAGGCCCAGCATCCTCTGGTAGCGCGGCTGATCCTAATGCTGTTTCCCGTTTTCAGGCTGGCGCTGTAATTATGGATTTTGGTGTGTATGCCGCCGGTCAAATGTGGATACAGAATCGTGCTGCTTCAGATTACGCAATCAATTACGATCTTATTTTGCAACCAAATGGCGGTAGCGTAGGGATTGGTACGAGTTCGCCTACAACTGCTCTTGATGTTAACGGCGGTATAAAAACAGCGCGGGTGTCGGTAACATCGCCTGCTGCAAGTGACGGAAATGTTTTTAGTGGTACATACACACCTACATTGGCTAATGGTTCTGCCCCTAGCAATGTTGCAGATGCGGCGAACAGCACGGCGTATCCTGCGCAATACATGCGCGTGGGAAATGTTATTACGGTAAGTGGAAAAGTCGATATCAAAGTGACCGGCAGTGGCTTAATTGAATTGCGGCTTTCCCTTCCAATTGCGAGCGCGTTTACCCAAGACTATCAGTGCGCAGGGTCAGTATTAAACTATGCTTCTCAGGTAACAACTACCCTCCCTGGATACGTTCAAGCGGACGCCACAAATGACGATGCTTTAGTTGTCGTTAGGACAAATGTATCCGGAATACCACAACCTTATTACTATACGTTTACTTATGTGATTGTCTAATGGACCCTCTTAGCACGGCTCTTGTAGCGATTGCCACCGTTCGTAAAACAGTCGATGTCATAAAGCAAGCGAAATCGGCTGTAAGTGATGTGGCATCGCTCGGCCCTATGCTAGGGAATTATTTCGGAGCAAAGCAAAAGGCCGTTCAGGCTGTCGAAAAGGCCAAGGCAAAAGGTGGGTCGAGTCTCGGACAAGCAATTAAACTTGAAATGGAGCTGCTCGGCCAAAAGCAGTTTGAAGACGAATTAAAAATGCTGTTCATGACGACAGGGCACATTGACGTTTGGAACAACATCATGGCCCGTGTTGCGGAAGCGACTAAAGCCGAAAAGGCTGCGGCACAACGAAAGGCACTTCAAGACTTGGCTAGACAAAAGAAATTGAAGCAAGCGATCGAGACGGGCATTGCCCTGGCGTTAGTTTTTCTTGTCGGCCTGCCTGTTATCATTTGGTCAGTTGTGAAGCTGGCGATCTCGTTACGTGATATGAAAGCATTCTGACATGCTACCACTACTCCCTCTCCTTGAGCTTGGCGGAAAACTCGTAGACAAACTCATCCCTGACCCTGCAGCAAAAGCCAAGGCACAGCAGGAACTAGAGCATCTTCACCAATCAGGTGAACTTGCCAAGATGGCGAACGAAACGAAGCTCTACGAGACAGAGCAGGAAAATATCACTGCTCGTCATGGCGCAGACATGAACAGCGACTCGTGGTTGTCTAAAAATATTCGGCCAATGACTCTTGTAGCCATTCTCGCAGGTTATTTCACGTTCGCTTTAATGTCCGCCTTCGACATGGACACAAATCAGGCATACGTCGAGCTACTCGGCCAATGGGGAATGCTGATCATGAGTTTCTATTTCGGTGGCAGGACGCTTGAGAAGATTATCGACATGAGGCGCGACAAGTGAAAGAAAATTTTGAGCGTGCACTCCGGGCCGTTTTGCTGCACGAAGGCGGATTTGTGAATCACCCGTCCGATCCTGGGGGCATGACCAACCTGGGCTGCACTAGAAAAGTGTGGGAGGAATGGTGTGGGCACGAAGTCGATGAGAAAGCGATGCGGGCACTGACACCAGAAAAAGTGGCTCCGCTGTACAAGGCAAAATATTGGGACAAGATTTGCGGCGATGATCTTCCCAGTGGCGTTGATTATTGCGTGTTTGATTGCGCGATTAATTCAGGTCCAGGACGAGCCGTGAAATTTTTACAGCAGGTTGTGCACACCAGCCCAGATGGTGTCATTGGACCAATGACGCTGAAAGCTGTCCAAGAAACGCCGGGAGAGGAACTTATTCGGGCGTTCTCAGATCTTCGGCTTACGTTCTTGCAAGCGCTTAGCATGTGGGATGTTTTTGGAAAAGGTTGGGGGCGACGGGTGCAAGAAGTACAGGATCATGCACTAGCTCAGCGTTGCCCAACTACATAAAGGTGCGCCATGCCGCTACAAAAACTTCAATTCCGCCCAGGGATTAACCGCGAGAATACGAATTACGCGGGCGAAGGGGGTTGGTACGACTGCGATAAAGTTCGCTTTCGTTCTGGGTTCCCGGAAAAGATTGGCGGTTGGCAGAATATAAGTCCTAGTTTTTCTACCTTTAGGGGGGTGTGCCGCAATCTGTGGAATTGGATTACGCTCAATAGTAACAACCTATTGGCATTAGGCACGGATGTAAAGCTGTACATAGAGAATGGCGGTGCGTACTACGACATTACTCCTATTGCAACCACTGTAGATCCTATTAACACTGACCCGTTTGCAACAACCAATGGGTCCAAGATAGTAACGGTAACTGATACCGCGCATGGGCAGATAGTCAACACCTACGTTACTTTTTCCGGGGTAAGCGGCACAGTTGGGGGAGTCGATTTTAACGCCGAGTTTGAGATCATAGATATTATCGACGCAAACTCCTATACCATTAGTGCCCCTAACGCAGCCACCTCGACGGCAACGGGGGGTGGAAGTAGTGTTGCTGCGGAGTATCAACTTAGCGCGGGGAATCCTGTTGCTGCCCCTGGTGCCGGTTGGGGTGTTGGACCTTGGGGGAGAGATGGTTGGGGGGAAGAATTTTCAGGGACGGAGGAAGCATCAGAACCCAACCAACTACGCTTGTGGTCGTTGGATAATTACGGGCAGGATCTTGTCGTTGCGGTACGCGGGGGGTCCATATACTACTGGGAAGTAGATACAACGACATCGCCTCCTCGGGCGGTTACTTTGGCGGAAGTAGCTGACACAGCGGGGTGGGATGGGGATTACGTGCCGAACCGGGTGTACGAACTGCACACGTCAGGGGTGCAGCGGTTTGCGATTGCTCTTGGGGCGAACCCTTATTCCCCAGGAGATCCAAATACCGATTTAGATCCTATGCTAGTGCGGTGGTCGGATCAAGAAAACATATTTGACTGGATTCCGTCCGCGAATAATCAGGCTGGAGAAATTCGACTGTCTCACGGGTCACGGTTAGTGACCGGGGTGCATAGCCGCCAAGAGTTTATTGTCTGGTCAGATTCTGCAGTTTATTCAGTTCAATATCTCGGGCCCCCGTATGTGTGGGGGGTAACTCTCCTGATGGACGGCATATCTATTGCGTCCCCCAATGCAACGACGGGGGCGAGCAACGTAATTTTTTGGATGGGGATCGACAAATTCTATATGTACGACGGGCGGGTGCAGACTATTCCATGCTCCGTACGGCAATACGTGTTTGACGATATTAATACGTCTCAGTATTCACAGATTGTGTGTGGGGGGGTTGAGCAATTCAGTGAGGTATGGTGGCTCTACCCATCGGCGGATAGCCCGATAAATAATCGGTACGTAGTCTACAACTACCTAGAAAACATATGGTATTACGGTAGGTTGGAGCGTTCGTCATGGCTGGATTCTTCGCTTCGTGAAAAACCTATGGGCGCTTATAGCACCCGTGGCACTTACCTTAGCGCGGCAATATCGTCTGGGGATACGACGATACCCGTATACGACGCAGTAACCTACCCCCCTGCGGGCACCGTGCAAATCGATGACGAACAGGTTACCTATACATCTAGGACCGACCTGTCGTTGCAAGGATGTGTTCGCGGGGCTAACAACACGACAGCAGTCAGCCATATCGCCGGGGTGCGGATACCCCTTACCACCCCTAATCAAGTCATGTACCATGAGACGGGTAACGACGACTCCTCAATGGGGGTGCCTACGCCCATTACAGCGTACATAAACTCGTCTGATTTTGACATCGGCGATGGGCATAATTTTGGGTTTGTGTGGCGGATTATTCCCGATTTGACATTTGATAGTTCTAACACCCCAAGCCCTGATTTCCCGTCGGTCACGATGGTGTGCAAACCCCGTCAAAACTCTGGGGCGGCGTATAGCGCACCGGATAGCCCCGCAGTCACAAGCACCCAAAGTTACGCCAGTCAGCGCGTCTATACAGTGCAGGAATTCACTGGGCAGGTGTATACGCGGATACGAGGGCGGCAGATGTCCTTTGAAATTCGCTCTACCGAATTGGGGGTTGCGTGGCAGTTGGGAACCCCGAGAATTGATATCCGGCCTGATGGGAGACGATAGATGCCGATCTTACGCGCATCCCGGGCACCTAACTTAACTAATGCCCCGCAGCAGTATGTTGCAGAACATCTCAACCAGTTGTACCGAGAACTGCGGACTTACTTCAACACGATCGATAACGGATTCTCCGCGCTCTATGGCCCACTTGGGGGGAGTTATCTCACTTTTTCCTATGGGGCTTTTTATGACACGACGGACCAGACCGCTGCGGACACCACTTCTGCAAATGTTATAACAATTAATAGCACCTCAATGAGTGAAGGTATCACTATTGAGGACGGGCAAAAAATTACGTTCGCGGAAGCCGGGGTATACGATATCCAATTTAGTATTCAATTATTGAACGAAAGCAACGCGACACAAGACGTTGATGTTTGGTTTCGCCAAAACGGTACAGACATCCCAACTTCTAGTAGCCGTTTTGGAGTGGGGCCGCGCCAATCGGAAGGCGATTATACACACGGGATTGCAAGCTTAAACTTTTACGTAAACGTCGCCGCAGCAGATTACGTAGAATTAGTTTGGTGGACCTCCAGTACGGATGTCCGCCTAGAGACATATGCTGGGCTAACCTCCCCCACACGCCCTGATATCCCTTCAGTTACCATAACGGCGACCCGAGTTTCTGACGTAACGTCAGATGTTTATGGGTGATATAATTCGCCAAATCCATAAGGATACCACCATGAAAGATATAGCCGCTGGTCTTGCCGCCCTTGGGCGCGGCCCTGACACCATGCTGGTGCACATGGCACCGGGGGAAGTTGCCGGTCTTCAGTCGCTTGCTAAGGCACACGGCGGCTCCCTGACGCTCAACCCGCATACCGGGCTCCCCGAGGCGGGGTTCTTGAGTAATATTTTGCCCGCGCTTGCTGCTGCCGCTGCAATTTATTTCACGGGGGGTGCGGCTGCACCCGCTGTTGCAGGTGGGGCGGGGGCGGCGGGAGCGGGGGCAGCAGGGGCGGGTGGACTATTTGGGCTCGGTTCTGCGGGTACCGGGGCGTTAGCCGGGGCGGCTACTGGGGCGCTGACTAATAAAGAAAACCCGTTGATGGGCGCGGTTATGGGCGGGTTGAGCGGATGGGGGATGGGGGGTGCCATGGGGGCGCTGGGTCAGACTGGCGCGGAGGCGATAAATGCTGCAAATGCTGCATCGGACAAAGCCATTGCTGAAGCTGTTCTAGCGGAAGGTAGTACCCCAGGAGCCTTTTCGCCGCCTGTTACTGCGGCGCAAAACTACGCAGCAGGCCTAGGGCAGTTGACTACCCCCGACGGGCTCTCTCAATTCGGTACTGCGCTTGGCGAACAATACGGTGGTAAATACGGCCAAATGGCTGCGGGTATCGGTGCTCTTGGTGCACTAGGAGGGTTCGAACAGCCTAAGACGATGCAACTACCAGAAGAAAAGCGATCTGACGCCCGTTTGGCGCAGCCGTTCCGTCGCCCCTATGACCCCACGGCCCCGGGGGGATACTACTTCACGGACTACGGTACGCTCCGCCCTACCTACGCGGCTAAGGGTGGGGAAATGCATTCGGTTCCTCAGTTGGAGGATGGCGGCTTCGTGCTGACCAAACGGGCTATAGATGGTATCGGTGGTGGGAGTAATGAGGCTGGGCAACGCCGTGCGGCGGCAGGGTTGGGTGCGATCCCCATCAGAGGCCCGGGAACTGGTACCAGCGATTCCCTCCTTACGACGATAGACGGCAAGTATCCAGCGCGGATCTCCAATGGAGAAGCCTACGTTCCAAGGGATCAGGTTAAAAGGCGAGGCGGGGCTAAAAAGTTTTATTCCCTCATGAAGCAAGCTGAGAAAGCGGCGCGGGCATGATGGTAAGCCTTGTACCGCCAGATCGTGTCCACGAGTGCTGGCCCCACGTGCAGGAATTTATGCGGAAAGCGGCGCAGTACACATATGGCCGTTTCCATGAAGAAGACATCTACGACCTAGTATCGCAGCGCCCCGATTACCATCTTTGGATTGCGTTTGAAGAAGGGCCAAAATATTATGGCGCGGTGGTTACTGGGTTTTCTGAGTACCCCAACAAACGGGTGCTGACTATGCAGTTTTGTGGTGGAGAAGAAATCCACCGCTGGAAGGATCCAATGCTTGCATTATTTCGGCGTTGGGCTAAAGATACACAATGCGGGGCAATTGAATTTACCGGGCGCAAAGGTTGGGCTAAGCTGTTCGCCAATGACGGTAATCAAGTCCAATGGGTAACCTGTGAGTTACCGCTAGGAGATTGATATGGGCAAAGGTGGCGGAAGCAGCACCCCGACGTCGCAAACGGTTCAGCAGTCCAACATCCCTGAATACGCGCGGCCGTACTTCGAAGACATAATGACACGCGGGCAAGCCGCGTCCCAGGCCCAATACCAACCCTATACCGGGGAACGGATTGCGCCTTTTTCGCCAATGCAACAGCAGGCGCAGGCTGGTATCGCCCAGCTTGGGCCGTCTCCTCTTACGGGGACTGCTGCGGGGCTTACCAGTGCGGGGGTCGGGCAATACGCAAGCGGGTCGCAGTACGCCCCAATGCAGGCACAACAAACCTTCCAGGCCCCGCAGTACCAGGGAATGGGCGTAGGCTACCTCGGCACGCAAGCCCCGCAGTTGCAGCAGTACCAGATGGGCGCGGGGCCACGTGTTCGAACGGATGCGTTTACCCAGCCGGGTACGGCGGCGGAATATATGTCACCGTACATGCAAAATGTCGTTGACATCCAAACCCGGGAAGCACAGCGCCAAGCGGACATCGCTCGTACTGGGCGGCAAGCACAAGCAACGGGTGCGGGCGCTTTTGGGGGCTCTCGTCAAGCAATTATGGAAGCAGAAGCTGCGCGAAATCTCGCACAGCAAAAGGGAGACATCCAAGCACAGGGGTTGCAATCGTCGTTCCAACAAGCTCAGCAAGCTTATCAGGCGGACGCGGCGCGGCGACTCCAGGCGGCGCTAGCCAATCAGCAGGCGGGGCTTACTGCAGGGCAACAAAATCTTGCGGCGGCACTTGGTGTACAACAGCTTGGTGCTCAAACGGGGATGCAGTCCCAGCAGCTTAACCAAGCGGCGCAACTCCAAGCACAGCAGCAGGCTCTTGCCCAACAACAGGCGGCGAATCAATTTGCTCAGCAAAACGCGCAACTCACGGCTCAGTATGGTCTTGAAGGGCTTCGCGCTGCGGAGCAGTCGCGTCAGTTCGGCGCGGGGCTTGGGCTACAAGGCGCGCAAGGGATTTTGAGCGGAGCGGCTCAACTCGGACAACTTGGGCAAACAGCCTTCGAACAGCAGATGGGGGCGTTGCAAGCGCAACAACAAGCGGGTGCACAACAGCAAGCGCAAGCTCAGCAGATGCGGGATCTTGGGTACGAGGAGTTTATGCGCCAGCAGTATTACCCGCAATCTCAGTTGCAGTTCTTGAGTTCTCTGCTTCGCGGGTCAGTCGTTGCCCCACAACAAACGCAATATAGCTACCAACAAACCCCGTCGCTCGCTTCACAGTTGGGCGGTATTGGGGTGGGTATGTACGGCTTGAGCAAGATGAAAGAAGGTGGCGAGGTTAAGTCGTATGCGCTTGGTGGAGTTACTGAAGGGGCGTTTGCATCGAACATTTCGAAGTTGGTTAAGTTGGGGCTTTCAGACCCGCGCCTGATAGATCGGGACAGAACGGCTACCCCATTGGAAAAGCAGCTTGCCAAAGCAGAAGTTATGCGGATGCGACAGGCATCCTCCAACCAGCAAGCACTTGATCGAGGTATTCCTTCCGAAGAGCCTATCTTGTCGGCGGGGGTTGGCAGTTTGGATACTCCGGAGTTCACGGCTGCGGAGGGTGGGATTGTTGCATTTCAGCAGGGGGGTACTTCGCTCGTTCCCTTCCGACCAAAAAATGTAATCCCCCTACACCGTCCTAATTGGGTTTACGGGACGGGGCAAGTGCCTTTCCAATGGGGGCA
>Ga0099850_1001773_pt1 | contig 10134 bp, 19 predicted proteins | sample CB_VirMetaG_5_FD_79182 | JGI IMG/M metagenome (GOLD analysis project Ga0099850, IMG submission 79182) | Freshwater to marine saline gradient viral communities from Chesapeake Bay - CB_1508_1D Viral MetaG | ecosystem: Environmental > Aquatic > Marine > Coastal | place: USA: Chesapeake Bay...
ATCTGCATGATTCCCTACAACCCTAACCGTCGTGCCAACTCCGACGCTTACAACAGCACGATTACTCGTGCTGTTGAAATCGGTCTCGGACTGACCTACTGCCGTGAATCCAACACTTCGGAAGACTTCCGTGGTGTAGATCACTTCTTCACAGGACGCACCACCTTCCAATACAAGGTTCAACACAGCCCCACCTTCCGCACTTGGACTGTGCAGGTGGGAATGTGGCCTTACGATGTGGACTACTACGCCTTCTGCCATGTTCGCACCCGTCGTGTCTACATCATCGAGGGTAGCGTCCTCAAGACGCTCCCTCGTAGCCTCTACAATGGCCCTGCCTCAAATCAACCGTTCTACTTCGGTGATTTGGACGAATTGGAAACCGCAGGTGCGGTCATCGTGGGTTTTGACGGCACCTTGATTAGTGATGGCTCACAGGATTGGTGGTGAGGAGCATGAGTGACCGCCGTGAACAACTTCGAGCCATCCGTTCCGAAGAGGGATGGCGTGTAGCCGCCGACCTTGTGGGCATTCCCAAGAAGGTTCGTGTGCCCAATTCTTCCAACCCGTCAGGATACGGATACCGAACCCTGTCGGGCAAGAACCGAAGAGACCGCCTCCAGCGACTTATCGGTGGACAGGTTCGTGCTGACGGTTCCCGTGACTTCACCAAGGTCAAGAAGGCACAGGAGAAGGCGATTAGCACCGCCCTGAGTGACAAGCGATTCCCCAACTCCAACGCTCGCCTTGCGATTCAAGCAATCAATGGTGAACGAGCATACTTGGGTTCACAGATTCCTTCCATGTCGCTTAGTGCCACACAGCGACGACAGTTGGAACGACGCACTCGCCCTCTTACACCTGCACAGGAACAATCGCTTCGTGATTCTGCTAACGCAGGTGACTGGGCTAACTTCCGTGCTGAATACGATTCTCAAGTCGCTGTTGCTCGTTCCACCCTCGGTGGCAAGCCACCTGCTACTCCACCTAAGCCTGACTACACCTCCTTCACGGTTGCTCAACTCAAGGAGGAACTCAAGAAGAAGGGACTCAAGACTACTGGCAAGAAGGCTGACCTCATCAAGCGATTGGAGGAATCGGCATGAGCAATACCGACTGGATTCAAGTTGCGATTCGTGACGACATCGCCTTCAAACAGCAGAATCGTCGTGACCCTGCTTCTTCTCGCCAAACCGAGAAGAACATCGCCGCATTTGATTTTGAAACGAGCCATGGTGATGCTGTCATCACCTCGTTCTCGTGGTTTGACACCGAATCTCAGGAGTTCGTAGGCTCGGCCTACGATCACCGTGAATCTCCGTTCACGCTCAAGTGGTTCCAGGCGGCAGTCTACTCCAACATGGGATATGTCCATTCTCGCACCGAGAAGGGCAAGCGTGTTCACCGCATGACCGTTCCCAACATCTTCGCTTGGAACCTCAATTTCGAGCAAGGAACCATGCTCAAGGGTCTTCCTGCGGCATCGGTGGACTACCTTCGCAAATACGGTGGAGGTGTCCTCAACATGAACACGGGTGAATTGGAACTCGACATCGTCAAGGAGAAGGGTCGTTGGGTGCGAGAGGATGGTGGTTCGATTGCTCGCAATACCTACTGTGCCATTTTCTTCATCCCCAAGAAGATGCTCAAGATTGAACCGATTTACTGGGCAACCAACATTGACCGCAAGCGTGTCCGTCTTGGAAAAATTGAATGCTACGACATCGCCCAATTCTACGGCGGTAGCCTTGATGCTAACGCTCGTGATGTCCTCGGTGATAACAAGGTCGAGAACATTGACCGTGCCCGATTGGGACAAGGTGATGAAGCCTACTGGAACGACAATTGGGACGAGATTTGGCGATACGCCATTCACGATTCTGTCCTCACGGCTCGCCTTGCTTGGCTCAAGGTCAAGGGATTCGAGGACAACGGTGTTCGCATGAACAAACCGATTTCATGTGCGTATGTTGCCGAGCAATCCGTCTACAACCTGTGCGATTTGCCTACGCTCAACGGCATGTGGAAGAACCGCCCTGACAACATCAAGGAAGCGTGGACTGCCTACCAAGGTGGGTGGTTTGAGGCTACGGGTGCAGGATACGAGCCAGATGTCAAGGCATACGACCTGGCATCAGCGTATCCGCATGTGATGTGGGGTCTTCCCGACTGGAATGGCGGGATGTGGTTTGATCACACCGATTTTGACGACGCTGAGGAATCCCAAGAAGCCCTCATGGACTACCTTCACAACGACCACCAACTCTACCGAATCTGCTTCGTGGAAGCGATGGTGGACTTCCCCGATGGTCTCCCAATCTACCCAGCTTCCAAGGGTCGCACCGCTGACGGCAAACAATCGTCTACGGTCATCAACGCCCAATACTCAACGGGATGGTTCACGGGTGATGAAATCCTTGAGTTTGAACAATGGGGTGCCGAGATTTCCGTTGCTAAGTGGTTCTACCATGTTCCCAAGAACGACTGGGACACTACACGAAACGATGTGGGAGAAGACGGTGTCCGATACCCTCTTCGCCCCTTCCTCAAGGTGTTCTACGGCATGAAATTGGAACAGGCGGCGTTGAAGGATACTCCCGATTTCAACCAAGACGCCTACAATGTGGCGAAGGTGATGATTAACTCGGTCTACGGGAAACTGATGTCCACGGTGGACGACAAGGTCACCAAACTCGGACGCACGGGCAACATGTGGAACAGCATGTGGGCATCCATCACTACTGCTGGTTGCCGAATGCGATTGGCTGAGTTCATCCGACTCAATGGAACCGCTACTGTTCGCTCCTGTGCTACCGATGGAATCATCGTCAAGGGTGAGAACATCGTTATCCCCGACAACCCAATGCCCGTCTACTTCGACGGTGAACGCATCAACCTTGGTGACTGGGAGGAAGACGGATACGGCAACCTCCTGTTGCTCATGTCTGGAGTCTACTCCATCATCAGGCCTGGAGGCAAGAAGACCAAGTCTACCTACCGTGGAAACTACTCGCTCTTCATCGGACGCAATAAGGATGACTACTGGCCTACTAACTGGGTAGACTTCTGTGTGGACTACGCACAGGAAACCGAGGTTGTCCGTGATGAAGAACACATGCCTCACTCCCGACCCTACTCAATCGGGGAAGCGGCGGTTCGCAAGGACTACTCCTTGGTGAACGACTTCCGTGTTGTCCGTCAATCTGTCCGAGCCATGGGCGATTCCAACAAGCGTTCATGGTATCAATGCGAGAAACCCGTCACCTTCGGTGACCTGACGACCAAGTGGTATGTTTCCAATCCACATCAGGAGGTCTTGTGATGCCTAACTACGCTAACCGATACGCCCGTGTTTCCAACCGACGAAGGCAACGATGCTACGATGTGACAATGGAATTGTTGGAAGCACTTGACGAAGGAGAGGAACTGGCACAGGATACGATCGTATCCGCCTTGAATCAACGCTACCCTCGGAAGGAGTGGAACACCAAGACCGTTGGTTCACTACTGGTTCCATTGGTGAGCAAGGGCACGATTAACCGTGTCCGAAAACGAGTCCTTGGAACCATGGCAACCTACTACTCCCTGTGCTTATTCAAATATGAGGAAACTCCTACGGACACTCATGGGCTGGATGACTGACTCTAAAACACTAAACGCATTTGACGACCTAATGATGTCCATGGGGAAACCCTTGGACAATTTCCTCACGGAGATTCACCGACACGCTGAACAAACGCCACCATGGATGATTCTGTTCGCCTACGGCAAGTTCGTGATGGAATACGACAACCTACGCAACCTTGGACACGATATTCTCGCTTCCTACAATGGTGCCTTGGCGTTGGTCGTATCCGACCCTGGAATCCAAGCCCTGCTTGCTCAATTCACGCAACAGGCACTTGACCGTGGACTCATGGGCGGAGGTGGATTCTAATGCCGAAGGAGGTATGGAACTGTCGTGGATGCGACAAGGAGTTCAAGACCCGTAGTGGTCGCTACAAGCACGAGAAGAAGTGCGATCAGATTCACAATGACGACGACGATGCAATCGAAGTCGTAGAAACCACGGACGAGCAACCCACGATGGTTGATGACGATGGGGGCACATCTGGCTCCTCAACCCCTGTCGTTGATGCGGATTCCTCCCCCGCCTCGTCCACCTCTTCACCATGGACATCGTTCACCCTTGAGTTTGACGAAGAAGTCACGGAAACGATGCCTACACCACTCAAAATGGCGGCGAAGCAAGCCAAGAAGGGCAAGTCCAAGAAGCAAACTCCTCAAGAGAAGAAGGCTGAGGAAGACCTCAACATCCAACTGCTCAAGTCAGGACTAACCATCGCTGATTCCCTGCTGACACGCTACGCTCGTGCAGTCACATTGCAAGACGACTACATGGTTAAGCACAGCGATGCTGACAAGAACATGGTGGCTGGTGCCCAATGGAGATACCTCAAGTCCAAGGACATTCTCCCCTCCGCTGTCATTAACGAGGGACTTATCGCTGGAGGTATGACTGCATGGTATGTGGGTGCCCCATTGATGAAGATACGCAAGAAGTCCAAGGTGCCGATGCTGGGCAAGGTATCGGGTGGACTCAAGCGACTACCGCTTCTTGGTCGTATTTTTGGACGACGCAAGAGAAACGCCAAGCTGACTGACTTCGCACAGGAGGTGCAAGACAATGACTGACGATGAGGATTCTCACGACGGTATCTTGTGCGATTTGTGCCATAAGCACTTCAGTATCTACCAAATGGTAGTGCTTCCTGAATGTGGTGAAGTGTATTGTGCTGGGTGCATCGAGGAGATGGTTATGTATTGCATGGAAGAGGTGGCACTATGAAGGACTTGACCTCCATTTTTGATGTGAACGACCAATCCATTGGTGTGATTGTTGCTGGCAAGCCTGGGTCTGGGAAGACCTACGCCTTGACCCGTGTTGCTCAAGTGTATGTAGCCAAGAACCAAGACCCCAACTACCGTATTCTCGCCATTAGCCCCAAGGGTGAAGGGTTCGAGGAACTGCTGACGAAGAAGCAACAACCTGTGCGTAGCCGTGACGACATGATGAAGTCCTTCTCCAATAATACGGTCACAGCCTACTACCCTTCAATGGAAACCTTGGAGGAAGACGTAGATGAAGCGATCAACTTCGTGTTCGACATGCAAGAGGCAAACCCTGACCTAAGAACCGTCATTGTCATTGACGATGCTCAAGTCCTCATCAGTCCCCGTAGCGAAGCCTCCGTCGCCATGAAGCGACTCACATTGACGGGGCGATCGAAACAGATTCGTGGCATGTTCGTTTCGCATAATCCCGTCTTCAACAAGGCACTTGACGGGCAGATTGACACGATTTGGATTTTTGGTGAAACCTCACCATCCTACGACCGACAGTTCATGGAACGCTACAACTACGATGCCGAAGCATACCGTAGCAACCTCATTGAACGACGCTACTCGTCCGTATTCTACGATGTGCGAGGAAATCCTGTGTTGCTTGCACCATTGGGTGAATTGTGATGGGTGGGAACGGACCACGCCCCGCCGTCTACTGGTGGTGTCGCACCTGCAAGCGACAGTTCTCCGACACACTACGCTTCTCGCAACCCAAGAAGGCGTGTGTGCATTGTGGGGACACAGGCTGGCATCGCCGTCCACCCTACCAGCCAAATCGGTTTTGATGTTCTTATTCAAGTAGGAAGGAACTCCTACACGGGACTAACCCGTCGGGGAAGCAACAGCATTCACGGCGGCAAAACACAACAAGGAAGTGAAAAATTGGCAAGTTATCAAGGTGCAATTGGTGCTGTCGGACTGGGCGTTGGATTCGCCCTGACGGTGGCTGTGATGAACGGGTTGTCTCGCTACCTCTTCGGGGGCGATTCAATCTCAGAACGAGCGTTGAACAAGTTTGGAGGTGCTAACTGATGGCAGTCAGTCCTCTACCTTCATCCCTTCGTGGAATGGGCTTGTTTGACTGGGCAATCTACGGTATGCTCGCTGTCGCCGCATTCGCTGTGACGCAGGGTATTGCTGGACAAGATGTAGACGACTTCGTCTACTCCTTCAAGCGAGGTGCTTGAGATGACTGTGCGTTACACGAAAATCTACCAAGATGCTGTGAGCATTCCTTCGGAAACCGCTTCGGCTTCCTACGATGTTAGCAACCCTGTTCCCGCAGGTCTTGTTGAAATGGTCGGTATCCGCTTGAAGGGAACCACCACGGCTCAACCTACTGCGGCTTCGGCTACTGGACTCATCAAGAACCTTCGCCTCACCTACAATGGCGATCAACTCTTCAACTACACCAACTTGGCGGCTGTGAACACCATCGCTACGCTTGACCGATTCTCGGCTCTTGTGCAAGACATTGGTGGATTCATCGCTGAAAACGGTAGTGCTACCGCCCAAGATGTGACCGTGTGGATTCCTGCTGGTATCCGTCTTCCTGGCAACAGCCGATTGGAAGCACACATTGAGTATGTCACCTCCGCTGGCACTTGGAGTGCAACCAAGTTCGAGATTTGGCACAAGTATGGTATGTCGTCTTCGGCTACCATCGTCGGCAACCAAACCTCTTCGACCATGGTTTCTGGTTCACAGGTTCAAGTGACCGTCAAGATTCCATCCTACAAGGGTGCTACCGTGTCGGGTATCCAAATCCAGTCCACTACGGCTGGCGACGATATGCAGTCGGTTATCGCCAAACCTCTTGGTGACTTCGACTTCACGCCTACCTTGGCTCGTGGTCTTGCTGGTCGTGCGGCTGGTCGTGACCCCTACGAGTTCATGGACGCTGGTGCTTCAACCACAGCTCCTCAACTGACTGACGGTGCAGGAACGGGGCAGGTCTTCCTTCCCCTCTACGACTTGGCTAACACCGATGGAAGCGTCACGCTCCTTGTGACCGCTAATACCTCCGAGACCTACACCTTCACGCCGATTCTCAGCCTCCCAACGGGCGGCAACGGAGAATCCATGCCAACACAAACGGCTTCCAAGGCGACTGGTGGTGCTGAGAGCATTCTTGACCGTGCTGAATAAGCCTCACAGGAGGCTTAAGCATGGGACGAATCTCAAGATACTCGGTCGGAACGTCGGTTAAGTCCATCCGTCTTGACGGGGCGTGTCGTGTCGTCATCCGTGTAGAGACCGCCAATGTGCGGATCGCCTACGATTTGTCGGATTTTGACAATGACCGATGGTTCGAGATGCAGGCTGGTGAAGTCTTCGTCTTCGACCCGAACCCTGTGACTGGTGAGGCTGACTCGTTAGACCAACTGTTCTACATGAAGACGAACAGCGGGACTGCTACGGTCTCCGTCTGGTTGCAGGGTGGTGGCTACTAATGTCGTATGTGCTTCGACCCGCAGGGGCTACGCTACCGATTGACCTTAGCGATGCTTCAAGCGTCGAGAATGTCTTGGCGGTAGCCAATGGTGGAACAAGTGCAAGTTTGCCTACTCCCGACTTGAGCAACCTCCTTATCCCTCAGCCACCGATTGGCGATGTTGCACCAAGCAACCCTGAAGGTATCACCATCAACGAGATTTTGCAGGCTCTACGATTGACAGGAGTGATTTCACTATGATTGGCGTTCTTGCTCTTGGTGGACTCTACCTCTACCTTCGTGATGAGGACGACATGAAGAAGCCCGATGGTTCCGATACTTCGGGGCGATCAGGTGATGAACCTTCACTACCCCCTAAGCCTGTCATGCCCGAAGGCGATGACTACCGTGTGGAGAAGGTTGCTACTGGTGAACGAAGCAACATCTACCTACTGGAATCCCGTCGTGGTGTTCTCTACGATGATGGAAGCGGTGGCTACTCATGGGAACAAACAGGCTACATCCGTGGTGACTACCCTACTGGGTTCACTTCTGCTCCTACCTCCCTTGGAGGCACCATTTCGTTTGAAATCAATGAGACCTACTACGAGAATGTGATCGTCTACGGAACGGAACAAGCGGCGATTGAAGCCGACAAAATCCCTGAAGAAGACCCTACGGGTCCACAGAAACAACCCGAAGATGATGAAGGAGAAGATGAAGGCGGTCAGCCTACCTTCCCTACTCGTCCACCAACAGGACTTCCAGGGTTCGGCGGTGGAGTGGGGTCATACTTCGGGGGTGGTTATTGATGGCTGAACCCGAATACGCATGGAGAACCTACAATCAAAACATCAAGACTGCCTACAACCGTGCTGGCGATGCTAACGGTTGCTTCGAGACATTCACTACGAAGGGCAAATACGAATGGAAGGACGATTGGTCGGAGTTCAATTTTTGGTGGGTGGATGAGGATGGTAAATCCATTGAGCCACAGCCAAGCAAATACCTACTCCTCAAGGACAACGATATTCCGTGGTCTAATTCCTCAGCGGCTCAAATGAAGGTAGCCGCAGGTTGGCGTGTCACCGTGCAAATGGCTACGGACAACAACAACTACTGGGACGATAACACCGAAGGAAACATTGATGGCTACTATGCGAATACCACGGCTACTAACCGACAGGATTTCATCACCGTAGTCCTGACAGGTGACGATGGTGACTACATCAGCATTGACTTGGACGAGGAGTTTAGCGGTATCGCTAACTTCCGTATCCGCACCAATGGTGCCATGATTAACGCAGATTCACCCAAGAACATTAACGACGAAGTCCGTATTCGATTGGTGAAGGTCGAGCATTGGGAACCCGTTCAAGACGAAGTCCAGGGTCCAATGGAACAAGGTGGAGAAGGCGACCTTGATGGTGATGGGGTCAAGGACAAGGACGATGCCGACCCCAACGACCCCGACATTCAAGAAGAGGGTGATGTGGACGACGACCCTGACAACCCATTCGCTCCCCCTACCACGACTCCACCTCCGCCTCCACCTCCGCCTCCACCTCCCGAAGACGAAACCGACACCATCGTGAAGGCACTTGTCATGGCACTTGTGCTTGGTGCGATCGGTTTCATCGTCTACCGTCTTATCACCATGAAGTCTGGAGGTGAACCGCTTGGCGAATGAGCAATCCATTGAATCAGCTAAGGACAACGCACGACAGGATGCGATGATTGAAGCATTGGACGCTCGTGTTCACAAGAACGAGCAACTCATTGACAAATTGGCGGAGGGACAAATCAATTTGACCCAAGCCATGACGGAGATGAACACTACACTCAACATGCTCTTGAAGATGGGCAAGCCTGCCTTGGTGGTGCTTGTCGGTATTCTTGGTGCATTGGGAATTGACATATCAGGAGTGATGTAGACATGAAAATAAGTAGCAAGGAAATGACGATGCTGGCACTACTGGGTGTGGGTCTTCTCGTATTGAAGGACCGCAACTGGGACATAAACAACGATGGCGTGAAGGACGAAACCGATAAGGGTTGGATTCTCGCTCTTGGTGCTGTGGCAGTATTCCTGTGGATGAAGTAGGTGATAACATGGGTGAGATAACTGACACATTGGACTTGGCCGCTGACACAGCGGTAGCCTCAACCAAGGGGATGTTCAAGGCTCTTGCTGTCGGTGCTGTCCCCATCATTGAGTTCGGAGCAATCATCGCTCTCGCTCTCCTTGTCGTTAGACTACCATTGATGCTGTTTGACCGAGGTGAGTAGAATGGCTGAGACTCCTCAAGTGAACATCGAATCCCCGAACATCCAAGTGGATGCTCCAATTGATGTAGGCTTGAAGGGTTTCACGGAGGACATCGTGGAGCGTTTGAAGGTCACAGTTGATGCGATCAAGTCTGGAGATTCCGATTTGATGGCTGGCATCATGCTTGGCGTTATGTTCGTCGTAGCAGGTATTTTCGTGTGGAGGAGGTTGTAGGTGTGGCGAAGATTCGTCGTAGCCCCAACCCGAACTACAAGTGGGAAGTGACCTCACCAACAGGCAAGGTCATTCGTGCAGGTGACCCTGATTTCACTATCGCACCTGGCACCAAGAAGGGTGACAACTACTGTGCCAGAAGTAGTGGAATCAAGGACAAGGGCAAGTGGTCGCCTAATGCTCTCGCAAGACATATGTGGGGATGTAGAGGGAAGAAGTCCTACAAGGAATCGGCAGGTAAAATCGGGGAGGACTACTGATGGGCGTTCTCCGTTTTGGTGCTAAGGTAGGC
>Ga0099850_1001776_pt1 | contig 10131 bp, 12 predicted proteins | sample CB_VirMetaG_5_FD_79182 | JGI IMG/M metagenome (GOLD analysis project Ga0099850, IMG submission 79182) | Freshwater to marine saline gradient viral communities from Chesapeake Bay - CB_1508_1D Viral MetaG | ecosystem: Environmental > Aquatic > Marine > Coastal | place: USA: Chesapeake Bay...
CCAAAGTTCCTGAATCCGTTTGTACCTTGATTGAATTCGTCTAGTCCTGGAATCTTGCCATCTATGCTTATCATGTCGTCTAGCTCTTTGGCCGTGGCCTTTTTCTTGCCATCTCCCGTGAATGTGGGTACCTTGCCCGTTATCAGGTATTCACGGAACTTGCCAAGTCCCTCGTAGAACTTGTCCAGTCCGCCACCCTCTTTGACTATGTCCTTGATCTTGGTGTTGAATGCCGACGTGAATTCTACTACTGCTTCACTGTTGTCATACAGGATGGGTGCCAGCAGTTCAAATCTGTCTATCTGTAGTTTGGACGCCACTCTGTCGAATGAACTTGTTATGTTCCTTAAATTCTTTATGTTGTCTCCCACTGCATCAATTTCATCCTGTATTATTGATGGGTCTACCGCTTTACCTATGCTCTCCACGATGGCGTTCAATGCCTCGCCAAACCCGCCACCTGCAAGTGCGGCCTGACCAAATGCCTCCCCGCCTTTCATAACGTCACCGGAGATTGTTTTTATAGCATTAGAGAATGCCACAGGATCCAGGTCTCGCTGGAAGGCCTGTATCGCATCATTGAATCTGCCATCCGAGATCGCTGTTAGTTCCCTGCTAGTGTCACTGATCGGTGCACCCAGTCCTATCACCTCCCTGGCCAGTTGTTTAAGGCCCGGTGGTAGTGCGGCGATCGAGTTAGATAATAATTGTGCGTCACCCGCCGCCATCTTGGTCAACTGTGATTGGAAAACTCCGTCAGCGGCCATGGCCATGTTCTGATTGTTCAGTTCATCAACGCTCTGTCCTGTAAGTTTGCTCAGGGTAACTAGATTTTTAGTATATTCTTTCGTGCCTGCCAACAGTTGAGCCTGTGACAAATTCTGTACATTACCTCTCGCCCTTTCCAGTTCTAGGAAAGTTGTCAGGAAACCTGCTGTGTCATCCAGTGTCAGTCCAAATTTCGCGAATTCATTTTCCGTTATATCCCTCAGTCTAGATGTTAGTCCCGCGATCTGTGGTATTCCCTGATCCACGGATCCAAATAATTTTGCCAGCAGTCCTGAGTTTGTGCCTATCAGGTCAGTGAACTTGCCCAGAGGCAGTACTGCATCTGCCGCCGCCCTACGTAGCATCACTATGGAACTGCCAAATGTCGCACCTGTCTTGGCCAGTTGGCTGAACGCTTCCACGTTGGAGTCTATCTCACGTGCCAATTCCTTGGTCACTTTGCCAAGAACCGGTATCTCTCCAAAACCTGCTTCGATGAAGTCCTCAACCGAACTTATTGATTTTGTTGTGTCTGAAAATGCTAAGCCTGTCTTGATACCTGCTGTGGCCACACTGACTATTGCGTCTTTCAAGAAATTCAAACTCTTGGTGACCAGACCCATCACGCCTGCTCCTGCCTTGGCTGTCTTTTGGAATTTTTCCAATGCTTCAATGGAATCGTCGATCTCGGCGTTTAATTCTTTGGTTAGTTTGCCTCTCTTCTTGAGGTCCGCCCTCTGGGCCTCCAACTGTGCAATGGCCATCTTCCTGGCACTGGTCTCCTGCTTGATGGTCTTGGTCCCGTCTATGGCAGATTTAGTGGATGCCCTGAGTACCCTGGTAAGGTCCTTGAGCTCTGATGTCATTTCTTTCAGTAACTGTTCTAATTCTCTGTCCATATGGTTTTATTTCTCGCCTTTTTGTACGCATATAAATATTGACACCTATATGCATTTAGTGTATATTTATGGATACAAAAAACATGGAAAATACTAACCCATTACAGAAGTACTACAGGCAACCGGTCATATACATCAAGTTACCCAGTGGTGGCAGATACTATCCCAAGGAGGTGTTCACACCCACGGAGACAGGCGAGATACCAATACTGCCAATGACCGTGAAAGACGAGCTGGCATTCAAGACGCCGGATGCTATGATAAATGGTCAATCCACAGTGGATGTGATCAAGAGCTGTGTGCCTAACATGTTGGATCCCTGGAAGATGGTAAACTACGACACAGATGCTGTGTTGTTGGCGATCAGGATAGCGACCTATGGCGAAACCATGGATGTGAACTTTCGTGTGCCTGTGACCAACGAGGAACAATCACACACACTCAACCTACCCGCACTGCTGGAAGACCTCGGCAGGGCCGAAATAGTGGATGAGACCATGACATCAACAAAATTCAAGATAGAAATAGAGCCATTGACATACAAGTCCTTGACCAAGATACAGATTGCAAGATTCGAGCAACAGAAGATGTACGGAACAATCGACAACAGCACAATGACCGATGAGGCCAAACAGTCAGCATTCGCAAAAAGTTTTGAAACACTGAACATGGTGAACTTCTCACTGTTGGTAGATTCCATAAAGAGCATTACAACACCCGAGGGCAACACAGTGGTTGACCGGGCACAGATAATAGAATTCTGCAACAACGCAGATGCAAAAACGGTGACCGAAATACAGGAAAAACTTTCTGATCTGCGAGTACAGGCACAGATACCACCGTTGAGGATCAAGGCCACAGAAGATCAGATAAAAAAGGGTGCACCAACTTCGTTCGAAGTACCGGTTACATTTGACAGCTCAAATTTTTTCGGGTAACGCTACTGACAAAGGGGGACTCTGAAATAGTGAGCTACCTCAAGGACTTCGACAACGAGGTCAAGAATCTCAAACTGGAAACAATGAAGGTGTGTTGGTTCATGCGTGGTGGCATAACCTGGCAGGAGGCCCTCAACCTCTCACCCGAGGAACGGAGTGTGGTATCACAGTTGGTAAAAGAGAACATGGAAACCACCAAAAAAAGTGGTCAACCTTTCTTCTAGAATATAGTATACTATTATGGTATTTGAAAATGCAGATAATTAACACTTACATATGTCCGAAAAAGACCTAGTCAAGGAACTCAAAGCAGAAGTAGTAGAGATCACAAAAGACCGTGACGATGCTCTGGCCAAAGTCAAGAGCAAGGAGAGCCGGATGAAGCAGGTGTTGATCAAACTGGAACACAGGGAACAGGACGTCCAGAGCTGTGGACACAAGATAGGTGAGCAGAACAAGGAGATAGCAGAACTCAAGGCCAAGTTGGAGACCAAGACCCGACTGCTGGACGAGGCACTGCAAAGGATCAAGGACATAACATATGATTCGACACAACAAACAGACACCCACACAGACGATCCGGAAGTGGATCAGTGATTTCGTAACCCGACCCAATCCCGTGTTCGGAAACCTACCGCCATGCCCGTTCGCACAGAAGGCCATCGTGGATGGCAAGGTGGAGTTCGTTGAACTCAACGCCACGGCGGATTGGACCACGATATACCAGTTGATCTGGAACACGGACTTCGATGAGAAAGATGTGTTGTGCGTGATAGTGGATCCCAGGCAGTTCACCGCACAGGAGACTGTCAGCATGGCGGATGTGCTCAACGAGAGATTCACGCCACGTGACATAGTGGTGCTGGAGGATCACCCGGACATTGACGAACGTGTGAAGGATGTGAAATTGAACAACGGACATTACACGCTGTTCCTGGCACAGCGATTGAGCAAACTCAACAAATTTTCCAAGATGTTGGAAGTCGGTCCCTACTATAAAAACTGGTCTAAATCTTATCTGGAATCAGTGAAAGGTTTCCGAGATCGCTCAACTTCTCGATCCTAGAATCCCTCCTACACAGCCTACGGTATTCCTTCTTGTTGGTGCTCCACTGCGTTCCCGTCCACCACTCGAATCCCCGGTAGTTGGCCTTGTACTCCGAGCTCTGCTCGTACCCAGATCCCATGTAGAAGTAACTGACGTAGTTGTTGGAGGCCCACTCGATCTCTAGGTCCAGCGTGATGTCTGATATGGGCACTGTGTTGGCGTGTATGACGGATTCCACACCGGCGAGGTCCTGGCTGTCGTAGGTGTCTATGGTGCTGTAGTTCTCCTCCTGGAATCGATATTTCTTCTGTTTGGTGAAACCCACTATGTTGTCCGCTGTGCCCAGATAGAACACCATGAACTGGTCACGTGGGTGGTAGTGTCCGAACGGGTCGTAGTCAACGCCAAAATTTTTCCTCTTCATGTACTGCTTGTATATCGAGGGCAGGCTCAACAGTTTAACCATCTCAGATGCGTCGATCACTTTGTAACCGATCTCGTCACCGTTGTAGGTGTGCGTCTTGTAGCGTGATCGGTATAGGTCCAGGTTTATCCTGGTGCTACGGCTCTGGTAGAACACCTCCTTGCCCATCACTGGGTGATCCAGCGCCAGCCAGCCACGATCTATGGCCTCGTGTTCCTCATCCTGATCCACTATGGCCATGGGTCGGCATATCACAAGGTCCTGCTGTTCCTGTTTGCCCAGGGTGTGATCGAAGAGTAGTTCCATGATACAGTACTTAATGGATCGTCAGAGACGGCTTACGCCATCTGAAACTTCGCTTACGCTCGTTTCTTTTTTTAACTTACGCAGTTGTAAAACTAAATGACGCAGTTATGCGTCGCCTGTGGTAGATGAGCAGTCACAATTCGGCTATTTCTAGCCGAACCGACTTGAACCCTGTGGTGAGTTCGCAGTCATTATACATCGCTACCGGAGTTGGGCGGTTGTGCTGTACCCATTTGCTCATTCATTACAACGCGAGTCCACCAAACCCTTGCATAATAGTTTTTGGTAAACCTGGGGTCTGTCTTTTTCTAGTTGCCCCATCATTTTTTGCATTTGCATCAACGGATTCACCTGTCGCTTGGTAGCCGCATTTCCGTGCTCACTTCAATGATGCTATGTTTGCCTATGAGAATTTTTATGAGATTAAAGTTTGCCTATCGCACTTGTTTATATGAGTTTTCTTTCGAGGTCAATCTTTTTGGCTTTAAATACCATCATGCATTGGACGTACCAGGGAAAAGAAATTACCAGCATGCCAGAGGACATAGTTGGATTCGTGTATCTGATAACAAACACAACCAACGGTAGGAAGTACATAGGTAAGAAACTGGCGAGGTTCAAGAGATCCAGACCACCATTGAAAGGTCGTAAGAACAAACGTAGGTACAAGGTGGACTCTGACTGGCAGGACTACTACGGTTCCAGCGATGACCTAACGATAGATGTCAACAGGCTTGGCAAGGACAAGTTCACTAGGGATACTATTCTATTGCAAGTCCAAAGCGGAACTGTCCTATGTGGAAGCACGTGAGCAGTTTGCACGTAAGGTTCTGGAGACCAACGATTACTACAACGGTCATATCCGTGTGAGGGTACACGGCAAGGGAATCCTCAAGTCATAAAAAACCCCCGGACTAGCCGAGGGTCTTTTGGTTTTGCAAATCCAAAAAAAATTACGCAGTTTTCGCCGCGTTCTTCACTTCCTGAATTTCTTTTCTTCTTGCTTTGATCAGTTTAGATAAGTTTGCAAGTGCTTTTCTGGCTCTTGTTGCCGAAGCCTTTACACCCTTGTCTACGAACTTACCATTCTCTTCTGAGTAAGTTTGTATCTCTGTCATTATAGCGTCATGTGTTTCTGTTGACATATGTTTCTTCCTTCCTTATGTTCGTACGATATAATTAATTAACATATGTTTAATTTAAGCACACAAGAAGTGGTTTCGTCAATAGAAAAAACACCTTTGGTAAATTTAGATGGCATATATTTTCAAGAATATCATAACTTTTTTGGTAAAAACTTTTCATTGCCTGCAACTTCTGGACTGCAAACATCTACTCTCGAATTCCAAGAACACTTGCCTCGTGTTAGGTTAGACTACAGTAACACACTCTGTAAAATTCTCCGTATCAAGTTCATGGACACTCGAATTACCAAGGCGTTGTCGAAAAAATTCAATCAAGATTTGAAATTTGACTCCTGCGACATTTGGGTAGACAGTAAAGGTTATAATTTGAAACCTCACATCGATGATCAAAGGATCAAACTTGCCATACAGATTTATCTTAGCGAGAAAAACATTGGCACGAGTTTGTATAATGGTGTCCGTAAAATCAAAACTTTTGAATTCAAAGTCGGTTCAGGGTATGCTTTGCTAAACACTGAAAAAAGTCTCCATGGCCTTGATAGTCCAGTCGAGCAGGATGGACGTGTTAGTTTATACGCAAGATATTCCTAATATCCCAGGTACTTTTCGTTGCATAGATCATAGATCATATTTTTATCAAAATTCCAAGTGAGATACATACCGCTAATTTTTTTGGCAATCATATCATACTGATCTTTTGATTCCATATGACCGGGTTCGAGTAGTTGAACGTTGTGATTCTCAATGTTATGCCTGTATGCTATGAAATTCAAATTCAACTTTTCTATACCATAATTGATCTGTCCTGGTTTTTTCCAATTTAAGAATGTTCCTTGCCTACTTGTGAAGGCGAATATTTTTTTGGCCTTGCTGAATAATAATTCAAGATGATCGTTAACGTTAGGATCACCGGATGCGGTGTGTATAAGCACATCATACTTGGGCAAGTTTTTGATACAATTTCTATCAGTAAGATCAAGCATGTCCTTGCCGTAATAATCTCCGTCTATGTATTTTTTCAAATTGTTTGCCAGATTGCCGTGGCCGCCTGTGATCAAAATCATCATACTATTATATCAACATCATTTGCGTAGTTCGTGAAGCCATTTTCCTTGACAACTTTAAGTACACTGTTCACCCTACTGACCAACTCATCTTTGTGTGATATCAGGAATATATTTTTCTTCTGTGTCCTACTCATATCTTTCAGCACGGCCATTGAACTCTCAACACCAGATATGTCCATACCGGCGTCCACAAGTTCGTCTATGAACAGCAAGTTGATCTGTTGATAAAGGCTCTCCCACACATCTCTGAATGCCCAACTTAAACTTAATATCAACCTGTTTCTCTCACCTCTTGATAAGTTGTCAAAGTCCAGTTCTCTGCCCAGTTCCTCGATACGCACTGTTAGGTCTGATTGGAATGTAACAGTGTGGGGCAGTTTCACTTTGCCTAAGAAAAATGCCAGTCGTTGATTCAAGTAAGTCAAGTTTTGTTCTATGATCCTTGTTCTTATGAAAGAATCTTTCGCTGTCAAAAGTTTGTACAAGAAATCTTGATGCCTGTGTAAGTCCTCTAATTCATTTGCCTTCTCATAATCTATCTTTTGTATTGCTGATTTCTTCATCTCTGCAATCTGTTCTGCGTATGTGTCTTCAGACTTTTCAGTTCTTGCCAACTGTCTCTTTAGGTCCTGCAACGATCCTTTGTGGTTGTAGGCCTCGTCTATGGTGTCGTAGTATGTCTCAGGTACCCGCCCCAGGTCGCCCACTTCATCTATGCCCTGTTGTATTTTTGCAAGATCAGTTTTAAGTTTCGTCACGTAGTCTGTGGATTCTGTCAATTGTACTTTCAATTTGTCTACCAGGTGTGTGTGCTTGTCGTCGTGTAATTCCTGCTCACAGGTTGGACATTTCTGTTGTTCTGCGTATTCGAGATCCGCGTTTGTTTTTGTTACGGTGCTTTCTGCTTTTGTGAGACTGTTCTCGTGATATGCTTTTTCCTTCTCGAGGCTTCTCAACATTGTTTGCAGTTCGTTCCTCTTCTGAAGTTTCTTGTGCTTCTCTATCTCGATCTCACTATCCACCTTTTCTAGTTCAGCGATTGCTTCCTTGAAACTTGCTATGTCTTCATCTTTCTGTTTTGCCCAGGCGTTGGACCTTATCTGTAGGCTTTCTATGGATTCCTGTATCTTTTCATTGCTGGCAACTTTTGCGTCAATACGCATCTTCTCTTCTGTCAGCATCTGTTTTGTTGCCTTTTGTTTTTCTTTCAGTAGGTCCGCTTTCTGCGACAGTAACGTGATACCCAACAACTGTTCAATAATCTCTCTTTGTTCTGCTTGTTTGGTTGATAGGAACGGTTGTGTGTATGTGTTCAACGCAATAATGTTCTTGAACATAGAATGTGTCATTCCTAATAACTTATTAATTTCTACCTGTGTCTCTCTGTTCTCACCTTGTGCTTCGTTGCTGTCTGTTTTTTGTTCTATTTCGTTGGCGTAGAATCTGAATACCTGTGGTTTTCTGCCCCTTTCGATAGTGTATGTCACATTGTTCTTGATGAACTTTACACTTACCATCATTCCTTTCTCGTTTGTCTTATTCACGAGATTGTCTCTTCTTATGTTTGTCAACGCTTCTCCAAAGAACACATAGGACAGTGCATTTATGATTGTAGTCTTACCTGTGCCGTTTCTAGCACCTGCGTCGTCGCCACCGAGGTCCATGTTCTCTCCGATAACAAGCACAAGGCTTTTGTTAGAGAAATCAATGGCCTGTGCCTGGTTGCCCACGCTCATGAAGTTCTTAACTGTAAGTTCTTTAATTGTTAACATTCTTTTTTCTTCTACGTTTCTTTTTGCCTGCGTTTTCTATCGCTTCGTAAACCGACAAGGGTGTTGACAGTGTGTGTTCTTCAACCCATTTTTTGTAACCTCGCAACCATTCTTCCTGTGTGGGCGGATTTTTGAATTGTTCAAATATCTCATCTTTGGTTGGCTTTACTTCTAACTCACCTTTCAGTACTTTCATCAATTTTCTTTTACTAATTCTGGACATCTAGATCGTTGTAAATTGCTGTTAGAACATTTTTGTCATACACTTCAGAATCCACACCCTGCAACTGCTTGATAACGATCTGGTCAACGCTGTCAAACTTCTGCACTTCCACCATTGGTTGTTGTGCGTTATCCACTTGTTCTGGAATAAGTTGTAGTTCTCGTAATTGATATTTGTCTATGAACGTTTCTCTCACGAAGTTTGCTTCCTCGTATGAAATTTTGATATCCAGTGTAACCCTCACGTACATTTTTGGTTTCAGGTATTTGTCTGGATCTTCTAATAGTTCAGAAACTTTTATTGTGATGTATCTTGGCATGTCTGGCCAGTTTATGAACTTTGGTTCTCCACCATATTCTAGTATCATCATTCCCCGGTCATCATCCCAGGCATCTGCGTAGTTGTGTGGAAATGCGTTGCCCATGTATGTCACGTTCTTCATGTACTGTCTCTTGTGGAAGTGTCCTGAGAAAACCTTGCCACATCCTGCGAAATGGTCCGTCTGTATTCCGCCAACGTCAGGCATCTCCACCATTGCGTTCATCTTGAAGTAAGGCAGTTCGAAATGTCCAAACACGTACTTCTGTGTCATCTTCTCGATCTTTTTCCATTCGTCTTGCACCACCCAAGGGATTATGGCTACATCATCTTCTACCAGCCATTCATTCACGATGTGAATGTTTGGTATGTTCCTGATGTATTCCATTGAGTTGATTTCCCTCTTGTCTCTGTAGTACAAGTCATGATTGCCCATTATCACGTACACTTTTTCGAATGCCTTGCCCAACCTCTCCATGTTTGAGACTGTGTAGTTCATTGTGGAAACGTTTGTGGCTGATCTGTGGTGGTGCCAGTCGCCCAGGAATATGCAGGTCTCACATCCGTGCAGTTTGGCCTGTTCTATGAACCATATCACGAATGCCTCACAGTCGTCATTGTGTACGCGACTGTTGCCTTTAAGTCCGAAGTGTATGTCAGTGAAACACGCTACTTTCTTAAAAAACATACTAGTATTTTACCATTTCTTTTTGACCACTGGTTTGTGTTTTGACAGGTCAATCTTGTTCTTGAACTTCACGTCGTCAAAATCGTCTGCATCAAGTTTGCCTTTTTTCTTTAATACCTTGTTCAGTTTCTTCAGTGTTGTCTTGTTGACCTCATGCACGTCTCCATGTGCGGTCTTCATTTTCTTTTGATATGAAGGCCCTGCGGTCTCGTTTTCGTTCTGTCTCGTGAAACTTGGCATCATGCCGTTGAACTCCAACAGGTCATCTCTGATCGCTTGGTTTTTCTTTTCTATGTTCAGTATCCTCGTGAAACTGTTTGTGATCGCCGCCGTGTAGTATGCGAAAGGATTGTCTGACTTTGACTCATCGAACTGTAGTCCGATCTGACTCAACTGCATCAAGGCCTGGGACTGCATCTCGTCATTGTAGGTGTAGCCTCGCCAATTGGCCCTGGTACCATATCTCTCACACAATTTCATGTACATGAGTGCCAGTTGGTTAGTCATCTTGCCGTGGTCTGCGGAGAAGTGTCCA
>Ga0099850_1001777_pt1 | contig 10130 bp, 10 predicted proteins | sample CB_VirMetaG_5_FD_79182 | JGI IMG/M metagenome (GOLD analysis project Ga0099850, IMG submission 79182) | Freshwater to marine saline gradient viral communities from Chesapeake Bay - CB_1508_1D Viral MetaG | ecosystem: Environmental > Aquatic > Marine > Coastal | place: USA: Chesapeake Bay...
AATTGCCTCATTAACATTTTTTTCATCAGGCATTATTTCTACTTTGTTTTTGCCTTTCATAACATCAATAAATTTTACTTTTTCTTTTTCTCCTTTATTTTCAACTTCAATCAATAATTCATTTCTCCAGTTAGAATACCTTTCATTCACTTTTTTAATTAATGCAGATTTAAGAGAAGGATTTTTTCTTGCACGTTGTCCTAATGTTGAAAAGTTGGGTGATCTCATACCAGTTGCACCAGCAGGTGGAAGTCTTTTCTGTGAGGGTGGAAGAAGTTTTTGTTTTGGAGTTGTCTCAGTAGGTGCTGAAGATTGTGATTTAGGTAATGGAGGTCTCCCTGCTGATTTTCTCTCTCTCTTTTCTTGCTGCCTTTTCTTTGCTTCTTCTGCCTCTTTTGCTGCTTTTCTTTTTGCTGCAAGGTACTTTACTCCATGGTATGCAGCACCACCAAGGCCAGCAGCAGCAGACCCAACATTACCAATTAGTTTTGAATATGCAGTTCCTTCTGATTCACCTGAACCAATTTGTTGCTTTTTGATACCAGCAATAGATGCTTTTGCTTTTTGTTTATGTTTCTCTACATCTTTTTCTTTAATTTTTTCAATTTGCCTTTTCTTTTGATCTTCATATTTTTTCTTCTTAAACTCAAGTTGTCTTTCAAGATAATCTTGATAAGATGACTTTCCTTTTTCCTTTTTTTCTTGCTTTGCCTGACTTCTTAGTTGCTTTAGCACCTCTTCTCCTGCTTTTCTTTTTTGTGCAGCAGTTACTTCAGAAATTACTTCTTTCCAATTTTTCATTGTTGTTTAGATACTATTTTCCTTTTTTTATTTATTGTTTTACTCTTCATCGTTGGTTTAATTTCTACATCAGTGAAGGATACAATTGGCTGACCGGGAGTAATTTCTTGAGCGTGAGCACGATATTCGCAAGTTCCTACTTCATATACTTCTCTAACATCTTTTAACCAACTCTTAAACATTTTACCATCTTCAGTTACACAAATTAAATAATTTGTTCCTTTACGAATAATTTCACCAACTAATCCAGTATTTAAATTTTCAACAATAGAACCAATTTCAAATAATCCATTATTTTTATATTCCCATCTCAACCCATTAAAATCCAAATCTGGAGAAATTTTCCAAAGTTCAGTATCTTCACTTACATTCATAGAATTTACAACAGAATTAAACATTTTTTTTCTTTCGCTTACTTTTAAACTAGAAGGAAGACCAAAAGAAAATTTATTAAAATCATTTAATGCGGCAGCAGTTCTCATCATCGCAGAAGAACCAGAAGCTTCTACGTCACTATCTGGATCCCTAACACCAGATGATATAACTTTAAGATCATTAAACTGATATCCCTCACCCTCGCCTTTATGAACTAATCCCTGAAACTCTCCGAGTCTTTCTTGCCCAACAACAATTATAACATCACTAAATCCGTCATTATAGATGGAAGTTAAAATATCAAATATTGTTCTACTTTCTTCACTATCAACGATATAATCAGAGTACTCAGGATACATTTTTTTCATAAATGTAATTTTAGTTTTTGGTTCAAGTGGGTTTGATGCTCCATCCTGAATTCTACTTGGATAAATTCTATATTCATATCCATTTCTCTTTGCTTGATTATAACCAGATCTAATCAATGCCTCGTGATTTTTTGATGGAGGATTAAATCTACCAATAAGAACAACTATTCCTTTTATCTCTTCTTCATTTTGTTGTGATTCTTTTTTGTTTTTATTTTTACTACCATTTGCTCTTTTCAGTTCTTCTCCTGGTATTCCATCTTTAGATTCAGTATCACCTTTTCCATAAAATTTTAATTTACCATTAACAGTTTTTGCTACAAAATTTCCCTGTTTATCATACCAATCACCGTGACCATTACCAACAAGACCTCTATTCTTTGCTTCAGTAGAGGCAAGGGTTTGAACTGCTTCTTTTATGAATTGGGCAAATGTTTTCATCAATATCTAGTTTTTAAGTATTTATATTTTATTCAGGGATCAATGTAAGTATTATCTCTTGAATTATATGCATGTTGCTTATTAAAATAACCAACAGTAACATTTTCATAAGGACGTAAAGCACTTGCATTTCCAGTACTTTTGCGAATTATCATATAAGCATCATTTTGCAACTCTCTCAAATGTAGTGCATTTCCATTCTTATATACTTTCTTAGCATCTAAATATATAATTTTCAATCTATCGTTAAAATTTGTTTTCTTTGCACTAATAACAATATAGTCAATTCTATCATCTGTACCACCAAAAGCATATTTTTGCACTTCTTGTGCTGTTGCAGGTACTCTTATTCCATCAACACCTCTAGGAAATATAACTTTATTATTATTTAATTTTAATGTCCCATTATTAATTGCGTCTTGTAAAACTTTTTTTGGTCTAATAGAAAAAACTGGATCAAATGTTGCTGCAGATCCCCAACTAAAAAAGTTTTCCTGCTTTAAAGATATATTTACAAAAGTTCCATCTTTTTTAGTAATTTTTTCATCTGTTTTTTTATTTTTACCTCCAACATTTTCCGCATTTTTAATTCTTGGTATTGTGTATGTTTTTTCTTTAGTAATAATCATTAAAGTAAGATTATTATACATATCAAATATACTAGTTGGCAATTCATTTAAACTTTCCTTAAGTTCTTTCATCGCAGAAATACCATCAAGCAAAATAGAATGAAAATATAATTCAAATGCAATTCCTGGTTGCAAAACTTTTGGATTTGCTTTTTTTGGAACTGCAAGTTTTATTACACCGTACCCATTAGTAAGTATCTTTATTTTTTTTACATTTCCATCATCAATTTCAGTAAAATTTGATCCTGGATAAGTTTTTTTAATATCACTTATTATGTTTTTATATATTAAACTACTTTTAGAAAGATCCTTAGGAATTATTGAAACAGTATTTTTTGATCTTTGTATAAAGTCTTCTGGTTTTAAAAATCTTCTGCACAATCCTTGCAGTTTAAATGGATCAGGATTTATTCTATTTTGTGCAGCCATAAAAAATTCCCTTTTCTTTATTTAGAAAAGGGAATAAAATTACCGATCATCTACATCACGATTTTCTGAATAATAAACATCAAAGTTTCCTCCAGGATATCTTTTCATAAGTTTATCAACATTTTGAGAAACAACTTCATCAAGACTAACTTCAAGAGCAATACAAGCTTGAGCGATGTACCACATAACATCTCCAAGTTCAATTATTAGATGCTCTTTATTGTCTTGATTCCAAGGTTTTCCTTGAAAAACCATTTTTTTAATAATTTCAAGAAACTCTCCAGCTTCTGCATTCATTCCTACTCCTGCAGTAAGGAGTCTTTCAATGTTTGCTCCTTTTTCATCAAGCTCAACCATTCTTTCAGTTAGAGCAAGAAAATCTTTAGATGCATCTGATGTTACTGCATCTACAAACTCTTGATATTTGTTAAAATTAATTTTTTTTTGCATTAGAACTTAAATCCTGAAAATTTGTTAGTTTTTTCTTCTTCATTATTATACTCTTCGTCTTTACCAGAGTCAAGTATATCATCCTGGGCACTTTGCTCTACATCATATAATCTCATTTTTGGTCTATCAATTCCAACAACAAATCTTTTGTTAATAGAAGTATCATTATCACGATTTTTTATTTGCTTAAACATTACTTGATTGAGTTGATCCAATTCTTCGGTTCTAATCATACCTATCATCATATCAGCAGTAGCAGGAAGACCAAAGCTCTCAGATGTATCAGACATATCTGGATCGGAACTATTATAACCGCTGCGAGTAAGTTGAGTAGCAGTCCAAAGAGGGAAATTATACTCAACAGCAAGTGCTCTTAATTCTTCTGCTATAGATTTTACAATCGTATATGAACCAGCAGAATAGTTTTTACTATAGCGACTTGATGAACAAATATTTAAGTAATCAACAAAAACAATATCTGGAACAAAATGTTTTTTTAATGAAAGTTCATTTAAAAGTGTTCGGAAATGTCCAACGTGTGCAGAAGAAGTTGGATATTCCTTAATAATAAGCTTGCCCAATGTTTTTTCTGTAAGATCCTTTATTTTATTATCAAATAACACTTTTGGTAGGGTTTTGATTTGACCAATATCAACATTAAGTAAATTAGCATCAATTCTCTGTGCGATTTTTTCTTCAGACATTTCTAATGTAATATAAAGAACATTTTTACCCTGAAGTAAAAACGAAGAAGTTAAGTGAGTCAAAGTAAGAGATTTACCAACATTTGGACCAGCAAGAACAACATTTAAAGTTTTCTTTGATGTCCCACCCCCAGTAATTTTATTAAAATACTCTAAATCAAATGGTATCTTTTCTTCTTTACGAGTATAATATTCAAATCTTTTCTCAAAATCGTTAAGATAATCGTGACCAATATTATTATCAAATCCTACAGAAAGAGCTTCTTGCAAAATAGAAGGAATAGCATCCCTATTTTTCTTTTCATTTTGCCCATCAGCAATTTTAATACTTTCCATCAAGGCAAGATAAATTGCTCTATCACGACACCATTTTTCAGTGATATCAGATGCCCATTCTAAATCAATATGAGAATTATCTAAAGAAGATACATAATCACATATAGTTTTATATGTATCTTCAGTTATATCTGTTCTTTTTTCTGTTTCTATTAAAACAACTTCTTTTGTTGCTAACTCATCATATGAAATTATAAATTTACATATTTCTTCAAAAACTACTCTTTCGTGTAAATTTTCAAAATATTCAGATTTTATGAATGGTAATACTTTTCTGCAATAATCATTATTAAAAAGTAAGTTACGAAGGATAGTAGTTTCTACCTTTTCCATTATCATTTACCATAAGAAAATTCAGTTTTAGCAATTTCATCTAAAGCTTGCATTATTTCCGAAGTGAAGTATTTTTCAGGCTCAGCAAGAATTTGTTTTCCATAAATTTTCTTTCCATCAATTTCGTAACGACCCGCCACATTTTTCCAAATTCCACCGATTTCTCCAAGCTCCAAGAGACCATAGTATCGGTCCAATCCCCTCTCATCATAATACAAACGAATCTCTACTTCCTTATTTTCTTTACTTAAACGTGACTTAGTAGTCTTTGCTTTAATAATATTTCCAATGACTTCAGTTCCATCTTTTTCTTTTTTCTTGCTGAGATAAATGATCGTAGAACTAGCATATTTAAGACCACTACCACCTCCCATCTCTTTAGTAGGAACATAAGAACCAATAACATCATAAGTATGATTTGTCACAATCATAGGAATGTTTGCTTGACCCAACTTCAAAGTTAGCATTCTGAAAGCACCCTTTACAAGTTGTGATTTGGTCATATCACGAACTTGCTTATCATCTAATGCATCTTTAATTTCTTTATCTGTAGAAAGCATACCCAAAGAGTCTAACACAAACATACAGGGTTTGCGTTCTTCTACAGGTTTCTTTAAATAAATATCAACTGCTTTTAGTGCTTTACTACGAAACTCTTCAATTGTAACTACATTAACAACGACAGTTCTTGATGTATCAACTCCACGACTTTCCAAAAGAGATTTAGTGATGGCAGCCTCAGTATCAAAATATAGACAGTAACTATCTGGATTACTATCAAGAAAATTTTTAACAACAGCGAGAGAGAAGAAAGTTTTGCCAGTAGAAGACTCCCCAGCAATGGCAGTAATCTTATTCCCAGATACACCACCAAATATACTACCTGAAACCAATGCATTAAAAATGTACGAACCTGTATCAACATAAGTCTCAGTTTCATCGATATCTGATGCGATTTTAGTATAATCTCCTCCAATTTCTTTTACAATATCTTTTAAAAAATCCATTATACGAAAAAGTCCTCCAAAGTAATTGTTTTTTCCACTCTCCAACCAATTGAATCCAAAATAACTTTCATTGGATCGAGAAATGCTTTTTCAAATTGTAACTCATAATCAATATATTTGTCGAGATTAAGTTCTTTTGGAAAATCTTGAATAAATGAAATTACATTTTCACCTATTGGATTTGGAACTTTCAAATAACAAAACTTAATTTTTTCTCCATTTTGTATAGATGCATACTTCTTGTCTAATTTTTTTTGTTTAATTAAGTAATTATATATAAGTGCTCCTCTAGCGTGAATTGGTGTTCCTTTTCCATAAATTGTAGAAGACGATTTATGCTTAGAAACATCAGAAACTGTACGGGGAAATGAAATTTCTTCAGGAGAAAGACTATTAAAAATTGCTCTACAATTATCTATGTAAGAAATTACTTCATCTTCAGTTTTACTCATTACAATTTCCAATCCATCTTTAATCATCTTACGACAAGGTGCTGGAGTAGAAGATTTAACAGCTTCGATACCCATAATTTTAAGTTTGGGACTTTCATATCTAACACCTTCACTATCCCACACATTAAGAATATAACGCTTCTTTGCAGTCCAGATACCACTATCAGCAATATTCTCTCTTTTCATTTGCATTTTTTGTTCATATGCCGAAACATACTCTGCAAGTTCCTGATAACTAGCGTCGATAAACGGTTCCAATTTATCTTTGCAGATCTTATCAAGTATATCCACAATTGCTGCTTTATTGTCAGATTTATTACTAAAAAATTTAGTAACAAGAGGTCCAAGATTAAGATAAATTGAATCAGTGTCAGATGCAATGACATAATCTACATCTTTTGTTTTTAAAAGATTATTTAGATAATCATTCATTTTGTTTTCAATCCATCTAATAGATACTTGTCCAGATAATGTAATTGCTTCTGCATTTGCAAGTTTGTAGTATCTAAAATATTGATTGCCAATAGCACCATAAGCAGAATTCAAAGAAATCTTTTTTGCCATCTGAATATTATTACATCTAGCAATTTCCTTTTCTAGTGCTTTGGTGGGAGTCTTCTCGTATTTTTGCTTTGCTTCAAGCATTTTCTTCTTAAAGATTTTACGTTCCCCATACATCTTTTCCATTAATTCTGGAAGAAATCCACGAACATCTTTACGATACATTGCCCCATTAGGACATACTGCGTATTCCTTATATTCACTAAAATCAATTTGATTGTTAAGAATTTTTTCTACAGAAACAGATGGATGTTTATTTTCCATCAATGTTTCTGGAGAGACATTATACATCATAATCAAATGTGGATATAGAGAATTAAGATCAAAACTTACAACATACTCATATTTTCCAGGTATAGGTTCTTTTACATAAGCACCAGCATACTTATCATTTTTTATGGACCTATCTTTTTTTGGAATTACAATATTTTTTTTCTTTAAGTAATTAAAAATAATACAATCCCACATACGAACCTGATAAAAAACATCTTCATAATTAACTTTAGCATCATACGCCATAGTAAAACAAAGTTCTATTAACTTCATTTTATCTTCAAGTCTATCTACAAGCTCTACGTCTTTTATGTTATAGTCTATAAATTTTTGCCAGTTTTGCGTATAAAAGTCTTTAAATGTTTCATATTCAGAGTGGTCAAGTTTTTTCTCTCCAAGTTCAACAAAAGCAATATGATCAAGACGATAACTTTCTTGATTTGTGTAAGTAAATTTCTTATATAAATCCAAATAATCAATCACAGATATTCCTGCTATTTTATAAGAAATTTGATTTCTTCCAGCTATGACCATTTCTTTTTTGAAAATGCTTCTCCAAGGAGACAAACGATAAGCTTCTTTTTCACCAAGAACTCTTTCTATCCTCCCAGCAATATATGGTATATCGTAAAGTTCGCAGTTCCATCCAGTAACAACATCTGGAGTATATTCTTCCCAAAAAGAGAGGAACTTATGTATTAAATCAATTTCATCTGAACATTGATAATATGCAACATCTTTACGAGTATTGTTATATGGTCTAGATCCAAAGCAAACAATTCTTTTTGTCGCATAATTCTGAATGGTAATAGCTAAGAGTTCTTCTGCACAGTCAAAAACATTAGGAAATCCACCTTCAGATGCAACCTCAATATCAATAGTAACTAATCTAATTTTATTAATATCAAATTTTATTTCATCTTCTGGATATTTTTCAGAAATGTATTGTGCTTTGTAGTTATCATTACCATAAATTGGAAATCCATCAACAAATTCATATTTTTTAAAAAATTCTTTGCAGTCTGATATTTTTCCAGGTTTTATTGGCTCTACATTTTTTCCATCCAATGTTTTATATTTACTTTCTTTTTTAGTTGGAACATAAAGTGTTGGATAGTATTCTTCCTCTAATGAAAAATACTCTCCATTTTCATACCCTCTAACAAATATTTTATTAAATTTTTCATAAACATTGGTATAAAATCTCATTTAATCAATTTCAAATATTCATCTAAAAGATTTTTACTTGGTTCAGTAATTGTAAGAATTTTATCTGACATAATCATAAATTCGCTCTCGTCAGTATATTCTCTTATCCATTTTTTCATTTCATAATTTCCAGATCCAGATACAGATAATACTTCATATGGATTTGTAATTCTACAATCAGGTTGCCCAATATCTGCAACAACTTCAGAAATTTCTCCAACTAAAATTTTATTATTAGTCAATAAAATTACTTGAATTGTCGGTTCCTCTATCATCTGGTCTATAGACATTGTGGTTTCTTCCATTTATTTTTTCCTCATAAGATTTTTTAATAGAATCAATTGGTTCTGTAATTGCAACAATCCAATCTTTATCAACAATGACATCATCATCTTTTGATAATGATATCCATTTATAGAAAATAACTTCGTGCTTTGTATTTTCTTTTTCTTCCAAGAGAACTTCTGATTTTTTAATTTTTAGACAATAAGGATCTTTAAAAAGATAAGAAACAAGATTATCTTCGGAATCTCTAAATTCTTTTACATCAGAAATTACTTCTTCACCAGACTTTAATAAAATAAGTTTTACCGTCATTTTTAATAAATATTTTCCCTCTTATATTATAAGACATAAAAAGAGGGGAGTCAATGGTTTTTGCCATTCTCCCCTTTGCGGCGACGATACTTAGTTATTTAGAGATAATCTTTCCTTTTATGTTTCTCTGGAATAACCTTACCAAGAACAATGGTCAAAAGCCCATCTTCAAAATCAACTGATTTAACTTCTGTTTCATCAGAGAGTGTCCAAGTACGTGTAAATGACCGTTGAGCTAAACCTTTGTGCAAGTAGTCAGTTTCGGTTTCTTTGTCTTCTTTTTGTCCTTCCACAAAGAGTTTTCCGTCTTGAGTATAGACAAAGACTTCTTTCTTTTTGAATCCTGCAAGTGCAATTTCTAAACGAGATTCTACATTACTTACTTGTACAAGATTGTATGGAGGATAATTAGAAGTTGTTTCGTGAATATTAAATAAACGATCAAAATAATCTTCCATTCCAATACCATTACGAACAATTTTATCCATAAGGTCAGGAAGTTCTCTATGAGAATATCTTGTGAGATTAGTCATTTTTCTTCTCCTTTGTAAGCAAGATTTGATTAATGATGAACCCTTTCGGCATCCATCATTAATTATATATCAATCAATAAAATTTAGTAAAGTTCGGCATTCTCTACTTATTAACTTTCTTTTTGGATTTCTTTTTTTCCAATGTTATATTTTGTTTCTAAAACCCAATCATTTTTTTCTTTATAAGACAATACTTTTATTTGATTTAATGGAGCTATATCAGTAATTTTATCTGGAGAAACAACACTAACAAGACCCCAATCAGAAATTAACTGAATAATTCTATTTCTTCTTTGAATGTCATTAAGTGTAAGATTTGCATGTTTTCCATCTAAAGCAAATAATTCTTTAAAATGGACAAGATAGTATTTTCCCCTTTTGTGTAAAATATGACAGGATTGATATATTTTCTTTTCCTTTCTTGAAGCAACTCCAATTCTAGTTAATGTTTCACGAACTTTAAGAAAATCATCAGGTTCATTTAAAATCACTTCAACCATTTGCTCTGGTGTCCATTTAATTTCAGGTTCTTTAATTGTACTCATTTTTGTCCTCCGACATCAAATTTAGATTTAATAAAATTAAGTTGTTCTTTTGTAAGAATTTTCAGAGCTTGTTTTGCCTTTTCATTA
>Ga0099850_1001780_pt1 | contig 10122 bp, 14 predicted proteins | sample CB_VirMetaG_5_FD_79182 | JGI IMG/M metagenome (GOLD analysis project Ga0099850, IMG submission 79182) | Freshwater to marine saline gradient viral communities from Chesapeake Bay - CB_1508_1D Viral MetaG | ecosystem: Environmental > Aquatic > Marine > Coastal | place: USA: Chesapeake Bay...
TCCGCGGCGGTCCATGCGGCGGTCCGTGCGGCGGCCCGTGCGGCGGTCCGTGCGGCGGTCCATGCGGCGGCCGCGGCGGCCGCGGCGGCCAATTCCTCATCAGTCGCCTGACCATCCAGCCAGCGGCGCTTCACAGCCAGCGCCTCGATGCTACGGGGGTCGGGCTTGTCCACCAACGCCAACGCCTGCTCGGCACACCAGATTGCAAACTCGTGCAGGACGCGGGTTGCATCGGCCTCCGCAATCACGGTGCGTTCCGTCGCAACACTTTTGTCACTGTCGTGCACGACGTCACTGCCAAGTGTTACAAGACATACATGACTGCCAGGCGCATAGGACAGGGCGTCAATCGCCCGCTTGCTAGCGTGTAACCCGTATTCACACAACACGGGCTGCCCTTCAACTGTGACCGTTAATCCGGGATGCACCCGGACACCCGACAGGTCGTTGGTCAGGTATCCCCCGCCATCTCGGTGCTCACAAAAGTGCCAGTAGTATTCGTTCATCCCCTTACCTCCACTCTCACCACCGTCTTGCTGCCTACCGTACATGCGGTTCTAACAGCAATCGAACCCCTCTGCGGCCCCGATTACGTATATTATACCACAGATTCACGCCCTGTCAATGGGCAATTCCCCTGACCAGTTACAAGTAATACACTTTTTTAACATTTAAAGTTCCTTTTGCTCAAACCAAGTCCTCAACATGAAAGCCCAATCATCCCCACGCTCCCTAGCTGAACACACCTCTCGATAGACACATTTAGTGCAACGATACATGGAGGGATTCGGATATTCACGCCATGTTCTGTTTTGCAGCATATCTTGAATATCACCTAATGCCAGCGTCCAGTTCACAGTAAAATTGTCATAAACTTCTGGCAAGATTGTAATTTCAATTTGCCGATTAAATTTGTCTGCCCCCTGTGCTTTTAAAGCCGCCAGTTCTTCTACATAATCAAGACGATTTAGCCCTTCGTCTTCAATAGTAACAAGATATAAATCATAGGTTGTACTGGCTAAAGTTGTTTTAGCTTTACTCAGGCTTCCATTTTTTAAGATATTTGGACGGGAAGGGGCTACTCGTAATATCTCATTATGGATAACTTTATCAGGCCGCATACCTGTAAGTTGCTCATATAAATACGCATATGTAAGAAGCTGTTGATCCATACCTAGAAGAAAAGGATCAACCGGATAAAACTGAGAACGTGTCTTATGATCTACAATAATAAGATTTCCATCAACATCTTTTACTACTAAATCAATAATTCCACGTATGTTAATACCTTCTACTTCATACTGCACAGGGTATTCTACTTCTAAAATTTCGTACCAAAGAAAAGGATCAGTGTACCCCTGTGCCATACCTGTAGCAAGTTCAAAAGCAGAAGTAATATCTTCTGCAAATTCATAGCCAAGCTCATATTCCAAATTCGAAGATGCTTCATCTAGAGCAGCGTATCCCTCCACTTCAGCAAGGCTTACAGTATATCCTTTCTTACGGGCAGTATAATATCCTTCCAACCATGCATGGAACAATGTACCTGTTTCTCGACTTAGAAAGAAGTCAGCTTTGCGCCATCGATCAATATTATGCCATGCAAATTTTCTACGACAATCCCCAAAATCTCCAACAGAAGTTACACCAAGAGTAAGCATTAAATTTTCCCCTCTGTAAGCAGGCCGTGTAGAACAATTCCTACGGCATCAGCTTCGTGAATAGTTCCTAAACTATCCTTATCTATTTTTATTGCCCTATTTCTTTTCCAACTGGCAGGCCGGACATAATGATATGTTGGAAAATAATCAGAGAACCCTTCATACATTCCTTGCATAGCTGTCAAAAAACTGGACAAATACTGCCCCTGCAATTGCGGCAATTCTACAAAAACCTCTAGGACATTTTGTTTAGGTATTCCAAACTCAAGAATTTCTAATTTAACCGTACCCGGAGTAGCACTTGCTGTAGTTAACAGTTCATACTTTTTTTGAGTAGGACTAAAGTAAACAAGTGCTAGTCCGGTAGTTACTCCTAAATCAATCCCTATGGCGAACATTAAGGCGGTCCTCAATATAGTAAAACGTCTCGTCAAATCTACCTGTACCACTCACAACATCATAAATCATAATTGTGTTTAGTAGAAGATGTTCCTGTGGTGTTAGAAGAACTTCTTTAACAGCAATAGCGTAAATATAATTACGCATAAAAGCAGTATGCCAATTAAACTTTTGCCCACATGCGCTACAGAAAGCAAGGGGACTTTCTGGAATTTCTTCCACCAAAGCAGAATCACAATGAATGCAGTTAGGAATACTAATTTCCATCTTCTAATTCCTCTAAGAATAGAATGAACAACATAAGGATATAGTACAGTTTGATAGGAAGATACCATAACGGTGTTTTCTTCAAACTTCGCACTTCACGTCTTAAATCGTTTAGCGTAATTTTTTCCTCTATCATGGTCGAATAAGTCTCATAAGCATTTCTTGTCTGGCTCCTGTCACTTTAGCAATGCTGTTAAATTTCCCGGTAAGATTATCTACAAAAGCTTCTTCAATAGAATCTTTAAAGTAAAGATTTATGTAGACAGGACGGTGTTGTAATCCTTCACGCCGAGTTCTAAATGACGATTGATACATAGCATCAGCGTCATATGTCTTTTCATATGAAATAATTGTTTTAGTATTGATAAGAGTTAGCCCGTACTTTCCAAGTGCAATAGAGAGAATAAGAATATCGTACTCTCCATTTTTATAAGCTTCAATAAGAGCATCACTGTCAGCCATTGCCCCATAAACACGAGCAACTTTATATTTTGTTTTTTGTAAAGAAGCGTACAGGCTATCCGCCACATCTCTATGATACGTCCAAATAAGCATTGGTAAATCATAGATTTCTTCACGTAAAATAGTAAGAACGTAATCTGTTTTTGTCTTTATTACAGCTTCTTCTGCTAAGAATGCCTGTGCGTCTAACGCTTCTTGCAAATCAGGAATGTCGGAAAGTTCCGCTGTTTCCATTTTTTTAAGAAGTTTTGTTTCTAGTTTATCATATTTACGTTGTTGTGCATCACTAAGAATAACAGGTGCATCTACGAAGATGTATTCGGGAATATGTTTTGCGACCTCATCCATATGGGCCGTAAGCAATAAATCTTTAAATCTTTCACGGGCATTTATACTATGTAAAGACCCTATTACTTGTCCTCCATATCCGCCTGATGTATCCCAGATGTTTCTTTCTAGGATACAATGTTTTTCAGCAAAGCGCCAGTACGATGTAAAAATTTTGGGCAAGAGTACACGAAACTGCCCAAACAAATCATCCAAGTATTTCGATACAGGAGAACCAGAAAGCTCCCATATAATTTTAGAATTCTTTCTAAGAGCAAATACAGCCCTAGCCCGATTAGAACTCTTAGGACTATTCGCCCTAAGATTTTTTATCATGATGCTTTCATCAATAATTAGAATGTCCCATTTAGAACCTTTCCACAGGTCTTTATATTGACCTGTAAGAGTTTCATAATTAACGATTTGAATTCCTTCAAAAGATGTATCAGGCCCGGAAGACCACGCACTCTTAGCAGAAAATTCTGTCCATTTTTTTATTTCTCCAAGCCAGCTTGAGATAAGGATTTTTGGACAGACAACAAGAATGTGTTTTGCCCCAATAATGTCGGCGGCAACAAGGCTTGTGAGCGTTTTTCCAAGTCCCGGTGAAAGTCCGAGAAGTCCGGCTTTTGTTGGAGAATTAACAAGAAAAGACACAGCGTCACGTTGATAAGGTCTAAGGTATGGGTATTTAGTAAAATCAATATTTTTTTCCTCAAATCCAAATCGATAAGTAAATAGTTCCTGAACAAGGGCACTTTCAGAATTTGCTACAGCCTCCGGGAACTCGGTTTGAATATCAAGAACACACTGATATAAAGGCGGAAATTTCCATGCTACGTGTTCTGCGTCCCATTTTCCCATAGATTTTGTAAAATCTACAGTATGCTTAAGGGATAAATCATCTCCTAGATAGAGCCAGCCGTCATAATCATAAAGAATCATACCCATCGATCCTCAAGAACCGTTTGGTATACAGGCTTTTTAACATAAGTTGGTCTATTAACTTCCTGTCTCCATTGAACTTTGCCTAATGCATCCATTTCAGCAAGAACTTCTTTTGAAAAAAGGGCTCTTACAGAATCCACAGTCCAATCATACGCATATAGAATTACATAATCATCATATGGAAGATCCATCGCACGTCTATGCACATGCGTTGTAAGGTGTTCCCAAATAAGACTATGATACGGAACAGCTGCATAGATAACTGTACGAACTTCGTTAGGCATTTTAAAACTCCTCAAAAAGTTCAGGATATAATTCCTCAAAAACAGCACACCACATACCATCGCTATTCACTTTGTATTCATCAAACATAGCCTTCGCAACAAGACGCGTTTCCCATTGTGTATGCCCGTCAAGTCTTTGCAGCAGAAAATGTCGCAGTGCATTTAAATCTAAAGTTGCCATAAAAAATGTCATTGTATTCATAGGCAAAATTCTACTGGCATGTTCTTTACGGATTCCATCTTCGCGCATACTGTGATACAGAAGTTGCATTTCTTCTGTAAGCTTATCAATCCGGGACTGCCAATATTCTCTTGTTTCTTCTTCATACACGCCAGTAGGAAGGGGAAAGAATTCTTCAGAACTTCCAACATAACGCATACTACGTTCGCTGCGACTCCATGTACGATAGGTATAAAGTTGTCGAGCAATATATACAGGAACATAAAAATCAAAGGTAATGTTTACATGTTCAAAGGGTACATTGTGCCCATTTTTCATAAGTAGTTTTAGCAACTGTTTAGGATTTCTATGATCTCCTTCAGCAATTCCATAACTACGTCTAGCGGCCCTGATAACAAGGGCACTGTCTAGAGGAGTAGATATTACATAATTTACATAAGCATTGTGCATAACTGTTTTCATAATCACACCTTATAAAGAATTGGATAAACAATAGGTGTATCTAGTTTCCAGTGTTTCTTATACATCTCCAACGGCAATTTGATGTTACTATTCAGGGCTACATAGGTTGCTATCTTCGCTTGTTGCAGACGATACAGAGTATCGGCAAATTCATTAGTTAAAACAAATTTCTTAGTCTGAGGAGGATGAAGGAAAAACACATCCCCCTCTTTCGCATTTGCAGAAATACAAACTTCTCTATAGTCTGCTTCTACGAAACCATAAGAATTACTGGTTGTCTGATTTAAGGTTCGCAAGTCCCTCAACAAAGCTTTATAAGCTTGAATTCCTGCGGAACTAAATCGCTTATAGGTTATAGTGTCCCCGAAAAAGGACCCGTCCCTACTGTATGCATAACCGATAAATCCCTGTGCTTTTTCTGAAAAATCAGTAGGACGGGACCATGCGTACGTTACTACCTTCCTGCCAATAAGATAGGGAGGCCGCCAGTTATTAAGCAGTGCTTGCCACAGAGCAATAATAGGTTTATGCGTATCTGAAAAATACTTGTGTTCTGCTTGTACTGCAATCCCTACATGTGCTCTCCCACAGAACGGTTCTTTATATGTGCTGATTTTTCCTTCTTCTGTTTCAATAATTTCTGCAAAATATTTTCTATAACGGTACAGATTGTCTAGATATTTCACAGAAGTGTTTCCATTCCTTCCAGATGCAAAACAGTCTTTGGTGTAAAATTAAAACGCTTATCAAGTACCCCCAGATAACGTCCCGGATCATGCTTTACTTCTATTCGAATAATATGTCTAGCTCCCTCCATATAATGTACCTCAATTCCCCACAATGAATGATGAGAGGCATGACATTCTTCACACCATTCTGTAATAAGTCCCGTCTCTCCTGAATCAGATCGTAGAAACGGAAATAAAGATTTGTCCAGATAGAGAACGTACATGTCCTCATCGTATTCAAGATTCAGCATAATCTTGTGTAGATCAGAAATAATATCAAACCATCCTTTATTAAAAGGAACGGTGTACATAGTATTACTCCCTGTATGAGTCATAGATTTCAATCTCCATAATTTCTGAACTATTAGCTGACAGCCCAATTATTAATTGGCCCTCATATTCTACTAAAGTAATAAGATCCTCAAGTGAATCTAGTAATCTTAAATTCCATGCAGTACCTTCCTGTGAATACTTTTATTATACCACAGATTTGCTGCCTGTCAAGAGTCAATTTGCTCCAATCACTTGCAGGCTTTTATTATATATCTATACGTAGTATAGTATATAATAAAAACAAAGTGATTGTGGGACCCTTGCTTAATAAACCAGATAACTTCCTGACTCAAGTTCATGGTGATTCACAAGGTACTGCAAAAGTTGACGGGTAGTAAGGTTCCATTTATTTGTATTTGTAAACAGAGAAACTTTTACAATATCTGTAAATATTTCTACATCCTGTGAAAACTTCTGTTTGAAAATGTCGTCATATACGCTAGAGTGGTCTTCTTGATTTGTAAAAGTGCTTAGGGAAAATTCTGGATGTACCCGCGTACAACTACGCAAGAATGCCTCAATCTCTGTTTCCTCAATTTCAAAAACCGGAAGTTCTAGCAGCTTAACCATTTAGATTTTCTCCTTAAAGACTATAACGAAACAGAATCGGACGTTTACCTTTTTGCTCTAGCTGGCCTTCCTTAGCAAGAGCTTTGACAGTTTTCGTGATAATGGCTTTAGAAAAATCTGCCATTTCATCTTCAAGATCAGAAATGCCAAACCATTCGTCCGGCTCAGCGGAAAGAATAGAAACAATAGCCTCAGTGCATTGGCGCTGTTTGGAGGCTGGAGTTTCTTCCACATTAATACCTGTGTATTCCATATCGAAAGTTTCCGTATTTACTTCAATAACAAGTTCGCCTCTAATTCCTGCAACTTCTCGACCTATTAAACTTGCCAACAAAGTAATACCTTCACTAATGTCATCTTCTGCTTTAAATCGTAATCCAAGTCCACCGTCAACTTCTGCGGCAATAATCCCTGCACCTCGTGCTGAATATAAATCCAGTTTCTTGCCTTTTTCTGCCTTACCAATATGATGAATATATATATGTGACATTTGTGGGTACTTCCGCATCATCTTATTGATGTGATCCCAGAAATGTCCCATTTCACTGTTATCATTTTCATCATAGCCATGCAACGATTTAAGCGGATCAAATATAACAAGGTCCGGTTTAAATTCCTCTAGCACTTTTTTAAATCTTCGAAGACTTTCAGCATCATCCACTTTCACATTTTTCTTATGGATAACTTTAAAATTGTCCCTGTAATACATAAGATTATCATCATCTGGATTGAAGATCTTGATGACACGCTTGGAAAACTGATTTACATTGCCTTCAAATTCTACAAATAAAACTCGTTGTGGAGATGGAGTCCATTCGTGATTGCCTAAAAAGGGCAGTCCCGCCGCTACACATTTTGCCAGATGAATTCCAACAAAAGTTTTCATTCCTTTGGGAGCCCCGAAGATAATAAACTTTTCATTAGAAGCTATTAAATGGGGCACAATCCATTCTACCGCCCCATCTGCTTTTTCTACAATAGCCTCAAAGTCGAGAACGTAGGAATCCTGCTCCTCAAACGCAGGCAGCAGGTCGACAAAATCCCCTTCACTTCGATTGCGTATAAAATCTACAATATCTTTTCCGGTATCATTAAAGCCAAAGGGAAGTTCTACGATCTCTACTTTTTCACTTCCCAGCTTTTCCAAAATAGACCCCGCCATCATCTCCCCAGCGCCGTCAATCTGAGGAATAACAACGATATGATCTAAATGATTAAAGAATTTTTTCCATTCGGATTTGAAATTCTGTGCTCCCGGAATTCCTACTACAGCTACTGTACCATCATGCAGTCTTCCAAAACGACGCAAAGCCTGCCATGCAGCAAGTGTATCACTTTCTCCTTCTACAACAAGTGCAAATTTAGCATCTTCTAGATATTGTAAGCCAAAAGGAAGGAGTTGGTTATTTGCCAGACTCCCTTTTTGCCCAAGAGCATTTCTGCCTTTTATGGCGGCGATAGCTCCCTTATAAAGGTAAGGGAAAATAAGGCATTCTTGCTGCCCTTCCGCCTGTGGTAAATGCCCAATCTTCCATTCATTTAAGGTGTCAAGGGAAATGCCACGTGTCTGTATATATTCCTGTACAATTGGAATTTCTTCTCGCATTCTTGCATTGGCAGCATATACATCTTTCTCAATACCGTATATAGGACTATCTGTTTTTACAGCATGATCTAGATAAAATGTATGAGAACTTGTAGCAATTTTTGATTTGATGCTGTCTACAAGTTCACTGCATTGATCTGGTGGTAGCTGTACGATGTCCCTTAGAAACTGATACGGGCTGAAACTTCCGCAAACAGAACAAAAGTAAACGCCTGTTTGCAAATCCACAAAAGCTGATTTATTACTATCGCCTGTTTTATGGTTTGTTTCGTTAATACAGTGAAGCTGTACTTTGCCGTCAAGTCCGGTAACATCAAGATACTTATTATAAAAAGGCTCCCATAGATCAGATGGGGTAGCCCCAAAGTGTACCGTAAAATCTGTCGGTTCTGGTGTAAAGTCTAGTGCCATTCGACTCCCTACTTTGTATTTCTAGTCAATAAATAAGCCCATAGTAATCCTCCTGCTGTTTTGGCAATCCATTGCCAAAAGACAATTGCCCATAACACAGGCATACCAAAAGCAATCACGGGAAATACAAAACTGTCTACAGCCGCACTAACAATATTAGAGTTTGTCATTCTAAGAAACCGACTTTTTTGACGATTCAGATGATACACAAGAGTGTCGGATACTCCCGCAGCAACAAACGCTAATGTTGAGGCGAGTGCAATATTAGAAGCTTGCACATTAACGACAGCACTTAAAAATCCACCAAAACCTATAAGCAAAAACATACGAATAAATAAGCCTCTGCCTTCCCATTTTTCATGCAACGAATCCCGCAATGTTAAATCCAGACCAATAAATAAGAAAGCATTTACAACACTCCAATTAGGACCAAATAATGTTGTTGTCAAATTCGCTATTACAATGGCTACTAAATAAATCACAACTGCTATTTTTGTATTTATCATTTTTCCAATTCCTCTAGCGCTTTGTGCAATTTACTTTTAAATCTAGCATAACTACTACCGTCAACACTGTCACATCCGATTGCTTTAGCATATCTAAGACGTTTATTCCCATTAACTCTGCCCATGTGTACCCATTTGCCTAATGTCTTTGCCTTTGTTATAAGGTGTAAAGCTTCTGATCCTAATTTCCATTCGGTACTTCCTCCGATAAAGAGAGCATCTATTCTATCAAAATCTATATTTTCTATCGTTAATCCATCTTGTGCCGCTAAAGCTATCGGAAGTCCAGTAGCTTTTATAGTAGGATACCACAAATCAAACAACGTTGCAGTAGCTCTGGAATCACTAACCCTATCTGGTAATACAACGAATTTACAATGTTTTGCTTGTAACGAGTACCTAACTATAAGTTTTAAAAAACGTTCTGGTTTAAATCCTGTAAATGCACCATTATCAATCCCCCATGCAATGCCATTTGTCTCACAATAGGAATGATCGTAATATCCTGTAGGGGCATTAAATCCCCCTAAATGTTTATTATACATCTCTACCCCAACCTCTTTTATAATTGTTTCTGGGCGAGCTGCAACTAAAATACGCATTTAGTTAGCTAATTCCATTCAACTCTATATCCTTTGTAAAAATCCTTATCCCAACTTTTATCCCAAACATAAATCGCATATTCACCCGGATAACTACCACCTTTGCCACCTGCTGTTTTGAAATTTACGCGATTTGCCAGATCAAAAATCATAGACGGCATAGGTAGAGTTCTACTACGTTGTACACCATGTCTGAAGTTTGACGGTAGAAGTAAAAACATTTTCCCGTCTTCAACAAGCAAATACTCCCACATGTGTTTCACAATGTTATTTGTAAGATTTCTAGCATATGGTGGGTTGCCGATAATAAAGTTATAGCGCATAGACATATGACTGAGAATACTTACACGATGGATACGCTTATACACATCGAAA
>Ga0099850_1001782_pt1 | contig 10119 bp, 9 predicted proteins | sample CB_VirMetaG_5_FD_79182 | JGI IMG/M metagenome (GOLD analysis project Ga0099850, IMG submission 79182) | Freshwater to marine saline gradient viral communities from Chesapeake Bay - CB_1508_1D Viral MetaG | ecosystem: Environmental > Aquatic > Marine > Coastal | place: USA: Chesapeake Bay...
AACGGCTCCATCTTACGATACGAACGGTTCTTTTATGAGAGGTGTTTATACAAAAGTAAGTATTGGAGATTATCTACAAGCAGTTCCTGGCTTTTTTAGCAGTATTAACTTATCTTGGGATACTAACTACCCTTGGGAAATAGGATTTGACGCAGACGGAGAAGAAAATGACGTACCTCGCAACCCTACTATTCTTAACGTTAGTACTACATTTAAACCAATCCATAACTTTAATCCTGAATTAGGTCGACCTTTTATAGGATCAGGTAGGAGTGTAAATGCCTAATAGATATAAAAATATACAAGTTACACAAACTGAGAACGGACGCCCGTACAGACGGAGCACTATCTACCCAGATCTACCGACCTCAGATCAAGACATTTACGTTATAGCTACTGACGGAGATAGATATGACACTTTAGCTCAGACTTATTATGGTGATTCATCTTTATGGTGGATTATTTCTACTGCTAATTCTTCAAGTAATAGAGCTAGTTTGAATCCTACTCCTGGAACTCAAATTAGAATACCATACAATAAACAAGAAGCAGTAAACTTATTTACTTCCTTAAATTCTAATAGGTAGGTGAAGTTTTATGAGCGAGTTTGTTGGCGGACCGGTAAGCAAAGAAGTAGTAGATCAGATAAAAGTTAGAGAAGATATTCTTAGTAAAAAAACACCAGAAAATTATTTAAGATTTGTTGGTGGTAATAATGCATGGATCAGAGTTATTTCCGGAGTAGATGTAGAATCTACAATAAAAACTACATCTACCATAGGTGATATTAAACGATACTCATCTAAGCAAGCAGAAACATATGTACTTTCAGGTGGTGAGCTTGTATGGGATGGAAAAAAGTTTTTAAGGAAAAGCTCTTTCAATACACAAAGACCAGCTGACCCTGAAGCACTTAACGATAGAGACAGATATAGGTACTCAGACGCTTTTGGAATAAGACCTGAAGGTGGAATTACTGGTTTTACTATACGACATAAAAATAGATTCGGTACTGTAAGAGAAGCTAACATTTCTTTTACCGTTTGGAGTAAAGAAGATTTTGAAGTTGCTGAAAATCTCTATTTCAGACCCGGTATGACAGTCATTACAGAATGGGGAAATGCTAGTTACTTTAGTAACGACAATAACTTTAAGGATGTGGTTACTACTAATGGTGTATCCGAATTTTTTTCCGGAGGCCAGCAAGTCAGTCAAGAAAGAGTTTTAGAGATTTTAAACGATAACGTGAAGAATAGTGATTATAACTACGATGCATTTTTTGGATTTATAAGTAACTTTTCTTGGAGCCTTAGAGAAGATGGAGGATTTGATTGTACTATAACTGTTCTTAGTCGGGGATCTATTTTAGATTCTTTATCTGTTATAAAAGGAAATGCTAGACTTAACGGCCCTTTCAGCAAAATAGAAGAAAAATTCTTTTCTATAGCTAAACCTCCAGTTACTGAAGAAAAGGAAGAAGAGGAAGAAGAACGAGGAGTAATAAGAAGAGGATTAGACAGAGTAGGAAAATACCTAGATGAATTTGCAGAATGGGTAAATGATGGACTTACCTATGCTGATACTGAACTAGAAGAAACTCAGAGGCTTTCCCTACTACATTTTTTCTGTCTTAAAGTAGAGGAAATAGATATAGAAGATTTAGACGAAGGATATATTACTTTTGAAAATTTTAAGAGCCCTACGTTCAATGTAGTGAATGGCAGTAGTACAGGAGAGGAAGTCACTAACTACTCTACAGTAAGTGGACGTAAAGAAAAGACATTAGAGGTTAATCCTGTTGCTAATTTACTTAAAGAAGAGCTGATCTCTCAATTAGGAAATACGTATACTGATCTTATTGCCGCAGGATTTAACGGTAAAACATCAGGAGAGGGTAGAACAGCTTTTAGGTATATTTCCGTAAGAACATTTTTAGCTTTAGTAAATTTAGCATTTTTAAATGGATCTGATCAAAACGTTCCAAGATTTAATTTGAGAAATAAAAAACAGTATGAAACATTTGATAATCATTTTTCATTTGATCCTTCATCTGTAATACTTCCTAAATTTCCTACTCAACCTGAATTAAAAGCTTCTAGAAGAGCGATAAGACTACTATCGGAAATAGACGATGATGACTCTTTAAGACAAGATGTGGCTGCAAGAACATTAGCTAGACAAGCAGACAAGGAACCGTATACTAAAGTACTTTTAAACAATACTAGTGATAATATTGCTAAGAGCAGCATTAGCTACCTGAAAACAACTAGTGTTTTAGGGGACCCTAATAAAACAGCAGAAAATGAACATATACTTAATATCTATATAAGTACTAAGTTAATAAAAGAATGTTTAGATATAGTATTTACTAAAAATACTGCTGAGATAGACACTCTTAATGTACAGACATTTGTAAGAACCGTATTAAACGAAATTAATAACCAGTTAGGAGGTATTAACGAATTAGACATTCATTACGATGAAATTAACGACGAACTATCAGTTGTAGATAGAGTTAAGCTTATAGACGATTCTCTAAGAAGAGAGGACATTCCAGTAATAAATCTGTCTGGACTCCCTAATACAGTCAAGCAAGTTAACATGGAGACCAAAATAGCTTCTAATCTAGCTTCTATGATTTCTATTTCCGCTACATCAGGAACGGAAGGAGATCCCAATAACAACCCAGGTCTTACAGAGTATAATAAAGGAAAACGGGATAGATTTAAAACTAATTTTGAACCAGTTAAAACAGGATCTAATGATATAGACTCAGATGGACCTGTTTCCTTAGAAGAACAACGAGAACAAGAGACAGCTAAAAAGGAAGAAGAAGCTAGTAAGAGAGAAAAACGGGAAAAATTCTTTTTAAATCTTTTTCAGGCATATACTAAGTTTAATAATGAAAAATTTTTCGATTTACGTACTAAGGGAGTTTATAACGAGAAGAAATTTGACAAATTAAAAGGTGAAAAGATTTCTAGAACTAAGGAAGCATTAGCTAAAGATCATAAGCTAAAAAACGAAGCACCTGCAAATATAATACCTATTGAACTTTCACTAAAGTTAAATGGAATCGCAGGACTTGTAGTAGGACAGGTGTTTAAGATAGACAGTATATTTCTCCCTAGTCTTTATGCAGATACGGGATTTATAATCACTTCTCTAGATGCTGCTATAGAAGACAGTAAGTGGTATACTACTGTTAAAGCACAAACATTTATGCTAAACAGACGTGATAAAATCAGTACAGGAACAGGAAATAAACAGGGAACTTACTAATGTACTTACCAAAATCAAAGTTTAGAATAGAAGATAGCTATGGTGATGAATTTACCGATGCCAATAACCAACCGTATTATGGCAAAGTTATTAGAACATCTAGCGGCAGAGTATTTGCAGGAGAAAGTATAAATAATACTCAAGGTGCTTTAAATAAAGTTAGAACAAGTGATTTAACTAAAATAGCCCGCCCTTTCAACGATTACTACGGTCCTTTAGACGAAGATTACAAAAAAGGATTTTATATAAGATATTTTCTAAGAGATACTAGAGATGGAAAATTTGCTGAAGTCAGTCTTAAGCAGTGGAAAGAAAAAAAACTCCTTAATTACGTTTTAGCAGGTAAGTTCGTATGGATTCTTAAAGGACCAGTGAATGATGGCGTGCTTGATGGAATTTCGTTCAAAGGCACTTCAACTAAAAATAGAGAAACTCTCCAGAACCTAGAAAAAACCTACCCAGGTATTTTAAATTTCTTTAAATCAACTTCAGAGTTTGTTCGATAAAAAATAGTTCTTATATTTAATAGAACTCGGTTATACCCAATAAATGTTTTATATAGTAGAGACAAAAGAACAGTTACGTGAATTATTAGAGCACAGACATGGAGGTGCATATGCTGAAGTTATACCTGGTAATTATAACTTTCATCCTAAGCTTAGTAGTACTTTGGCCGTATATATCCGTCCCTTTGAGATGGATAAAGGTTTTATTCTCCCTATTTCGCACCCCGACGGACTTGGAATAGAGATAGACCTTGTCAGAAAGGTGCTCTCTGAATTCGACCGTATTTATGTATGGGACAAGAAAGAGTGGCTCTATCACTTTGTCTTACCAAATCTGATGGATTTACAGCTCATAGTAGCACTAGAGAAATACGAAAAGATAGAACTACCTTCTCCACCTAAGACTTTTAACTTTTACTACAACAAGTATTCCGGTCACCCGGAAGTAAATAAAATGGTTCCGTTAACCAAGTTATATGAAAGATGCGAAAATAACCACCAGAGTTTATTACCTTACTTTTCGCTCCCTATTGACGATTCATTTAACTTCTATAATAGTAAGGCCACTAACGTCTTTTACCTACTAGAACAGTCCGGATTAAGAGTAACCTATCAATCCTTCGTTAATTTATTTAAACCCAACAATCCCGACTACAATGTATCTGAAAACATTGCGTATACTTACTATAACCTCTATAATACTACTTCTAGGCCTACCAACGCTTTTAATAGCATCAACTTTGCTGCTATTCCTCACAAAGATGAGTATAGACAGAGTATTATACCCAAGAACGACAAGTTCGTAGAGTTCGACTTTGACGGATACCATTTACGTTTACTTTGTAACGAGATTGGTTATGAATTGACAGAAGAGAGTGCTCATAAACAGCTAGCAAGAATATACTTCGGTAAAGAAGAGATAACCGAAGAAGAATATAAACAAGCCAAGCAAATGAACTTCCAGGCTATTTACGGCAATATACCAAAAGAACATAGGAATTTAGAGATATTTCAGAAAGTACAGCAGTATATTGACTATAAATGGAAAGAGTTTAATGCTATTGGGTACGTACGGTGTCCTTTATCTGGTAGAAAGTATACAGAAGATATGAAGGATATGAATCCGGCCAAGCTGATGAATTATATCATGCAGAATTTGGAGACATCAAATAATATTCTTATATTAAAAGATGTACTAAAGTACTTAAGAGATAAACATACTGAGATCGCATTATATACCTACGATGCAATCCTATTTGATTATGATAAAAAGGATGGAGAAACTCTTCTGACTGAACTAGAAAGGATTATGAGTAGGGATGGAAAGTTCCCTGTCCATTATAAGTTTAGTGATAACCTGGTTTTGTAAAATAATTTAATATTTATAAATGGAAGCATTAAAAAGTTTAAGCACGTTTCAATACGATTTTGACGAATTTAGTTACAACACAGATATGAGTAACAAGCTCTTCTGCACATTTACGGCAAGAGAAGATCTTGATGAGTTATTAGAGACTATTAAGAGCAATTATATTATTCTTTACGATAAGATCTTTGTACTTGAATGTGAAGATCAAGAGGAGTATATTTGTACCTATAACGTAGACTTTCATAACGTCGGAGATTTCTTAGAAAATACTATCCTCGTACACCGGAAGAAGTATACTAATACGTTATACACTATTAACGCTTTAAACGAGCTCATAAAAGAATTAAACGACGGTTATCTAGACAAACGTTTTATGGTAGACTGGGAGGACTATAAAAACTCAGTTCTATTAACGAAAGACTATAAGTTACAAATTCTAAAGACAAAACTACATTCGATAGTTGAACTTTAGTTTTTAAGTTCTTATATTACAGCATTAACAAGTTATAAACCTTAAATTAGTTATAATTACTATGGATTTAAATGCAATCAAGGCTAAACTCTCTCAAATGGAGGAGAAGTCTAACAGTAATAGAGAGAAGATCGACTACGAAAAGGTCTTCTGGAAGCCCCCTACGGGCAAAAGTAAAATTAGAATCGTACCGTCAGTGTTCGATCCAGCGATGCCTTTCACCGAACTTAAGTTTCATTATAATGTAGGTAAGTATCCAATACTAGCTCTTTCCAATTTCGGTAAACAAGACCCGGTAGAAGAGTTTGTAGCAGAATTAAAGAAGACTAACGACCGTGATAACTGGTCTTTGGCAGGTAAATTAACTCCTCGCTCTCGTTTCTTTGCTCCTGTAGTTGTACGTGGAGAAGAAGATATGGGGGTCCGTATTTGGGGCTTCAGCCAAACCATCTTCAAAGCTTTACTTTCTATGGCAGAAGATGAGGATATCGGAGATTATACAGACCCGGTAAACGGTTTTGATATGAACGTAGAAGTACGTCAAGGTAATCCATATCCGGAAACTACAGTTCGTATCGTACCTAAAATGTCTCCGTTATCTGATAATAATGATCATCTAGAATCTTGGTTACAGGATCAACCTAACCCCAAAGAAGTGTACACGCAGTACGATTATGAGTTCGTTAAGAAAGCACTTCTAGAATTCCTAGAACCAGGCTCTAGTGCAGAAAGCGAAGAAGAAACAACCATGGCTACTTCTGCACCTACTCAGTCAACATTTACCCTAGAGACAGCATCAGAAGGTAAAAAATCAACCGTAGACAAATACGACGATCTATTTAACGACCTAGACGATTAATATGGCTAAAGAAAGTACAGCAAGCAAAGCAAAGCAAGCCGTACAGAGTAATTTTAGTCTAGGAAAGTTTAAAGAAAAGAAAGGACTATCTACTGCTTCTGTAAAGTTTAAGGAGCAGGGATGGATTCCTTTATCGAAAGCTTTCCAAGAGATTACATCTGTACCTGGCATCCCTACCGGACACATAACTCTTCTACGAGGACACTCTGATACTGGAAAGACGACTGCATTAATTGAAGCAGCCGTTAATGCTCAAAAGATGGGCATTTTACCGGTATTCATTATCTCGGAGATGAAATGGTCCTGGTTACACGCCCGGGAGATGGGTCTACAGTTTGAGGAAGTACTAGATGAGAAAACTGGGGAGATAATTGATTATGAAGGCTTTTTCATTTATGCCGATAGAGGTACGTTAAATACAATTGAGGACGTAGCCGTTCTTATTAGCGACCTTATTAACGAGCAGGATAAAGGAAACCTACCTCACGATCTCTTATTTTTATGGGACAGTATAGGCTCAGTACCTTGTGAACTATCAGTTAGATCTAATAAAAATAACAACGAATGGAATGCAGGGGCTATGTCCACCCAATTCGGTAATAACTTGAACCAAAAAATACTTCTTTCTAGAAAAGAAAGTTCAAAGTATACCAACACCCTCGTTGCTATTAATAAAGTCTGGACTATGAAACCGGAATCACCGATGGGATCTCCTAAGTTAATGAACAAAGGCGGTATGTCGATGTGGTATGATGCTACCATCTGTATTACGTTCGGCAATATAACGAACCCTGGTACCAGTAAAATACGTGCAGTAAAGAACGGTAAGCAGGTAGAGTTTGCTAAACGTACCAACGTACAGGTAGAGAAAAATCATATCTCCGGAGTTACTACCAAAGGTAGAATTGTAATGACTCAACACGGTTTCATTCCAGATGAAAATCGAGAAATAGAAAAGTATAAGAACGAACATAAAGACCACTGGCTAACTTTACTAGGTTCAGTCGATTTTGACTTAATCGAGGAAGGAGACTTAGAAGAGGATCTGATTTAGTGGGTGACATTAAAAACTTGTTAAGCAAAATAGAGAAAAAACCTCCAAGAAAGAGAAACGACCATGTGCTCATTGTTGACTCGATGAACACATTTATCCGAAGCTTTTCGATGATAAAAGCTATGAATCCAAAAGGTCACCATATCGGTGGCCTTATTGGTTTTATGAAGTCGTTGGGTTACTTGGTTAGGACTATAGATCCTACTAGAGTTATCTGCGTATTTGACGGTAAGGGTTCTTCTATCAATAGAAGAAATATGAACTCTAACTACAAAGCAAACCGTGATAATATTAAGGTAACCAACTGGGGGATGTATGATACACGGGAAGAAGAAAGAAAGTCAATGGCAGCTCAAATGGGCAGGTTATTTGATTATCTGGAATGCTTACCTGTAGATCTTATATCTCTGGAAAAAGTAGAAGCAGATGATATTATCTCTTTTGTAGCTCAAGGTCTGGCAGGTACTGGAAGAAAAGCAACTATTGTATCCTCAGATAAAGACTTTCTTCAGATAGTTAAACCTGGAATAGAGGTTTATGCTCCTGTAAAGAAAAAAACCTTTACTTACGAGAATATTATAGAAGAAATAAAGGTAAATCCAATTAACTACCTACTTACTAAGGCACTAATTGGAGATAACTCCGATAATTTAAGAGGAATCAAAGGATTAGGTATAAAAACTTTAGTAAAAGAATTTCCTGAACTTAAAACTCCTAAGCAAATAGATTTAGAGTTTATCTATGAACGAGCAGAAGAGAAGTTAGAAGACAAGAAAATATTTGCTCGTATGGTACATGACTGGGACCTTGTAGAGACAAATTATAAAATTATGAACCTTCAGGAATCGCAGTTGGACCAGAATGAAAAAACTCATATCATGGATGTAATGAAAGGTCCTACCGGTACATTAAACGCAGGCACTTTTCTTTACTACTTAGAAAAAGACGAAATCGAAGGAATAACGAAGAATACCGAATCTTGGTTGGAAACGTTTAGGCCTTTAACAATCTCACAATAAAAGTTATAAATGGCAGCATTAGAAAAATTAACACATTACGGTAAGCCGTTCCAAATAAAGGTTTTAGGTTCTCTATTAACAGATAAAAAGTTTGTTCTCAACGTTAGAGATATAATTAGACCTGATTACTTTGATTCAGACTCTCATAAATGGATTGTTGAAACTATTATAAAGTATTTTGATAAGTACCATACTAATATAACTATGGAGGTGCTTAAAGTAGAATTAAAAAAGATCGAAAATGAAATACTAAAAGTTGCTGTAAAAGAAGAACTGAGACATTCTTATGAAGCCTCTAAGGCCGACCTAGAATACATACAAGAAGAATTTACTAACTTCTGCAAAAATCAGGAGTTAAAAGCAGCTTTACTTGAAAGCGCAGACTTAATGAAATCTGGTGACTTTGAAAGTATTAGAGGGAAAATTGAACATGCCTTACGTGCTGGAATGGACAAAGATATTGGGCATGAGTATAATAAAGATCTTGAAACCCGGTACAGAGAAGATTACCGACCTACTATACCTACTCCCTGGCCGGCTATTAATAAGATGATACAAGGGGGATGGGGACCTGGCGACCTATCCATAGTATTTGGCAACCCAGGTGGTGGAAAATCTTGGATGATGGTGGCAGCTGCTGCTCATGCAGTAAAAATGGGCTATAATGTAGTATATTACACGTTAGAGCTTGGAGAAGCTTATGTTGGTAAACGTTTTGATTGTTTCTTTACCGGGTATAGTATAGATGAAATAAATAATCATAGAGATGAAGTACAGAGAGTACTTGAAGGGTTAAAAGGAAAGCTTATCGTTAAAGAATATCCTCCTAAAGTAGCTTCTATCAGTACCATAAAAGCTCATATCCAGAAATGTATTGATACCGAAGTTAAGCCTGACCTCGTTATTATTGACTATGTCGATTACTTAAGGGGCCCGGTCCGTAAGAACGGTGAACGTAAAGACGAGATTGACGACGTATTCATTGCAGCCAAAGGACTTGCTAAAGAATACCAAATACCGGTACTTACACCTTCTCAGGTTAACCGAATGGGAGCCAAGGACTCAGTAATCGAAGGAGATAAAGCAGCCGGATCTTATGACAAGATGATGGTTGCCGATATTTGCATTTCTCTTTCACGTCAGAAAGAAGATAAAGTACTTGGTACCGGACGCTTTCATATTATGAAGAACCGTTACGGTCAGGATGGTATGACTTACAATATCAAGATGGATACCAATAACGGTCATATAGAAGTTGCTAACGAGTATGAAGGCGATGATATTATCAACAATGACCAGTTATCTCCTACGGCTAGGCAAATATCTCGTAAGTTTTTTGAACTAGATACTTAATACTGACTTAAGACTTCAGACGCTATTTATATTAGTAAAAGGTTATAAAAACCTTAACATACTAAAATATAGCAATGAAGTCGTTTCTCACTTTAATTTTATTAATTACTCTTTCTATACCTGTGTTCGGTCAAGGACAGTATGCAGGAAACGGAGGAAGCGATCCTTGGGTCGTACTGCAAAACGAATACCCTACCTCCCCGTT
>Ga0099850_1001783_pt1 | contig 10112 bp, 13 predicted proteins | sample CB_VirMetaG_5_FD_79182 | JGI IMG/M metagenome (GOLD analysis project Ga0099850, IMG submission 79182) | Freshwater to marine saline gradient viral communities from Chesapeake Bay - CB_1508_1D Viral MetaG | ecosystem: Environmental > Aquatic > Marine > Coastal | place: USA: Chesapeake Bay...
GAAGTAGAAAGTTGTAAGTCCAATGGCGTCACACCAATTGAAATTAAGATTGGTTTTGATGGCATTGTGATTGCAAACTCCAAGGAAGGTGCAAGCCTATCACTTACACTAAAGGATGTATTCCTAGCACTTGCAAAGGATATTCCAGATGGTAAGGGCGGTTTAATCCCAAATCCAAACAAGACCTGGAAGGATGTACGTGCAGATCTTCCCAATCAACGTATTGAAGTTTTAGGTCCACCGCCAACTTCAGGCACACGTGACGCTTTCGTTGAAATTGCAATGGAAGGCGGAGCAAAGGCATTTAAAGAACTAGCAGATCTAGGTAAGTCAGACAAGAAGAAGTTCAAGGCAGTAGCTCATAGTATCCGTGAAGATGGTGCATTTATTGAAGCAGGTGAAAACGATAACCTAATCGTACAAAAGCTAGTAAGCAATCCAAATGCATATGGTGTATTTGGCTTCAGCTTTCTAGATGCTAACAATGATAAAATTCAAGGGGCAACCGTTGAGGGTGCACAACCAACCTTTGAAAACATTGCGAGTGGCAAGTACAAGGTTAGTCGTTCACTTTTCTTTTATGTAAAGAAAGAACACGTTGGTGTTATCCCAGGCATCAAAGAATATGTACAGTGGTTCGCAAGTGACGCTGTAATTGGTGATGACGGTTCAGCAGTTGAAAAGGGACTTATTCCTTTACCAGCAGCAGAACGTGTAAAATTAAAATCAACGGTAGACGCACTATAAAAATAGTGTTAACATAACTACAATAATAGGGAGGCATTTTCCTCCCTATTTTTTTGAAGGAAGGGTAATGAGCACAGATAAAGTAAAAACTAGATACATCACCGCATTTTATTCAGTATTTCTAGCAAAACATAAACGTATTGAAGAACGTATGGAACAAGGTACTGCGAGCGAAGATGATATTAAACAACATGCTCAGTTAAGCAAAACGCTTGCAAAAATAGAAGCGCAGGAGAATGGCGTTGAAGTAAGTGATAAAGATGATCGTTTTCTAGCTCGTGAACTACTAGAACAAGCAGAAAAATTGACTCAACAGGCATATAGGTTAGATCCTACATTAGATCCTGCAAATAAACTTAAGGTAGCTTAGATTTAATTAAATCAACAACTCGTTGGCTTTGAACAATTTCATAGTGGTTGCGGTCTATTTCAACAAACTGCATATCACTACGAGACATCATACTATCTCTAGTAACAATACCATCATTCTTCCCCATTATCCAGGGAACACTGCCTACAGTAGTAACAACCTGTGTCCAGGGAATGTTTATTGATATATCCCTGCTATATTCTATAAACGGACTAGTAGGAGTAATATCCTTAAACAATTTGTATCCAGGATTCATGAACCTAGCCCAGCTAGCTATTTCACTACCGTTATAAGGAGTAGCAAGTGTAACGCCACCCTTTACTCGTTCAGGGAATTCATCTAAAATATACAGATTGTATATGCCGCCTAAACTGTGACCAATTAAGAATAGATCATCGTCGTAATAACTGAGCTCAGTTATAAACCTATCAATGTTATTACTTGCTGTTGAAGTAGAGCTATCATAATTACAAAAATACGTTCTATCATAATCTATTGATTGTTGTATAAACGCAAAACTTCTTTCCGACCCATTGGCTCCGTGTGTGTAAACTATTCTCATAAGAATATTTATAAATACTTGTAGTTGCAAGTCGAGGAGTGCAGATATGGCAGGCGAAGTAGAACCAATTAGACGTAAGATTGAACTCGAAGTTGAACTAGATACCACTGAGAAGGTTGTCCTACCTAACAAGTATCAAAATATAATCGATCTTGCTAAAGCAGTAGATGCTTGGAGAATTTTTCCAAGGATATTCCTTACAGTGTACATTATTTTATTGTACAAGACTGTGATATGGTTTATGGCACTTCCTGACCCAAACATGAATCAAGCAGGACTTATCTCAGTAGTAGTAGGTGCTGGCGCAGCATGGTTTGGTTTATATACTGGTAGCAGTAAAAAGTTTGATGGCCCTGCTCCTAGTCCTAGTGCACCGCCTGCTAAAAAATAATAGCAGTTGACATTGTTTAAAAACTCCGTATAATTAAATATATGGACGATTATTATAATATATTAGGCGTTAGTAAGTCATCTTCTTCAGAAGAAATAAAAGCTGCTTTCAGAAAGAAAGCTAAGGAATTGCACCCTGATCGTGGCGGTGATGAATCTGAATTTAAGAAAATTAACGAGGCATATGATATATTAAAAGATGATGAACGTCGAACACTGTATGATCGCCAGAATCAAACACAAACAAGAAAAAGAAATTTTCATTCCCAAACAAGTGGAAATTTTGACGATATATTTGTTGATCTGAACGATGTGTTTGGTAACTTTGGCCAATTTGGAGGAATTGATCCCAATATCAGAAGGCGGCAGCAACGAAATAGAGATCTAAATATAACTATAACTATTGGACTAGAAGAACTATTTGATAACGTTAATAAGACAGTAAGTGTTAGACATGTAAACGGAGAGAGAAAACTCATAAGCATTGTCCTTCCTAGGACAGTAAATAATGGTGATACTTTAAAATATCGCGGATTAGGTGATGCTAGTATAACAAATAGACCTCCAGGTGATTTGTTTGTAAATATTATTATTGATGAGCATCCTATTTTTATTAAGGATAAAGAAAATCTTTACATGGACTTGACCATTGGCCTGATAGACGCGATAACAGGATCAAACCCAGAAATAAAAACATTAGATGGTAAGCAATTAAAATTAAAAATAGGGCCAGGTACACAATATGGGACAGTATTTAAAATACCAAACTTTGGTATGTATAGTAAAAATGGAAGCAGAGGTAACCTTCTAATAAGAATTTTGGTTAAAATTCCTGAAAACCTAACTGAAGAACAGTTAAATATAATAAGACAATTAGGAAATTAATAGTGAAAACTAGCAGAGAAGCAGAAATCATAGTAGAAAAAGCAACTGAGTATGCCGTAAAATTAGGGCATGAATTTATTACCAGTGAACATATATTACTTGCACTATTAGAGGACAAAAATTTTAATTATGTTTTAAATCAATATGGCATAGACGTTACAAATTTTACTAATGAAGTAAAAGAATACGTATTAGGAATAGCCGTAGTTAAAGGAAAAATAATACAGCCTAAAAAGACAGCAGCGGTAGACAGAATATTTAATAGAGCGTTTACAAGCACTATGTTTAGTGGTAGGGAACGTGTTACAATATGGGATATTTTTATAAGTTTATCTCATGAAAATAATACTCATAGTAGCTACTTTATTCTCAAATATGGAATAGAAAGAGAGGACTTTGTTAATTTTATTAGACAATATTTTACTAATGAAATGATGAATGAACAACAAAAAAGTTATTATGAAAACATTCTTGAAGAATATTGTACCAATCTCAATACTTTGGTTGAAGAAGGCAAAATTGATACAGTTGTTGGAAGAAAAAAAGAAATAAATGAAATTCTACAAACTTTTGCTAGACGTAACAAATCAAATGTTTTAATGGTTGGCGACCCCGGTGTTGGTAAAACTGCTATTGCCGAGGGACTTGCTAAACGTATTGTAGAACAAGACGTGCCAAGTTATCTTAAAGACTACACTGTTTATAATTTAGAAGTAGGAGTAATATTAGCAGGTACTCAGTATAGAGGACAGTTTGAAGAACGTATTCAGGAGATACTTGAGGCCTTAATTCATAAAGAGAAGACAATACTTTTTATTGACGAAGCGCACACTATGAAGGGTGCAGGCAATGGCAGCAATGGTGGTACAGACATGGCTAACATGCTAAAGCCAATGTTAAGTAAGGGTAAAATTAAGGTTATTGCTAATACCACTTGGGAAGAGTATACAGAAAGTTTCGAAAAAGATCGTGCATTAATGCGTCGTTTTTATAAAATTGCTATTAATGAACCCAGTGCCACTGTGGCTAAAGAAATTCTAACATCAAGTGCACAATATTTTGAAGAGTTTCATGGAGCTCTAATAACAACTGAGGCAATAGAAGCAGCAGTGGATTTAAGTATCAGATACCAGACTGATAAAAAGTTACCTGATAAAGCCTTTGATTTAATAGACAGTGCATGCGCTCTGAAGCGCAGACAGGACAAGCAACCTGGATTTAGTATACACAAACAGGATATAATCTTTGAACTAAGCAAGTTTACAGGTATACCTATTGACCAGTTGGATGAGAAAAAACAAACAAATATATTGGATGTGGAAGGCAAAATCAAACAGCAAGTGTATGGGCAGGACGAAAGTGTAGAAAAAATTATGGAGAGTTTTTACGTAGCCCGTGCTGGTCTTGGTCCTAAGAACAAACCACTAGGTACATATATTTTTATTGGTCCAACTGGAACTGGTAAAACAGAACTTGCAAAACAATTGACTAAAAACCTAGGTTATAGTTTACTACGCTATGATATGAGTGAGTACCAGGAAAAACATACAGTGGCTCGTTTCGTTGGGGCGCCTCCAGGTTATGTAGGTTATGAGGACAGCACTTTGGGCGGAGGTCTCCTAATTAGAGACATAGAACGAAATCCAAATAGTGTTATTCTTTTTGATGAGATAGAAAAGGCACATCCGGATGTAAGCAACATTCTACTACAGTTGATGGATGAAGGTTATATTACGGGAAGTAATGGCAAGCGTGTTGATGCTCGTAACTGTATCATTGTATTAACAACAAACCTAGGTGCTGAAATGGCAGAACGTAATGCTATTGGATTTGGTAACTTGGAAAGAACTGGCGATGCTGAAAACGCATTTAAGGAATTTTTCCGTCCTGAATTTCGTAACAGAATAACAGCGGTTTGCAAGTTTAATAAATTGGATAATCTAAGTAAGCGTAAAGTAGTAACAAAATTCATCAACGAGCTTGCTGACCAACTAAAAGAACGCAATTATTCTATACACGTTGATGAACCTAGTATTGATAAGCTCATTGAGATAGGCTATGATGATAAGTTTGGTGCAAGGCCACTGGAAAGAACAATTAATAAATTTATAAGAATACCTGTAAGTAAACAATTATTGGTTGACAAATCTAGTACTGGCTGTAGAATTAAAGTACGACTTGATAATAATGAATTCATTATTAAGTTTTTAAAAACAGATAGTAGCAATGTTAGTACCAATGCAAATACAGAAGTTCGCGTCCCAATTTAATATACCACTATATAAGTCTGACAGAAAATTTTATAAAAAGTTTTGTTATAAATTATCCATAATTGCTCCTGCTAGGACTAATATGTGGGGAGCCTCAGATTTTTCCATAAAAACACATAATTATGGATTATGGCGGCAAATCCTAGATTTAGCTTATAATACCGATGAGATAAAATCTGAAAATAAAGTGCGTAGGGAAGCAAGCACCCTCAGTTACTTTGATAATGATATTAATTCAATAGAAAAGATTTATACGCTTGCGAAGGCATTTGACACTAACAATAACATATCTTTTCGTTTGTATTATATTGACAGTGCTGTTCCTAGAAATGTAAGATTACGCCAAAAACGGCTACCTCACAACAGGTATAATTATGAAATAATTCTAAAGCATACATTTAGCAAACCACAATTAGCTAACTTTATAGAGAATTACGGTGACGCTTATTTGCCAAACAAGAATTTGACCCGTGCTATGAATAATGAAAGGTATTACTATCAGGATCGCTGCGGTCTTTACACAGAATCTCAGGAATATTTGAATCTTTTTACTATATCTTTTGGTGAAGGCATAAAAGATATAATCATATATAAAGTATTGGAGCAATAAATGAATACTAACCTACACAAAATTTTAGTAGAGAAAAATCTACTAACAACAAACACTCGAGTAAGTGCTGTGGTAAATGCAATAGGTTTTAATACTGGAGTTTTTCCAAAAAACAAAGAAATTTTCTGGCATGCTAAACTTGATCCAGAAAACATTACAGCTATTGAAGGCATGGACCCAGAAAGGTTTGCAAAGAGCTATAATATTAAGTCAGATGGCAGTATTAGCAAATATAAGAAGCCAGGTCGTAAGGCTAAGTTAATAGCATAAATACTCTACAAGGAGTATTTCTATGGCTAAACTCAATGAAGAAATGGTTGTCATTAAGATTAGCAAGCTATTAAGAGATAATGAACCCGTTAACTCAATGCTTGATGATGACATGACAGCAAATCTAGAAGCAGTTATTCAAGAACTAGCAGGTGCAGATAAACTTGTAGAGGTTATAAAAGAGATCCAATAATGGCAACACCAACTACAGTAACACTAATACCCACAACATCTTTTGGAACTGCGGTAGGAAACTACGATGGCAGTAGCTCTAGTTTCACTAGCGACAAAGTGAAGGGCGATGGTTACTATGGGTTTGTAGATGGTGTACATACAGTATTTTGGCAGGTAACCAACTTTGTTGGTGTTATTAAATTACAAGGCACACTGGCGCAAACACCAACTTCTAGTGATTGGTTTGATATTGATCTTAAAAGTAATGACGGTAACTATACTATAACAGCAGACGGTTTAGTAAGTGAAAGTGTTGCTACTAGTGTAACTTATTCCTCCGCAACTAGTGAAAGTAAAGCATATAATTTTGTAGGAAATATTGTATGGATTCGTGCAAGTATTAGTAGTTTTACTGCTGGTACTGTTAATACTATACAAATGGCACATTAACATGCTTACTGATACTTTTATTAGAGTTACATTTCCTAACGAACTTAATGAACGTGATGAACGTTTAGTTAGTTTAATTGTAACTGAAAGTATAGCTGATTATATGGTATTAAGTGAAGATTCAAATTTAGTAGAAGCAGTAGTTTATGAAACTGAGCAGGGTCATACTATGGAGTTCCCCGCAACCACTGACATTAGTGATACTGATGCTGAAAAGATTTTCGAAAGTATATCTAAATTTTTCCAGGATTTTGAACTAGAGGTCAGCGGCAACTAATAAGTAGCTAATGATTACATGGTTGTTTGATCGTAAAAATCAGTGGGGGGTCATACCCAATCTGATTTCTAGGACAGATATTGTTCCGAACAGTAAAGAATGGTGGGACCTGTGTGTTCAACCACCTTATAGTTATGAATTCAGATTCTTAAAATATTGTTCTTTTGATAAAGTTGAATATAAACTTAGCCTTGTGTCTGATATCTGGCAAGCGCCAGCATATTATCCAGTCAATTTAAATTTCTGGGATAGTACGTTAGACTACTTCAGCTATATGTCACCAGACAGTCTTGCTAAACTACAGCGTGGTGATTTCAAAATATTATTTTATTACAGTGAAGGCGACGATGTTAATATTGAAATTAAAGACCATATTAATAGACTAGCCAGTCTGCATAATATTGATAATAATAATATTATAGTAGTTTCTGCAAATTGGTTATCTTCTGACGAAAGAAATTTCTTTTATTTTCCTGATGATGAATTATACTATAGATATATAAACCTGATGAAAAAAGACAGTGACTGGGTGAAAGAAATTAATTTTAGCCCTAGACACTATAAGAGTACTTGCCTAATAAGAGCTGACAAAATATGGCGAAAGATCTTTGCAAGTTACTTTGTGCGCCTAGGCCTTAATAATCATAGTCAGTTTAGCTATAATAATTATAATTACGAAACTCCATTCATTGAAGAGGATGATATTAAATATTGGTCTAGACTTGATGATGAGCTGTTACAGGTGATATCTAGTTTTGAATTACATCTACCATATAAGTGTGATGACTTATTAGATTCCGACCATAACAATCATAAGTTAATAAATAGGAGGTTCTTTAACGAAAGTTATTGGAACATTGTAGTGGAAACACACTTCAATCAGAAAACTGTTTTCTTAACAGAAAAGACATTTAAGCCTATACTTAACTTACAACCATTTATTATACTTGGCCCACCGGATACTCTTAAATTACTCAAACATTTGGGGTATCAAACTTTTGATCAGGTACTAGATGAAAAATATGACAATATTACTGATGACATTGATAGAATGCATGCAGTAATTGAAGCTAGCTACAGTTTAGATCAAAGAAACGATCAGGAACATATTAATTTACAGCATCTAATGGCAAAAGCTTTAATGCATAATCAGCAACACTTTCTAAGACCAAAAGTCAGTAGAATAAAAAACCTATTAGCACAGTTGGAATACTAATGACCTCAATACACTTTGCAACACCATGCTACGGGGGACAGATCAACGAAGTCTGTTTTCAAAGTTATTTGCAGTGGACTATAATGGCGATGCAACACAATCTTGCGTTTACAGTTGACACACTAAGCAATGAAAGTAATATCAACAGAGGACGTAACAGTTGTGCAGCCAAGTTTCTTAAGGGAGATTGCACACACCTAATGTTTGTGGATGCTGATATCGGTTGGAACCCTGTTGACGTTGTAAAACTAGTGAGTCTTCAAAAAGATATTGTAGTAGGCGCTTATCCTCAAAAGACAATGCCTGCGAAGTATGTGGTAAACGTTACTAAAGATGGAGAGCATGACGGCGATCTAGTAGAAGTAGACAGTGCAGGTACAGGCTTTATGCTTATTAGGCGTAATGTATTTGAACGGCTTATTGAAGAAGGTGCAGCTAAATACCATGACGATATTGGTTTAGATGCGGAAACAAATGCTAACCAATACGACTTTTTTAATTGTACAGTAGAAGGCGGACAATATCTTACAGAAGATTACAGTTTTTGCCATAGTGTAAGACGTGCTGGATTTAAAATTTGGTTAGATAAAACTATTAACTTGACACACACCGGTTACTGGCGTTTCCCCGGTGATACTGCACTATTAGAGGATCTATATGGAAAATATTGAATTTGAATTGGAACTAGGATGTACAGAGGGTCCAGATGGATACCCTGATGTAAAGATTGGAATCATTACACATGATCCATTTGTTGAAAATGTCTATTGGCAGGGAAAAATTGAAGGCGATAAATTAGTTAAGTTCAATGCCGATATTGAAGAGGGCGATTTTGACCTTTTCATTGATTTTGAAGGTAATCCTACTGATAAACTAATTGTAGACAAAAGTACTGGAAAATCTACAAACGAGGGTGTACTTAGTATTAAGAAAATTAGTGTTGATAACATTGCTCTAGATCATATCTTCTATACAAACTCAATTTTCAATGTAGACGAATCAGAGATATACGTTGAAGATAAAGTTCAAAAGGAGTGTATTGATTTTGGCAATAAAGGCGTATGGTTACTTCCATTAAACAGTCCTGTTTATGTTTGGTTGCTTGAAAACCTATAAATAGTATATGCAAATCTATGAGGCAGAAGGTAAAACAGCAGTAATAGCTTTTGGTAGGATGAATCCTCCTACTATCGGTCATGCAAAATTAGCTGATAAAATAGCTAGTTTGCCTGGTGATCCGTATATCTTTCTAAGTCATAGTCAAAAACCCAAGACAGATCCCCTAAGTTTTGAACAAAAAGCAGGATATGCCAAGGCATTCTTCCCTAATGTAACTGTGGGTGATCCTGAAGTACGCACTGCTATTCAAGCGTTTAGTAAAATTTCAGACATGGGCTACAGCAACCTAATATATGTTGCTGGTAGCGACCGTGTGGACGACTTCCAAAAACTACTTTCAACATACAATGGTCAGCCTGATAAAGAAGGCAATGTAGCATATAACTTTGACAATATAAAGGTTGTCAGTGCTGGCGCCAGAGATCCTGATGCAGAAGGTGCTGAAGGTATGAGTGCTAGTAAAATGAGAGCCGCCGCAGCAAGTGGCGACTTTGAATCGTTTAAGAGTGGTACACCCGATCCCAAACTAGCTCAGGCAATGTATAGAGATGTTCGTAATGGATTGGGTATGATGGAGAGTCTTGCACGTATCATTGAAGTTGCTACAATGCTAAAAAGTTTAGATGAAGTTAAACCCATTACAGAGGACGTTAAGAAAGCCTTTGGTGTAGTAGTTGAAGCCTGGAGCGAAAAGTATAAGCGTAGCATAAACTGTAACAATCCAAAAGGATTTAGCCAACGTGCTCACTGTGCTGGCCGCAAAAAGAACGAA